>Ga0209367_1002610_pt1 | contig 23950 bp, 14 predicted proteins | sample WorMetLIZISLAND2_FD_187412 | JGI IMG/M metagenome (GOLD analysis project Ga0209367, IMG submission 187412) | Marine gutless worms symbiont microbial communities from Max Planck institute for Marine Microbiology, Germany - Olavius geniculatus... ... | reverse complement strand
CATCACTGAGTCTAGCAATGTCCCTTCGCTTTCTGAATTGTGCTTTGTGCTTCTTCTTCAGCTTGATTTTGATATTTGCCATAACCAGGCTGTGATCCAGTGCACAGAAAATATCTGACATTTGTGCTCATGAAAAAATGTCTTCATTAGACGATTATAGAATTGTAATTTGTGTCATTTAGCGGTAGAAAACATCAATTTTAAGTTTTTAACGAATTTTGTAACCGCGATCGGGATTAGAACGTTGCCAGAGCCGGGAATGGATTCCGGATTCCGGGTTTGCAATCCCTGTCCCTAGATCAGAGTTGTGGACTGCAGAGTTCAGACGCGTCAGTCTGGAGCAGGTAAATTTTAATCTGTTATAAGCTTAAGCCTAGTGGCCTACCTAACGTACAAATGACTAGAGGCTTATGCCTATTCAGTGCGGACGCGGACTGACTGCTAGTCAAAATCTGCGGACTAACGCGGACTCAAAAATTTCAGGATCCGCACATCTCTGCCTTGGATACGCCACGGTTGCTGCAGCCAGTGCCCGTCTTTTTTCTTCGCCGCAGCCAACAGCCCAGTCAGCAATGACGTCATAGGCAGGCCGGGCAAAGATGGTGTGTGTGTTTAGGTTATGATTTATTGCATTTTCAGCGCCGTTTTGCACCGATCACTTAGCAGATATCCGCCCGATTTTTGAACATTTTCGTCCAGTTGAACTATTACGAGGTTAATCGGATGAAAAGTGCGCACGATGCGACGTTTGACGGTCTAAAACGTTGTCGAATCGCGGCACCGTTCCGTCTGCATCTTCGACTGGTTCCAGTATAAACATCTGGTGGGAAGCTGCAACGTTTGCAACATTTCTGCAACCATTTCTGCAACTGGTTGTAGCGTGCAACATTTGCGCCGGCGAAAGGTTTTCCTCCGTGTTTTCACTGCTGCAGTATCCGGTGGGCAGAAGATTGACAATTTTCATCCAGATCCAGACACTGATTATGCGTGCACGTTGAACCATCGCCAGCCAAGATGCTGAATTTGGTGTTCAGTAAGTACGCAACACGGGTCTTTCCCTGTCAAAACCGGAAACATTGATTAAAACTACTGCACTGCATGAACCGTAAACCTGACGGGTGGCACTAAATATTTACCGAAAACGTTTTCGCTAGTTTTCCGTACTAAAACCTAACCCTAACCCTAACCTAAAGCTACCAAAAACAAGTTGGTTGTTTTCAGTATTTAATGCTATCGAACCTACTTTTAACTCTAGCCTTATACTTAACCCTGTTTTGCATGGCAGACAACATGGTGTGATCGCATATGGCAGGTGATGCTCTGTAGCTCTGAGATGTGTTTTCCATAAAAAGCTATGTACACCATCTCTTGATTGAACAGTTTCGGTCGTCATCGTTTTGCTGTTGTGGGCCCATCGACTTGAAATTTGCTGCCTACCAGTTTTTGTGACCCAGAACCGAGTCACTCTCAACACTTTCAAACTTTAGCTGAAGACATGCTTTTTTGCAAAATATTGATGACAGAATGTATTAAGCTCATTAGAGATTTTTTCAGTATGTGCTATATAAGTTTACACTTTGCTTCCTTACTTATTTGATCCATTAACTTTTAATGGTGTGATTGTAGCAACGATGTTTCTGAACACGCTGACGCCGAAGTTCTATGTGGTTCTTACTGGTACCTCTTCTCTGATATCCGCTCTTATTCTTGTGAGTATATGTCATCCTTTGCCAAGTACAGGCTGATTACTTACCTGAAAAGTCTGGAAAAATTGATCGGGGAATTCCAAAGTGGTCAGGAAAAAGTCAGGAAAAATGAGAAAAGTCAGGGGAAAATGTAAATGTAAAAAAATTAATGACAGTAAAAATGTTAGGTGTATTTGCACTATACGATCTGTTTTACATTTTTTTGAAAGAATTTTTCGCTCGCTACACTTGCATGCCATTGTGCAGCTGTTACAGTGGCAGCCACAGTTCATTAAATGATAAATGCTGAAAGCACAAGGGCTAATTGGTCTTTTATAATTAACGTGAAGCAACGACTGTCGATCATAGCGTTAAACAGTATATCGATGTATTTTTATCTGCCCTACTGGAACAGTCATGGTTTCAGAGAATTTAATTTGGTCCGGAAAGTCGTCACGCTGCATGTACAATAGCCGTCATTTTGCAGGGTACTGTAAGCTGTGTCTTTTTATGTTGAATTTCTGTTTTATTTATTATCTGAAACCGGACATTTGTAGTAGGAATTGAAACCTGGTTTTCGTCAAACCCGATGCCCAGGGAAACTCAGACATTTTGCTAAACCCGGGTTTGGGCAGTCCCGCAAAACCTGCTTTTGTAAGTTAGCATCCAAGTGGCATTTCAGGGAAAAGTTTCACATACCTGGTCCTGTGTGCGTTGTGACAGCCGAATGCAGTTGGGGTTATCTGGGTTTTTTAGGCCGACCATACATAGTAATCTGTTTTTAGTAAATGCCATCACTCTGTAAATTTATCGTTGTATTAATTCATATTTTTTTTGTTGCTGGTGGTCAGATTTTTGAGTGGTGGTACTTCAAGAAGTACGGAACATCTTTCATAGAGCAGTTTACAATCACTTACCTGTCTCCGTTGCTGGGCGGGGTGGAGCCTAGTCCCACGGACACTGACGAAATCATACCAGCTCAGCCTGAACTCACTGTACCAGGTATATTGCATAATATGTACTCAGTAATTATAGGAATAATAAATATATTTAGAATAATATTTAGAGCTGTCGAATTAACACATTGACATTTTTTAGAATTTATGCGTATTGAAAAAATTAACACATATGCATGAATTTACTCAATTCTGTGAAGCAGGAGTTCCTATGTTCCATTAAACTACGTATATTCAATGACCGAATAATATTCAAGTGATTAAAATTGTTTTAGTGCTGTTTCATCATTACTGTTGCGAGTTTGTCGGTCATCATTCTAGTAACTCTCTCGATGTAGTCCACCTACGATATCAGCAATCTTAATGCGTTATTAACATGTAAGCACATGCGTTAAAAAATTCACACTTTGACTGCTCTAATAATATTAAAATCCTGGTTATGCTGCCTTACAGTATGATGACATCGGTGGCATCATGGATCAGAAAAGTTCGCAGGGCGGGAGGTGCAATTTTCCGACAGAATTTTGACAGACAGTCGCAAGTTTTTGATGGAGAATGTCCAAAATTGCAATTGTGCCCCTAAATTTTGCCAATTTAGCTCCAAATTTTTTCATTTTTGGATGAAAATTTTTCATGGGAAGAAGTTTTTGCGACAATTATTTCACAGCATGGGCAATTGCGTCCTTACCCCTACCACGATGTGACTGCATAGTACCGTAAATATTATAGTAAGCTGGTACTTGGTGTGTAGATTGCAAGGTCTGGCAGAACCCACTGAGTCTATTCCGAGGGGCGGAGTACCAGCGTTACACCAAGGCAACCGGCTGCGAGCCTCTTACTTACTATGACATGAATCTCTCAGCTCAGGACCATCAGACTCTGTTCACCTGTGAATATGACATTGGAAAAACTGACTATGAGGGTATGGAGCTTCTGACGAATTATAGGAATTTTGTCAAATTAGATTCATTGTTTGTTGAATTGTTGATGTTCTGCATTTAACCGTGGTAGTGCATTGGCATAAATTAGGTGAGGTGGACCACAAGTGTGTCTCACATAATTCTACCATGCTGGTCGTATTTTTTTTGTCAGAAATTATCCAAATTGATGGAGATTTAATGAAGTTCTTACAAAAGCAATTTTGCTGTTTTTCTACTGGGACACAGTGTAAATTCCTTGCTGATTTTCTGCTGATATCAAAAATGCCAACCAGAACCATTTGACTAGCTGAGACCCAGACCCTGATAAACCTACTTCAGAATCATATACAAGGTGTATCAGAAAACCGGTTGCAGAGATATGACTTTTCAATATGGCCATTTGCTGCCATTCTGGCTTTGGTCTGGCTTCCCTTGAAAATGCTGCCTCAGAACCAAACAACTAATTAATCAGATCCTGTATGGATAGCAGTACGGACATTTGAAATTTTCCATGACAGCGGCCATTGGTCAGTTGTTGGTCTTTAGCATTATACTGATTTCAAGTATCCATTTTTAATGTTAGAAATAACAAGGGGCATAAAGTAGAAGTATAAATGTACAGCACTGATAAAAGTTAAAAATATGAAATGTCAATAACAGTGCTTATTGTTGACTAGCACGTGGCTGGGGGTGGCAGATGGCTAATGTGTTGGACTCGACCAACCAAATTGCTTAGCATTATTAACTCTTTGGTATATTTGCAGCAATGCACATTGCTTGGAGGGAACGTAACAAGGATGCGAGGATAAAGGCTGCCAAAGAGATTCTGGAGAAAAATGCTGAGTTTGTATTATTTATCTTTATTTATATTCTATTATTTACTCATCCTGCTTTTTTACTTGTTATGTGATAGCTGGCATTTATTCATTTACATGTTTAATGTCTAAATTGGTTTGTTTGTTTGTCAACATGTGTACTTAGGCCAACTCAGCTTCCTACCCTTTGTGGGATGAGTAGTAGCTTACAGGCTATGAGGCGAAGGCCTAAAGTAGCTGATTGGTGCGGTGGTGGTATGTCTGCTAGCTGCAAACCGTGGGTCTAATTGTTCACTGATGAGAGCAATGGATGGCCGCATAGTGTGCTGCGTTATCGTTAGTTCATGCCAATCAGCTGTCACTTGCTGGGAGATAAAGCGCTTCCAGCCACGTGTTTGTCTCATGTAAGAAGCACTCTAGCGAGTACCGGACCCCTTCATCTTTTTAATTTTTTTTCAGCTCTGTTCAGTTACGTCGCTCTTTTACGATTGCACGGAGAGTTAGAAAGGGATTTGGCTGACATTTTCAGTGAAGGTTAGACTTAGCCCAGGTTAGAGGTGATTGGATTTTTGAGGTTATCCAGCTTGGCATACGTGTGGAATTACAAAAACTCAATAAAATTATATTTTTTGGAGTATTCAATGATATAAATAACAATTCTAGCCATTTAGTGAATAAAATATTTCATGCGCGCTAGAGTCTCACTCCTTGCTATGCACTGTAATTTGTATTTTGACAGTCACGGTCACTCTACAGTTGGATGAACCTTCTTTGTGGGTTTACAAAATCCTGCAGATGAAGTAAGTCTCTTGGCAATACCAAAATAACCACCAATCTGTAAGCCTAATCCTTAAAACCTTATCCTGGGATGACAGATTTTTAAATTCCGGATGCCAGGATTGAGAATTCAATCCCGGGATTGCAGTCACTGCTAATACTGTAGCTATATAATATAACTAAGATTAAAAATTAAATAAGGCTAAAATATGACAGTTGTTGTTTTAGTTGTGCTCCTGCAATGATTCTGCTTGCTGAAGAGGAATGTGAAACTATTCTCGAGGTGACTACTTATCTTAACTCTGATGATACTGTTAGGGGACAGATTTGTCTGAATTTCTTGTTTTTATATTTGATAGTACACTACTGAATACTGATTAATTATACAATTTTGAGTCATCAGTATTTATTTGTCATTTTTTACTACATTTTGTTTGGGTATTTTATTTTGGCTTTGTTTTGGTTAAGCTACTTACTACATTCCTGGTGTTGTTAATCTAAGATAGGTTGGTTTAAGTTGTGGGTTATCGGTGATAATGCTTTTTTGGGCTACCTGCACATTTATCTTTGCTTTGTTTTTTCTTTTTTTATTTCACCCCAAAATTGGACAGCGGACCAAGACCATAATTCGGTGATGGATGACCCTAATTGGGAAGGAATTGAGGACAAATTTTAGTGAGATTTGTTAAGGGGTTTAGGGAGGGAAGGGCGTATTAAATTTTTCCCAAGTTGGACTTATGGTGCCGGGTGGCCTCACGTTGGGTCCTGCCCTCAATTTCCAGTTGAAGTTATTGGCAAATGTGTTAACATATGAATTTATTCAACTAGAAGTGTTATTTAACACTGTGCTCAGGTTGAGAAGCAGCTTCGGTTAGCGTACAAGGCGGCTGAAATCAACTATAAGCGTTCACAAGCCACTCAGCACCAGAATGCTGTCAACGAAACCATCTATCGTAAGCAATGCTTTACAATGCTTCACATTGAGTTGTTTCAGCTTGGTGCTTTATAAATTAATTTACTTATGCATTTATTAACTGGCTGGTAGATGTACTTAACCTTGACCAAGCCTCAGCAGTTTAGTTTTCAAATTCTGCTAACCAGTTCGCCAATTTTTTGCTTTACTTTGAACAGCAAATTTTACTATTTCTGCAGTGCACTGTTCATTTCACAAGTTGATGCCGTATTTGAATTCAATATTGACATTGACGACGTATGACCCTGTGTAATGTATGTGGCATATTTCAATCTAATTTTTAAAAAAAATATGTGCATATATATTTGTTTGTCTTTGTCTGTGGCTGACAACATAACATGCACACTCTTAGTAGTAGTAGTAGTATAGTAGTTGTAGTTCTGGTTGTCATTGTTGTAGTTGTTGTGGTATTATGTCTGTATAGGTCGAGACATAAACGTGTTGGTGTACATAAAACGTCGTCTGGCGATGTGCGCTCGTAAGCTCGGTAGAACACGCGAAGCTGTTCGAATGATGAGAGACGTAAGCTGAATTTTACTAACGTACATATAAATATATCTTGTAACGTTTTGGGACTTAATGCATTTATCCTTACTTCATTTGCATTGTGTTCTGTCAATTTTGGTGGGCTTTTTGTTATGTTTTTTTTTGGCATAATGAATTTTGGGTTTAAGCTATTTTACTTACTTACTAAACATGGTGTCTGTTATCTCTGTCATTGCAGTTAATGAAGGATTATCCTACAGCCAATCTCTTCAATGTTCATGAGAATCTAATAGAAGCTTTGCTAGAATTGCAAGCTTATGCTGACGTACAGGCGCTGCTTGTAAAATACGATGGTTTGTACACTCTATATCACTTACGAATATTTGCAATGTTTTTATCGGACTTTTCTTTGTGTTTTTGCATTTTTTCACTTTTTTCTGCACACATGCAGCCAAAACTTAATAGTTGCATTCAATGCAGTGCAAAGGTGTAACTGAACTGAACGCAAATGACATGATTTAGTGTTTGATGAACTGGCCAATGGGCAAGTAGGGCGAGCCCATTGGTCATTGGTTGACACGTGCATGAGCGTAGTCACGTAGTCACCGACACAGTTAGATGGTGCCTACTGTAATGCATTACTGCTTGCTCATTGGTCAGTTTGTCCAAAGCTTTTAAACCGCGTCAGTTCAATTCAGTTACGTCACTTTGTATGCACCTTAATGGTTAGAAGTCTTCTTCATTCTACCGTCCAGGCTACATTTTTTTCATTTGTCCCATACAGATTTTTATCTGGAAATCCAAAAAGTGTAGTGAATCAAAATGGGTCTGAATATTCCCCTATGCCAGTTTTGGTCTGGAGGGTCAAAAGTATTTGGTGTTTGCATTTGCAATGTCAAATTTGTCTTTATAGTGAAACTTCTTTATGTGCATACAATGTTGCTGCAGAATAAAACACTTACTTTCTACGATGATTACTCTGTCATGTTTGTGGACTGAACTTTTAACATTTCAATTGTTGTTCCAATTCGAAATAAATTGCGGATCAGGCTGTAATTAATAGGATACAGTCAGATGAAATCAAAGTTTCATCTATCTGAAGAATTGATAAAAAAGTTTTTTTGTTGTTTTTAAAGAATGATGTAACCTGGCAAATGCGAAAACAATGATTTTTGCTACTCATCGAAATCGATAAGTTTGGCCATATCTAACTTTCTGCGCAAATTTCATCCAAATTCGTCAATAACTTTTTCTGCTCACAAAGCAAATGGCACCAGTCATATAACCTCGTTGTTTCCAGAGGTGATGAAATATGTGGAATAAAAGGACATTTAGCAAGATATGTAAACATTCAGTGTGATGTTGGATAAAATGCTACTCCCACTGTCTGTATGTTTCAATTTGACTTACAGCATAGTTAAGCACTATAATATGGGTTGGTGGCTTCTTGTAGCAGTAACACGTTTCATTTGATCAACGAAGTTACTGTACGCCGAGCCGGGTTAGTACTTGGATGGGTGACTGCCTGTGGGCAGGTAAACCATCTCAGTATGTAACCAGCTGCCTAGGTTAACTCAGCCTTCCATCCCTGACACTTGAGTAAATTGAGTACTGGCCTATCTTGCTGAAGTTAAGGCGGGACGCGTTTACCTGTGTCGGGTGGCAGGTAACACTGTGATCCCATACGGCAGGTGACGCTCCGTAGCTCTGGAATGGGCTTTCATTATGAGGTATGACACCACTTTCAACTTTTTAACCTTTAACTTTATTATAAATTTCTGTCTGTAAAACATGTAGACATCAGTTTGCCAAAGTCTGCGACGATCTGTTACACTGCTGCTCTGATAAAGGCACGACAGGTTGCCGATAAGTAAGTAACGTCTTTACCATTATTCTGGCTCGTTTAAAAACGTTTTTGTCATTGCTTGTAGGTAGGTCATATGAGTTAATGAAGGACTACCCTACAGCCAGTCTGAACTGAACTGACATGGTTTGGTTTTTGACGAACTGACCAATGGGCAAGCAGTAATGAATTACAGTAAGCGGTGTCGGTGACCTATGTGACTACGCTGACGTACTCGTCAGCCAATGACCAGTAGGCTCGCCCTGCTTGCTCATTGGTCAGTTTGTCAAAAACTAAACTGTGTCAGTTCATTTCTGTGCAGTTACTTTGCTCTGTGCATGCATAATTTATATAAATCTGTCAAATTATGGCACTCATCAAGTTTGTAGACTTAGACGTTATGGCATCTGGTGCTGCCTTTTTTGGAACGACTGTCCACCAGGTGTCGCTACGGTGAACAGTAAGTAATCATAGGTGTCAAAATCAACTCAGCCTTTCATCCCTCCGGGAGAGGTAAATCAAATACCGGCTTGTCTGGTTGGGGTTAAGGTGGGGCACATTCACCTGTGTCTGGTGGCAGGTAACACTGTGTGATCCCATATGGCAGGTGATGTTCTGTAGCTTTTCGATGGGTTTCCGATAAAGACCTATGCACAGTTTTTAATTTTTGGTAAAGTCATTGCTGCAGCACAGAGTCTTTCTAGCTGTATTCTGTCTGGAGGATAACAGGGAAGATTTTTAAAACTACCATTATTGTTAATTACATATGCACGCATATAATGGAGTTCTTACAATTTTAGTTTTAGCTTTTTTTGTGTGTTTTGCTTTTCTGTAAAGGTTAAACATTCTGTTTTTATTGTAAAAGTTAAACTTACTGTTCCATTACTATGTGTTTGTGTGCATTCTGCCTGGAACGGCCATGCCTGAAATGAATGACCTATACTGTGTCAGGCGGGATGTTAAACCCTACTCACTCACTGACTGACTATAGCTGTATTGCATTTGACGCCGTGGTTGTGTACAGAACAAAAATTGGAAAAAATTCTATTTTATCCCAAAATTTTTAGCAGCACCACAGGTGTTCTTGTTCTTTTGTGCTTATTGGCTAGCAATACCTCACCACTAATGCTATTGGTGTATCTGGTGGTAGGTTTTCAGTGGACGTGGCATCGAAGCGTGGTCTCAGTGCAGTAGAAATGAATGCAGTAGAAGCCATACATCGAGCTGTGGAGTTCAACCCGCATGTTCCAAAGGTACGATTATCATATTTCTTACAGTTTGTTTGCTGATCGTTATGGTCATCTTTTGCTACACGGTTTTGTCTGTCCATCTGCATGATTCTGTCAGTAACGCATATATTCTGGTCAGTGATACCAGAAAACTTATTATGTGATTAATTAGTCTGGTGCCGCCGATCTTTGCATGCAAAGTTTCAGCAGTCCAGTTCAAGGCGAACTTTTTCAAATTTGGGGTGAAACAAATGGGGTAGGAAAAATCTGCATTTTCAACTGATAAGTCGTCGTATCTCGGAAACGGTGAGAGATAGGGCCAAGGTTGCCACTGATCGCTGATAAAAAGCGGCATAGGTCCTTTCAGATGACGTGAAAATCATCGACCTTGGGTGATCTTGAAGGGTCATTATACACTCTGCTATGACAATCGCGTGGTATTGTTGCTAAACGGTATAACATAGAGGGTCAGCGATGGTACTGTTGGATAGGGCTATGACGATTTCCTGTTGGCTGTCATTTAGTAACCATGTCTCTATCTGAAGCGGTTTGACTGCAATTTTCAATGCAAAGTTGCTGCCTACAGCCATCATCCACGCGTGTCAAATTATCATATCGTATACTATCGTTGATTGTAGCATTTGATTGCACATTGTCATAGCATGTGTGGGACTGTAGTCATCTCTGAAAGTGCTTTCTCTTTGACAGTCGGACATTGCCTTCACATGTAGGCATAGCAACAGTTCAGTTTTTCAAATGACATCATTGCAGGCATGAAATTTGTTGGCTTTTTGCTGAAAATTGAAATAAACACATTAATTAATGCGTTTCTTCGATAGCACCACTGAAAAGCAGTTAGTTGTTATTGGTTTTGTTTAGTATTTGCTGGAGACAAAGCCGCTAATATTTCCGCCGGAGCACATTCTGAAGCGTGGGGACAGTGAGGGAATTGCTTACTCATTTTTTCATCTGCAGCACTGGAAACGGATTGATGGGGCACTCAGTCTGCTCAACTACACCTGGGAAGGAAGTGAGTTATTATTAGTTTGTTACGTTAGTAAATCAATGTGTAAATAAATGACTGAATGAAATTGGCACATCCCTTAACCCTGACGTGGTGAACATTTGCACCAATTGTTCTTTGTCGGTGCTTTTTTAGTCGACTGTACCATCTGCTGCGCTTGTGGTATGAGGTTGTACGTGTGTCGGTCTGTTTCTGTGTTCTCTGTAATGTTTATATTGTGGCTAAATGGTGCATTTTGTCGGATGGAAGACTGTCTGCAGAAGCAAATAAGATAGCCCAATGGCTACCCTGTGGTGCCAAGTCGGATCCCCCGCCGCCACTTGTTATTCCCATTGCGGAAATTCGCAGCTGTCTGTTGGAATTCTCTCAGGAATGGGCAGTGTCTGGCAGAAAATTTTAACTTCCAGCCCCACCTATTTTTTTGACCCAGAATGCCACTGCTGCACACATTGTCGTGGCTATTATTTTGTTGCCATAGCAACAGGGGTCGGTTGGGGTAAAATTTGATTGCCCTCCGCTCGATGGCCCATTCCTGAAAACCCTTCATGGTTGCAAAAAATCTTGCAGATATTTCTTACACAAACCAAGTCCATTCTGCTGCTATTACCGTTACTATGGCTGCTATTCGTACTATTACTGACTTCTGCCGATGTGGGGTTGTGCAGCGTTTCGCATGATTCCATGTCCGCTAGAGCGAGGCCACATGTTCTACGCGTATCCAACAGCAACGGAGTCGGCTGATCGTGAACTTCTGCCGTGTGAGTGTTAAGGCATGTTTAGAGCGACGTAACTAAACTGAACTGAACTGACGTCATTTAGTTTTTGACCAACTTACCAGTGGCTGAGCAGGGAGAGCCCATTGGTCATTGATTGATGCTTACGCTGTACGTAAGCTCAGTCATGTCGGCCACCGACGCCGTTAGACGGTGTCTACTGTAATGCATTACTGCTTGCCCAGTGGTCAGTTTGTCAAAAACAAAACCATGTGAGTTCAGTTTAGTTTGCTCTGTAGCCGTTTTTAAACTCTTGATGATATGTTGAGAGATTATATGTCATTTTCAGCCACCATTATTTTAGTAATTTAATTATAAACCTTTGTATAAGTATTTGTACAATTTACTTATAATAGGAGTAGCAGTAGTTGGTTGTTATCAAAATCATCAATTTGTAGTTGTGTACACTGTATGTTACCCAGGTCAACTCAGCCTGGCCATCCCTCCGTGGGTTGGCGCAATGAGCACCAGCGAAAGCTGGGACATAAACAGGCACACTGCACGATGCACTGGCCCTGTATCTGTAATCTCGCAGTGTAAACTGGTGTCCGGCTGAGGGCTAAGGAAACGGAGATCAGCGCCGCTCTGTGGATGAGCTTTGTGGTTCAGGAATGACTTTTATAACTTTGTGCATGTGATTTACGGTCAATAGTTCGATGCTTAGGATAAATAATTGGTCTGCTAACCAGAGGTTAACCTCAACTCTTGAGTTAATCTCTTGCACATTGTTCCAAGCCAGATTTTGGCATAGAACAGTATGCTACAAGTTAACCCCGGGTAATTTCCCAAGTTAGCCTCGTGGTCAACCCTAATCTGCACATCTAGCAATCGACTCTTAATATGACAGTAGTAGTTTTGCGGTCGCTTGTTGCATTCGCAGTTGTGCTAAATTGTGGTTATCTTATCGCGTTGTTATGTGTTTGCAGCATTTCATGAGGTGTCCGTTTATCCAAAGAAAGACCTGCCATTCTTCATTTTGTTCACAGCTGGTCTGTGTTCGTTCACGGCCCTATTGGCTGTACTGACACACCAGTACCCTGAGCCGATGGGCACACTCGCTCGACTGGTAAGTAACATGTCAATAATTGCTGCGATTATGAGCACCTTTATTCGCCAATAGCAGATACAAATCATACAATGCAATACATATAATTTACTAGAATGGCCTAAGAGATAAAATACAGTAAAAACTTGGAAAAAAACTAACAGACAGACAAACAGAAAGTGTGCAAGTAAATACAGCAGCAGTCAGCTTCTCATTTTACATCTAAAATCGGCATAAATGTTCTCAGCGGCTTGCAGCTGTCATGTAGACTGCCAGTCACAAAACAACGTATGCAGTACATAACTATTATCATAAAATATGTGTCTGTAAAACTTGACTGCGTAGTAAGATCAAATGGTGTTAATAGCTGCAATATCTCCAATGGATGACAGAAAAGATTTTATGAATTATGGTTCACTAACAACAGAAGTTAGTTTTCTCATTTTGACCCTCCCCAAGACAAAACTGTGTGCTGTGTAGGCTAATATACGATGCATTTGTGCAAAGTGCAATTTTAGCCGAGAATAAATTGCATGACTACAGCGCAGATTTTTCCTGAATCAAAACTAAGTCACTGGCAATTGGAAAGTTCAGATATAGATTCAATTACATGGTCCCCACTGTTCATCCAAAGTGTCTGGGTGTGCAGAATTTATTAAGCCTGAAAAATGCATGTGTGATCGCTGCTGTTGTTGTATATGACAGGTGATCAGTTGGCTGTTCTTACCGGTCGGTTACATCGTTGACAAACTGGAAGCCATCCTTCCTTCGAATCTCATTCAGCAGCTGTCTAAAGTCTGATGTTTAATAATCTCATACGTACGTCAAACAGTCACCGCAAACTTTACACTTCCAGCTTTCCAGGTTTCAATTTTGATCGCAGATGTCTTCAGAAAGGAACGAGATATCGTCAGTCGGGAAATGGCGTCGAAATCGACAATGTCTCCCACATTTGGTGACACAGTTTGGTGAACTTTTCTTCACGAATGGCAACAGATTGGGATAAAGTTCGCTTCAGTTCGGTAACAGCATTTTGTTTGCGCAAAGTCTTACAGAACAGCAGTTACGATGACTGTGCTGATGCATAGTAGCTGCCACCCTTAGTTTAAATCGGCCGAAAAGATGCTTTTAAACTGAATACATCGTTGGCATTAAATCGATGGCTTTATTGTCAAATGCCGAAAAGACCTGTCTCTAAAATTTATTGCGGACTTATCTGCGAGTATGCTGATCCGTATATTGGCAGTTAGTCAGTAAGCTGCCTGCCTGCTTCCAGTGTAAGCTGGTACTAAGTACCTACTGTGTAAATATATCGTTAATGTCGATAAGTGTAAAAAGTGAAAATGGCTCGTGTAGTAAACTGTATAATGTGATTGTGCTGATTAAAATTGTCATTTGCCGTTACAGTATAGGCTACGACATCGATTACAGTGTATTTAAACGTTGCTAATTGATCATTAAGATGTTAATATTGTTGTTCTTGTTGTTGTTGTTGTCGTCGTCGTTGTGGTCGTTCTTATGCAGCCGTCATAATAGGTCACATTATGGGTCTTGTCTGTCTGTCTGCTGTCTTGTAGGCTGGTAGTATTGTAGAGCGAAATAAATAGAACTTGAATAAACTTACCGGGTGACTAATAATTCAGTTTTCTTGTAGTTGTAAAAATGTGACTGGTCTGCCAGTTTCCAACTCATATGGTCAAAATTCAAAGTCACTGGATGTAAAGAAATATCTCGGAAAAATGACAGATATCTTACATAAATGTTTGCTTGCGACTGGCGGATTACATGCTGGTTGGTTGGCTCACTATGCAGTGTGCGATGGGCATGTGTGACCCACAGCAATTGGGCAGATGGACGCATACAATGTTGTCACAAGGCGTGCGATGACATCTGTGCTGGTTTTATTATCTTGGTGTCATCGGTATTTTTCTTCTGCTGTCGTGTGACTGTTTTACGAGTAATTGTGCTGAGTGATCTGTTTACAGCTGCTACATGTGTGTAATGTGTAATATATAGACGTCGGCGCCGTTACTTGTTTGATTTGATTGACAATTGCTTCAGATTACCATACATCTTACAACATTATTGTTATCGACAGTGCAGCAACGTATTTTTGGTCTTGCTATTGTGTAGAGCCGCATTGGTGTAGCCAGGAATATATTGCAGTTAGAGGGGGGGGGGTGATGGACTGAAACCAAAACGGCCAAAATTCCAGGCCATTTTGAGCATTTCTTTCACCATTTAAGGCCTCTGGAGGGCACCAAAAACTTTCCCTATGGGATTCGGAATGCAGCCCCGTCTGCAGACCCATTTCGGGTCATGAGAAAGACCCGAAAATGCATGTACCTGGTATAAATTTCGTTTTCTGCATCTGCATAGATTTGCATTCAGAACTGAATTTAGAAGGGGTGATGCAGACATAGGCCTACCACTTGGTGACACGTATTATACATGTGCGTTGTACATACGTAGTTACTTTACTCAAAATAAATTTTTACTCCTTCTTTTTTTGCATGTTTTTAACTCTCATGACTGTAGTTTTATTGCTGGCCACTGAGCCGTTATCTTTTCTTGCCTGCAGTGTATTATTGTATTAAATCACACTGAGTCTATGGCTGCAAATTAAAACGATTAATTACTCGTTAACAAAGTTAAACGACTAAAAATTTGGACCAGAAACATCACTTGCATCGCAAATGTGTGCATTTTCAGTTGATTGTGAATTGTACTAGACAACAATGGCGAGCCCTTATTTCCCGGAATTAAAAAAAACAATTGTTTGCAGCCCTAAGTGAAACTGAATAGAATTCCATCATCCTCTCAGTATTGTCGTCTCTGTCTTTGTCACGGTATGTGTGTTTCTTTGCCCGGCTGTCTGTATGTCTGATCGTGCTTTTGACTGCTGTTTTAGCTTACTTTAGTCCTGTCCTTTTTAAGGCGTAATAATCTTGTCCTTCCGATTGCCATACGCTCCTAAGAAACCTTCGTCATTGGACCCCTGAAAAACATTGGTGCAGTTTTTTTGTCTGCTTTCAAAGTTTTACTTGAACAAAGCTGTTTGCATGTCGTCTGTGATGCTGTGGTATCTGTGCTTCAGTTTTTATTTGTGGTGTCTTTTGGTTTTTATGACCTGTTGTGTAGTACTACATGAAATGTGAAGGAAAAGTTTTAAAAATAAAATATTTCCTTATCTCCATTTTGTTGCCAGATTGCAACTGGAAGCACTGGATTTTAAAGCCTGATTTTGTTGGCGGTTTAACGTTTGCGATGTCATTTTTTTCTGAAACATGATCGTGGTTTTAGTCTTGTGTGTCATTGTTTTGACTGATGTCTGAAAATATTTCCTCCATTATGGGTAACTGAAACATTTCACTGGAATGCATGCTGGTAGGATTGTTAAATTAATTTTTCCACAAAGTAGCCACAAACCTGGAATACTCGGGGAATTCTCTGAACCTGGCAAGCACACGAAATTATCAGGGAACTCTGCGCAATTTCAGAGTAAAACTGTAACCAACAAAATAATGTCACTATATGTGGTTTCCGTGGTGCAAAAGTGCTCTAAAATACGTTTACAGCTGGGGCTTGGCCCTGGACCACGTTGGGGAGTTTGAGAGTGTCCCCCCCCCAAAAAAAATTACCGTTAATACAGTTTCTTTTTATTGAGGTAGCTGATGAAAAATTGAGTTTATGGCTTTTGAAAAACCGGAAAACTTGGGGAATTTTTTTTTCTCCTAAGGGGCAGTGGGGCAATTGCCAGGGCACACAGGGGACAATAATTTTTGTGCGGGCCAAATGTCGGCCTTATTCAGTTATTTTGTGCATCAAAAAGACTCATACCCCCTGCTCGGGGGGTCAGGGCGAAGCCCCTTGAAGCTGAAACATTTTTAAGCTTTTGAACATTTAGTGGAAGCACAGAGGGCAGCTATACCCGTCCTGCCCCTCCCCTTCTGACGCCGCCCGTGCAGAATAATCTGGGGCGTATACGGGCACGCCGCGCGATGCACTAGTTCTGTATCCGTGGTCGCCGAACTGTGCGATGCCCTATTGCACTTAGACCCATATCGGCTCGCTAGCTATTGTTTTCGGTTTAGATGACCTTGAAGGTCACTGACACAGGAGCATCGAGAGGATGGGATAGAGGGTAAGCTACCCCGAACCCTGCGACGTTTGGGGGTCCCACTGTTGCTCAAAAATATTAAGGTACACTAGAGTGCACCATTTAAAAAAAATCAAAAATTTTCTCCCGAGAGGGGCCCACAAAAATGTTTGGGGGCCCTGCGAGATTGTTGCCCCGGGCCCCGCTTTGGCTGTCCACGGGCCTGCACTGAGAAACAGTACGGCCGGCTGTCCTAGCGAGAGCTGGGCTTCTTGATTGGACTTAAACTGTCGTCGACTCGTAGTGGTCGTCGTCATATTGTCGGTTGAGTTCGGAGACAAGTCGCCGGCACGTGGACTGGAACGATCTGCTATCGTCTGCATCCAGACAGTCATCCGAAGCATTATAGTCATCGAGTTGCGTCGCGAGTGGTGCAGATAACGTGTAGCCGATACTCCATGTCGTCGCAACAAGACGATCGGTCTCTTCAGCTGCGCGTGTGTAACAAACAAAGTTCACACGATCTCACTCAGTACATGCACTAGGTTATGATCCAAAAGGGAAGCTCCTATTGTATTTTGAATAGCTCCGTGAGACAAGACCCGTCCAGAGGGGCGAGCAGGCCGTGAGCCCATTGGTCATTGGCTGACGCGTATACGTGCGCGTATCACATACGTCGTTAGACGGTGCCTACTGTAATGCATTACTGCTTGCCCATTGGTTAGTTTGTCTAAACCAGAACAGTTCAGTTCAGTTACGTCGCTCTGTACACGCCTTAACTCACGGATGTGTCCGATAGGCCAGCATTTTCAAGGCCAAGGCCATTGATGTTGGAGGTCAAGGTTAAGGTCAAAGCCAGTGGCCTTCGAGGCCAAGGCCAAGACAACTATTATTAAATAAGAAATGGAGTAAGTATGGCAATTTTATACTGCACATCAAAAGCCAACTTCATCTTATTCAAACCATAATAAACTTTTGTGGTTTTTAGTTTGTGCGCGTAAATATTTTCATTTACCGCCAGTGACTGTTGAACTTTTGTTAGAAGTAAAAAATATTAAATGAAAAGTTCGGGAAAAAAACGCCAAAACTATTTGTATCCAAGAATTCATAAAAGTTCATTAGCAACCACGACGCGTTCGTTAGAAAATGCCGAACTAACCCAATACGAGGTCGTTGCCAAGGAGCACCTGCGGTTGCTGAGGCTGTTGCCTGGCAACGTCGTAGTGTTGCCTAGCAACGGCGACCGATTGTCTAAGCCTGTCTGTTTCGACCACGTAAGGCTTGTTTCTTCCACTGTGGCGTGAGGCAAGATTGAGACAACAATCCAGGGTCAGCAGTCGTGTTGACTTTCTCACGCCACGTAGGCATAATAGCAAACGGTCGATATCGCGCATTAATTCGTAAACTTCGGACACTGAAATAAACAAATAAACACAAAAAGTTGCGTGTTTAAGGGGTGCCCCTGCGCCCGCGGGGCCCCCGTTTACGATGTCTGTGTCTCAGAAAAATGTTACCCTGTTATTTAGAGGCATATGTGAAACTGCATCTTATGTTGACAGATGTCATCAGATGTTGCTAATTTTTGGCAGAAAATGCGGAAACACAAAAATGTAAAACAAAAATGTACGTAGCCAACCATATGTCGTTTTATTTGTTCGCATTGTACTTTGTAAAATATCCCCTTCCGCTAGGGGGAGGCTCTCAGCTAACACAAATGGCATCTGAATTTGTCAAACGGTTAAGCCGGGTGCACGAATGATGTGACAGACGACAGACGTACCACGCTACGAAAAAATGCGTCGCTATAGTCGGAATCGTTTGCGCTGCAAGAAGTGATTCCGCCCAATGGGCCTAAAATTCCTTTGCTTTCGGTACTCCGGTTGCCGTCCATTTACAAAAACAGCTTCCTAAAATTGTCGATTGGACCCTCAAAAATAATTTGCATTCTAGTTTGTTTTTGAATTTGTACCAAAAAGAGCTGTTTGCGTCTAATCTGTTATGTTCTAATATTTTATTTTAATTCTCTCCGGTACTAATTCAGTGTATCGCTTTCTACTTTATGAGCTGCAGGGCATAAGCTGATGTTTCATGGCATTTCCTGACACAAAAGCAACAATAAGAACAGCTGTTGCAAAGGTGGGCCGACCGTACCGCCTATATCCGAAGGACACCGAGTCCGACTTTCGACACCTTGTCGTCGGCAAACGAAAACATTTCCACAGAGTGACTGCAGTGCTTGTTTTGAAGGTGCATTGTTAAGGCCCCAAAGGATCCGAGTTCAAGAAACCGATCGACCCCGGTGGATCGGTCGGCCGTGGGCCTTGAACTACGGTCCTTTGGAGCCCCAGGAATGCATACCAAGAAAAAATTCTGGTTAAGACACGTTCTGTCAGATAAGTAAGTAAGTTAGTAATACCCCGTTTACACGAGAAAGCAAGCACACATAAAGCACACTTAGAGCTGGCTTGATAACGGCGTCATCCCTGTATTGAAAACATTCACGAACCAGCTCTGCGTGTACTTCATGTTTGCTTCATGACTGTATGCTTTATGTATGCTTCCTCGTGTAAACGGGGTATAGTAAGTAAGTAATCTTCATAATATTTCTCAATTAACGGCCAAACATTTATCAGACCGACCCAGTGCGAGGTCGCGGTCGACATCGGTCCTAGCCGGTGTGTAGTCGAACCTCACGCACAAACGCTTGACGCTTGTAGCCCCTAGCACCGCCTCCGTGCGCAGGCTGCGAAGTAGAACTAGGCCCAATGATGTTTCGCCGTCATCATCATACGGCTTGGTGGAGTCGGTTGACGTGTTGTTGTGTCGATGTGATGGTAATGAATATGCAAATCCGTGATGTGACTCCTGCAGGTAGGCGGAGCGAAGGTCATCCGTAACGACAACCAGTACAACGTCAGCTGCCTTCGGTGACAACAACAAGTAGACTTAAGTAATTAGTCCTTCCCACGAGCCATAAAACCCATAAAGCGGCGCTGATCTCTATTTCCTCAGCCAGACACCGGTTTACACTGCAAGACCACGGGGCCAGTGCATTGCGCGATGTGTCTGTTACGTCCCAGCCATCGCTGGTACTCATTGCGCTTATACCTACAAAGGGTTGGCCAGGCTGAGTTGACATGGGTTGCTGGTTAACAACTTACACACAATATGCCAAGATGAGCACCCCGTCAGCGCTTCTGATGGAACACGGCCCGCTTTACCTTTACCATACATAAAGAAGAAAAAAGAAGAAGAAGAAAATGAAGAAAGATCAAAGATTAAAAGGTTGTATAACATAGCTCTTTACGAGAAACCCGTCGCAGAGCAACGGGGTGTCACCTGCCATATGGGATCACACAGTGTTATCTGCTATGTATCGACACCACCTAAATAAAGGTCGACATTATTTTTGGCCAACGCACAAAAAAATATTGCCCCCCCCGTGGCCTGGCCATTGCCTCCCGTTGCTCCTCCAGCATCAGATTCCTAGCGCCGCCCTTGAATAAGGACAGGAGAAAAAAGACAAAAGGAGGAGTGTCGACTGTCGACCAGAGGGGAAGAAAAGGGAAGGGGAAGTGAGGAGAAGCTCCCAATTCACATTTCTGGCTACTACACCTCCGCTGCGCACACGGAATTCGAACCTTGACAGAGTCCAGAACGAAGTCTGCAATGCTGCGGCGTATCTGTTGGCGCCTGGTCATCTCAGACAAGACAGTGAAGTTACACCGAGTCTGTAGCAGTCGTGTCAATTGTCTGATGACGTTGATATGCGGCTCACTCTCTGCAGAATAGATTATCAGAGCCGTCCGCTTCGTCCGCTCCGGCAAACCTACAGAGAACAACAGTTACAACTACAGTTTTGCATAGGTTTAAGCTTTTATTTTGTTTTAAACAGTGATGGGCAAATGTATATTCTGACACATCGTTGGCGCGCTAAACGTAGGCTATATATCATGGCAGCGTTATAGTCGTTCATGGGTCATTGCACGCGTGTACGTGTTTTGTTGACTTGTCACGTGAGAATAAATATAATTAGGCCTAATATCGAACCCAGAGGTCCTGAACCCGTTACCTCCTGGGTGGCGCGTACACTAGTCACTCGGGACTACAATCCCACTCCTGAAAACATTCTCATCGATTTTGGTTTTTACGATCTTTTCTAGTCCGCACAAAACAAACACAAGAGTCGGACGGGCAAGGATCTGATGCGGTGAACTCACCAACGGTACGTAGATAGATGAGCCATGCTGCAAGGCACAGCGTCAGCATGGCAGAAATTGAAACAATGACGACAGCCAAGACTTGATGCGTTGTTAGACTAGACGACCGACAGATTATCAGACACTCGGACTTGTCTTCAGCTGTATATTCACACCCGTTAAGACGTGTTCACAGCGATGTGACTGAATCGGACTGAAATGACGCGGTTTGGTTTCTGACGAACTGACTGATCGATGGGCAAGCAGTCGTGCATCACAGTAGGCACCGTCGAACGGCGTCGGGCTGGCCCTGCTTGCCCACTGGTGTCAGTTCGTCCAAAACTAAACCGTGTCAGTTCGGTTCAGTTCAGTTACGTCACTCTGTACGCAACTTAAAGATGTCTTCAAAGAGACATAAAATGAACTGAACACATAGGTGTAGTGAGGATGGTGCATGGGGATGCACGAGCACCCCAAATAGCCCAAGAAATATGCAAATTTGTGCAGTAGCCTAAAACTGACGTTTTCACGGCTATTTCACGACCGAAAACGCGTTTGCGCCCGGGGTTCCACCCCGTACCCCGCTAGGAAAGCATACAGTACAACGTTCCCCCCGGAGCTGGTCAACTTAGCTTTTCATCGTTCTGGGGTAGGTAAATCCAGTACCGGTCCCAATTTGTGCATTTTTGACGAAAATTTTCCAACGAAAAGAGAATTCTCCCACAATTTTCAAACAGGCCAAAACATAAGGAGAGAGCTAATTCCTTTCCCGTCCTCTGCTCCCCCCGACCACGCCATCACTGGTGATACATACGATGGTGAATGAGGAACGCTGCTGATATAGACTGGGTACATTGCTCCGGGCGGCATCCTTCCGGCTCCACCTGTTTACAGACAGAACATTCAGTAGCCTAATACTCTAGGCTATACTAATAATAATAATAATAATAATAATCTGACTTGTAAAGCGCCAGTATGTGCTAAAAAGACTTCAGTGGCGCTGGCTAACCGCAACAAGGACCAAACGAATTTGTCAATACGCGGAGTCGCTTTTCCGATGTATTCGCCAGGTAGCATGCAACATTATTGGCGACTGCATGTTTCGATAATCAAATATCCGCTTCCCCTCGCTGGGCATGAACCTCCGTCTAGCACAATGTGTAACTAAACCCCACATGTGTATACCCGCCAAATACTGCCTAATACCCCGTTTTCACGATCGAGCAAACATCGAGCAAATGTATTCAAAAAACACGTGCTAATTGCTCGACGTCTGCTCGATGTTTGCTAGCATTAATCCAGCTAGCTTGACCAGCTATGGTAATTAGCATGATTAGGAGGGCGGGCAGGTTGTAAATGGAAGGCCTACATGACACGTGATCAGCTGTGGGCTATTAAGCCTAGGCCTATACATTTGAGCCAGGGGGTGGAGTTGCATCAGGCCTGTTTGATGTCTGCTCGATCGTGTAAACGGCGTATAAACAGTTTACGCAGGGTGTACGACTGTGATAGACGTCAGACAGCCAGAGAGATCACGTCACTGATAAATGTGTGTAAGCCTAAAAATATAAGTAAGTAAGTAGACCTATAAGCGACTCACCGACTGTTTTCTCGCTCGCTCACGGAAGGACGACAGGGAGAAGAGAAAGGGAAAGGGAGACGAAAGCCAACCCCAATAGAAAATTTTTGGCTACGCCACTGACGTATACGTAGGCTATACAGAATACATCATAAGCTATAGAAGTCAGAGAGGAATTTTTTTTAAAAATACACTGACTTTAACGAAGTAGACGCCGTCGCTGACGTTCTCAAACACAACGTGTGCGTGACTCTTCGACTCGTTCTTTACACAAATGTAAAAAAAAACAAAAAAAAAACGTTCAATAAAGATGATTTATAAAACTTAAAAACGTGAAAAATGCGGCGTCAGGAATAGGCCTAGAAACTTCTAAACGTTGAACAGAAAACGTTAGCCTTAATTTGTTCAGACTCTTGCCTAATGCCTTACGCAGTAGATGCAGTATTGCTGGGACAAGAGATAGAATTGAGAACTTTATCAATTTCAATTCACAAAAGTATTTCTGTAGGCCTATATGCACATCAGTCGCAACATGTAGGCCTACTCAGTGTTTACGCTTAAACAAGTAATTTAAGCAAAGCTTATGAGACGCGCGACAGCCTTAGCAGTTACAGAGCTTTTAAGGGGTATCAAATTTTAACGATCTTAAACCCCCGAAATAGGTAGTTTCTGTATTTTTCGGCGATTTTCGGCTGCGGCGTACACTTCAAGAATGATCTGCGACGAAATGAATGAAGATAGATCAAGACAACCTGCGAACACGAACTGCTATAGGCTAGGCTGTCGCGCGTCTCATGAGCATTAGCTCAGATTTCTTGCTTTTTTCTGCATTAAACGACAAACGACATTACCATTTAGCCACAATACATGTGTTGGAGACGACACGACAGACGATGACACACCGTACCAAAGGTTTGACCTTAACGGTCAGCCAATTAAAATGGTAATGACCGAGTTTGGGAATTTAGCTCTTCAATTCGTACCTGATCAGGGGCTTCCATCCCCCAAATCTAGAACAGAAATCAGGTTCAAGTTCCCCTCCCTTCGCTTCTTTTTTCCCCACGTTTTCCTTATGCTCTGTCCCCTCTTCTTTCACTATATATGACCGAGTTTGGGAATTTAGCTCTTCAATTCGTACCTGATCAGGGGCTTCCATCCCCCAAATCTAGAATAGAAACAAGATAATGTTCATACGAACACGGAGTCTGTCCAATGCACTTCGATAGTTTACACTATATGTCCGTATAAATATAATCAGTCAGCTGTTTAGACCGGTAGAAAAAAAAGCAAAAAGTTTAATTTCAAATGTCGGTCGGGGAAAATGAAATTAGCAGCATTCGATAGCCCATTCCCGAAAACCCTCCCACAGGCGCAAAAATCTCGCAAAAATCTCTTACGCAAGCCGAGTTATAGCCCATTTTGTCCCAAATTTTGTTGCCATGGCAACCAGGAAAAGGGGAAGGGAACGGGGAACGAAAATGGGGAAGGGAAAGGGGAAGAGGAAAGGGAAGGGAAGGGGAAGGACAAGTGGAAGGAAAAGGAGAAGG
>Ga0209367_1002609_pt1 | contig 23955 bp, 14 predicted proteins | sample WorMetLIZISLAND2_FD_187412 | JGI IMG/M metagenome (GOLD analysis project Ga0209367, IMG submission 187412) | Marine gutless worms symbiont microbial communities from Max Planck institute for Marine Microbiology, Germany - Olavius geniculatus... ... | reverse complement strand
TGTGGGACAACCCTGCAGGAGTTAAGCCACGCTGCCCTAGATAGGCAGCGGTGGGCAGCGATAGTAAGAATGGCGTCAGACACCAACGGGCATTGAGCCCACGGTTGTCGATGATGATGATGATGATGCACGCTCAAGTAACTATGTTCCTTATAGGCCCTGTTTTTATTCCTGCACCTGTAGGCGTGCTGTGCCACTAAACATTACTAATTATGAATTTGTGTACCGTGTTTATGTTGGAATTTTAAATAACGTGTTTACTGTTCAACAAACAGATTTTATTGCGAAAACTATAGTAATTGGTTTACACCCCTTTTCTGAGCTTTATTCTCTATTCCCCGGACCACACTTCGTTTCCTTTTCCGTGATTGTGACATGGTCTGCGGGAAAAAATCGAAGAATTGTATTTTAATACATTGACGTGGGACAAGTCTACGACATGAGTGCTTTTGTTATTTTTTTACTGTGCTGTCATAAAACAGTGTAAAGAAAAGTTTTTTTAAAAATTTTAATTGTGCCAGCGGTCTTATCGCTTTCCACTTTTGCAGCACTTGTTACGTGTTAATATGCAGAAGTTTGTTAAGTTAAACTTGCAAAAATGTCAAGTCAAGGCTTTTAATAAAAATCTTAAGAAACAATACGATTACAGAAAATGCTTACAAAACATCAGGCCCCATACAAGAAAAAAACTTTCGCATAATTAAACTGCTGGCTTATGAAAAACTTACTAAGCGAAAATGTATTTCATGGATTACTGTCGTAAGCACAAATTTAAGGTAGATTTCTGCGTCAATGCATGGCATACTCGTCGAATTTTTTGCCATCATTATGCGCAGTTATTGTCCGTTTGCCTCTGTCCGCAATGCGGGATTCCACGGCGCTCAATGCCTAGAATGCATTCCTAACTTCCTATCGACCGCTGCTCCACACAGCTTAGCGAATGGTGCTTATTACTGATTTAGTCAGTTGCTGACGAGGCCGGGATGAGTAAAAGAAGGTTACCGAAACCGTTATGGGCCTGGGATAAAACAGTATATTTATATACCTCAGATGTTATTGGCCACTGGGGTCGGCTGTGAATACTAATGACGGTGCTATACAGCAGCAAATATCAGCACGCCCGAACGACCACACGGAGGCGATCCTCCACGATGGGATCCTGTATACGGGGTGGCTCTGAAAAAGTACTAAAACAAGCATGTTTTACGCAGATCGAACACTCCGACATTTTCGAAAATTTAAACAGCATACAGCTTTTCATGGAAAACCCGTCTCAAAGCTACCTGCCATGTGGAGTCACACAGTGTTACCTGCCACCCGACACAGGTGAACGCATCCCGTCGTAACCCCAGCCAGACAGGCCGCTGAGGCCGGTGCTCGATTTGTCTGCCCCGAAGGGATACAAGGCTTTGGTGTTGATTTACCTGTCCAGAGACAGTCGCCCATCCAAGTAGTAACCACTTGATTGCGTCCCGACCGGGAGTCGAACCAACGACCTCGCGATCGCAAGTCCAACGTCAATACCGTTACACTACTAAGCCTCGATCATTGCAGTGAAGGGTGGTTAGGGCCGTACTTAAAAAGAAGGTAAAGTTAGCAAGTCTGAACCTTCTTGGAAAGTTGGAAATTTTAAAAGCTAATGTGGCAATTATGCGTACAACAGCTCATTTTTTCCTGCTTGCTTCGCTCACATATTATGTGTGCCTCCACTTTTAAACTTGTTTTGCTGCCATTGTTTGCCTTTATTGTTTAAGCTGCTTGCGCTAAATTTGGTCAGTTGATTCTGAAGAAAATAATTGAAATTGTTGCTACCAGATGTCACATTTTATGGCGAAAATGCACCAAATTCGATTTTGGTTGGAGTTTTGCCCCAGACCCGCTGGGAGAGCTATCAGCTGAATTTGAGGGGTCTTACTTCTAAGGAGAGGGAAAAGAGGAAAGGAAAAATAGGAGAAAAGAAAAGGAGGAAAAAGGAAAATGGGGGAGAGGAAATGGAGAAGGTCACCCCCCCCTTCGAACAAAAATTTTGGCTACGGCCTCGAGGGTTATCGTGTTGAACACGAGTTTTGATGCATCCCTCACTGCAATGAACAGAGCTTCGAAAACTGTCGGATTGCTCGGACCACGTAAAACATTGTATCTTTCATTTTTTTCTGCGCTACCACGTAGGTCTAGCAGTCCACGGCTTGACTAAGTTGAGTTACTACGATGACGCCGCATGCCGTAGCCTAATACGGCTAATGCGTCGGCGTGACGTCTTTATGGCTTATTTATATGACATTGCCTTCGGCGGTCACGGCTCGGGTGTTTATCGCCATCAGAGAAAAAAACCTCGTTGCTGAGTAGATGCATGCCCATGAGATGTGCATAAAGATGCGTGGAAATAGGCCTACATTAAGTGTAAAGACGAAAAGGCAAAAGAGTAATAGATATTCAATCAAGCAATCTCTCATTTGCTCAGAAATAACGATATTTGCGACTGCAGACAGTAGGCCTATAGGCCTATATCAAAACCGGCGAGCCGGACAGCAAAGATCCCTAACAAGAAACATTACGAACTGTGGTCCTTGAATTTATGTTAAATCAAAAACACTGTACAAAATTTTGTTAAATTATTTTATTATCATACTGATAACGACAATAAATATGATAATTTCAAGCGTCGATATTGACGCGCAGCTGAAGTCCTCAAAATCCCTCACTGAAGTGAAGATTTAGGATAAGAAATGAAAAAAGACGGAAGATTGCAAATAAGTCGAAGCTGTTTTCTAATAATTCGAAATACGCCGATTGATTCTGGGCATCACCACATATAGCTTGTATCTTACTGACAGCGATTTCGTTTGTAACCACGTCCAAAACAATATAAAAACGTTTTAAAACAGCTTCAGGAGATGTGCGCACGGCTTTACGATGGAAAGTGACTATGTGTTTGTAACGTTGTGTCCTGTGTCTAAGCGGTAAGCCATAGGGGCTCGGCGACGGTACCTTTGGATGGGGCATTCGCAAGCTCCAGCCTGCGGGTAACCATGCAGAGGTTTGGCCGCAATTTGCAACGCACGTATTTAGGAAAGGAAAGTTTACGTTATACCAAGAGTTATGAAAATATGCAAGAAACTAAGTTTAGGCTACGTTGGCTAGCATTCGGCAGTACGCTGGCGACAGCTTGGCGACAGCTTGGCTATTGTTTTTTTTCTGGACGTAACCACAGCCTCAGTTGCTGTCACATATGAGTGCAATACATAAATGTCGCCTGACATCCGGTGACCCGGTACACGGCTTGTCACACGAGCGGATAAAGTATTTATTTCACTCGGTCGTTTGTTTGATCCTGATGAAATATGCTTCAGCTGCGTGTACGATGCTAACTCATCAACTATATCTCGCCTGACTACATTCAATGGAGCTATGGTCATCGCATTATAGGCCCCTAAGCATTCAATGACCACTGGTGCATTTCGCTCCAGTGCTTTTTGAACCGTGCAGAAAAAATAGGCCTATGACTTAAAGTTTACAACTCTGTTTAAGTTATTTATGAAATGTTTTGGGTTAAAACGTTTTAGCACAATTGAAAACTAAACACAAACATACAAAGTTAAACATTTATGAAAATGCTCCAGAACCGCCGACTTTCGGTTTTGAGCCGCTGAGGTAAATGTTGCAAAATATTTCATTTATGCATGTGACCTTTAACGAAAAACATTTTGTAAGCATTTTGGGCGTGGTTATGGTGTAAGGCCGTGTGGTTAAAAGAGATGACGCACTAGACGGTCGGCGTCGACGTAGATCGGTCTCATGAGAACATTATTTCCATCGCTGACTGAAACCGTGCTGTCTGACATCGTCTTAAGTACCGTCGGAAGTTCGCAACGAAAGTTAAAAGAAGCTTTTCTAATGTGAGCTGCCGTGCGGAGTAATAGGGTGTTTACACGATCCAGCAAACGTCCAGCATTAGCACGTGTATTTTGAATACATTTGCTGGAAGTTTGCTGGACATTTGCTGGATCGTGTAAACACCCCATAAATGACGTAACTGACTGGAGCGGTGATATGTCTATTTGCTGGTTGCACCTCGAGTCCAATAAACGTTAGCGTTAACAGAGGATGGCCGCATAATGCGCTGCAGTAACATTAGCTCATGCAAATTATTTCTGAAATCGTGAAACACTTCTGGTCACGAATCATACTCATGTAAGCAACGCGTTAGCAAATTTTGTGACCGAGTTGACCTTTGCCTTTATCTGTTATCAGCAGGCGGATGCAGTATTTTGCTGTCTTACCTTTTCCCAGTTCGTGCGTGCGTCTGTTAGTCACGAAGAGCATTTAGTACGATAATCGAAAGCGATTGGAAGAAGTTTCAATAACGTTTGACCAGTGGCGTAAATAAAACCGAAGATGAATTGTTTTAATTTGAAAGACTGGTGGGTTGATGTAAAGTTACTACAATCAAGTACATAGTCGGACGTGAGAAAATCTGGAGTCTCATTTGCGTGCTAGAAGTATCATAATTAAATTTTAGGACAGCGTATAGGAAATAAATTACAATACGTAGATAAAACGTAAGTTTACTTCAAACGTTTTAATAAGTTTTGCAAAAGGCGGATACATCAACATGGACACTTGGAGCAACATTTTCTATACATTTGTAGTTTAGTAAGCATCGGTATTATCAAAAAATAGGCTATACTTTAAAATGTCGATTGTAACCTTTAACTTAGACTTTTTGATCTAAAAAATTGGCACAACTGTTATTTTTGTTGGGGAAACGTTAGCACTAATTTCGGTTTTTACGCTTTTTTGTCTTCAAGTTAAAAATCCATGCGGAACAGACAAACGGGCGTGTAATACCCCGTTTACACGATCAAGCTGGCTCGACAAGCTGGCTATATGTTAGCTAGAAAAGCCAGCTCAATGTTTGTTCAACGTTTGCTCGATGCTTGCTGGATGTCTGCTCAACGTTTGCTAGATGTCTGCTTGATGTTTGCTCGATGTTTGCTAGACGTTTGCTCGATGTGTGTTATGCTTTATGCATGCTTCATATTTGCTCGGTGTTTGCTCGATGTTTGCTGGACGTTTGCTCAACGTTTGCTCGATATCTGCTCGATGTTTGCTCGATCGTGTAAACGGAGTATAAGACCCGTAACGCGGCCTATCAGGACGGCGGCAGAATTATATGTCTGATGATGTGGTGCGTGTTGACAGAGAGAACGGTAGTTCCGTGTCGAGTGACGCAGTGCTGGTGTACGTGAACATTGGACTCTGCGAGACCAACAACCTCATCCTGGACGATACGTTTGTCTGGTACTACCAGAGAGCCTACGTGTCCATGTACGTCATCTGTCTCCACACCACACTCAGCACGCACTGGTACTGTTCTAGCAACTTTCGGCTGCAATCGTGCGACATAGGCTAATGCAAACAACAATGACGCTATGCGACCCGAGAGTGATTTAAGTACGATACCGCACTGTCTGGAGTGGTATAAGCTCGTATTGCATGCTCGCTTTCCAGAGCTTCTATGTACGTGATCTGTCTGCTGGTGGTGATCGTGTTGTACGTAGGAGTTTTCTCGGCGGTTCATCGTCAGCGCAGTCAGCGTCAGAAGAGACGTCGCAACCAGCTGGCGGCTGCAGCTAACAGCGCCACTGCAGCAACATACGTGACCACCGCCGAGCCGCGAACCCGCGACACCAAGAGAAGCGAGTCGCAGCATTTCATTTAATTCCGTTTCACCGAATTCCATTTCGTCTGGTCCTTAACCCTATCCTTAACTCCAGTCTTAAACCTAATCCCATTTTGTTTAACCCCTAACCTTAACCTAAACTTAACCTTAACCCGAGTGTTATCGCTAACCCTGACCTGACCCTAAACCCTAAAATAAAACCTTAACCTTAATCTTAACCGCAAGTGCAGGCAGAATGGGATAAAGCGCGCTGGGAGGACACCAAGAGAAGCGAGTCGGAACAGGTCACGGAGATGGTGACTGTCGTCCAGGAGGGTCGGAACAACGACGATGACGCTGCCGCGGTCGACTGTGCGGACGTCGTGGTCGTCGCCAACGAAAACCGACCACCCACAGCCGTCGTTCAAACGTTCGTCAGACTGACAACGAAATCAGTAACCGATGGAAATGATCAACCTAACATCAGTGCTGCTGGTTGCAACCTCATCGTCATCAGGAATTTTCAGGCGTTGTTCAAACGTCCAAGTCCACCCAGTTCACGAAGTGAAACAGTTTCTCTACATCATAACGAAGTCAGGGCTACTGTTACGTCAAAAAATAACGGTTTTACATCCAAGGACACTTAACGGTCGTTCAAACGTCAGACATCCAACCGGTCTATACCGACGAAAATGATCAACCGAACAGCGGTATACTGGCTGTGCGTCACCGGAAGCATTCAGGCGTTGTTCAAACATGGGGAAGTTCGAAGACGAACAACAAGCCGCAGCGCGTTCACGTGCAGATGGAGAGCACGTTCCTGGCCAATCTGCGCACGGCGTCGATGCTTTTTGTCGTCACCGTCGTCTTCATTATCACTTTCACTCCCGGCTTTCTCATCTCACGCGACTTTTGTGCACTGTCACGTGACTTTTACGTAATGTAGTCGAGTATTCTTAGTTTGAGTCCGAGTCACGAAAATAAGAACCGAACTCCGACTCAAGTCGACTATACCGGACTCAAATATTACATCACTGATCTTCACCATTGCCTGACCTTTTCTCCCGGCTTTCTCATGTCGTTGGACTGGTTGCCGTGGAACATGACCGTTTTCTACCTGTACTTCGCCAACAATGTGGCCAACCCGGTGATCTATTCGTTCATGAACCAGAACTTCCGCGCGGACCTGCGTAATCTGGTCTGCAAGGGCAAGTCGTCGCAGCAACGCCGTTCTCTGACCACCCCCCAGAAATAGTTCCTTTCTTCGCCGCTACAGCGTGGTTTCAATCGAACGCAACGTACGCAACGCATCAAACGCAGCTGACGCAACAATCGCTTTTTATCCTTGCGTTTCGGCCGTGCGTCAGGTGCGTGCATCGCGTTTGCTGCGTACTTCTCTTGCGTTTACTGCGTTTGTTACATACGTGTTACGTTTCTTGTGTGCGCTGCGTACGTCGCGTGCGTTGCGTTAGGTGGAAACCCCTCTTTACACGGACGGACACTAGCTGTGTATAAGAAACTCAGCTATCGTAGATACACACTTTATGTACTTCAGTTCAAAAAATGTTTAATTTATATCACATTTATTCCTAATTCTGGCATAAATACGTTCGCACTTTATATTGTATTGGTCACAAGTGTTGTCACGTGGTTGTTATTGTTAGTGTTGTGCTTTTTCGGTGAGCAGTGAAAATCGCTTCGAATGTGATCGTGCTTGTGAGACAATATTAGCGCTGCCACTATCGACTATTTTCCTAGTCAACTTGTGGTCGACTATTCGTTCGACTAGTCGACTAGTCGTCCTAATTATCGTTACTGAAAACAATACCTAAAGTTCGCCGCCAGCATGTAAAAAAGCAGTCAGTTTCGAACATAAAGTCATTTTTATAGAGTACTTACAGCAGTGCTATCGTTTCAACTTTCACTTTTTAAGGTGAGCAATTTCCAAATTCAATTTTATACTAACACGTCCACTCGGTGTTGCTGTTTAAAGTCGAAATATCCACGTAATCAGTTTATATTAAGATGGTACCGAATATTTTATTTGTATTTTATTCGGCCGAATAGTACGGCAAAAATAGACCGAATACGAATAATAACTTAATAAGCACTGCGCCGTCGCCGCACTTTGCTCTTGCATTTAACATCAAAGACAACTGCTGTCAGCCCGGCAGTCTCAGCAGCCTAATGCCCACAGGTGTGATTTTATGACATTTCTTTAACCATTTACTTTGCTCACTGTCAAAAGTATATATCATGTTTCGTTAATGTTAGTAATCTTCTTTATTTGTTCAACATGTACGCAATTAAGATGACCGATTTGAAAACTCTTCGCCGCAGAACTATTGTGTCAGCGATGAAACCAGGTGTATAGGCCCTATTCGTATTCGGCCGAATAATAGAGTAAATTATTCTTATTCGGCCGAATAGTAAAATCTACTATTTGGTACAGTCCTTGTTCATATTCAATCTAAATGTAGACAATAATGCCGCCTCTATCGACTATTTCACTAGTCAATCGAGTGAATCGACTAGTCTATTTACAAATAACGACTAGTTGACTATTTGTCGACTAATTCTAATTAGTCGCCTACTCAACGGCAGCACTAGAGACAATACGATCAACGGCGTTCATTCTGTCACAGTACTGGGCTTATTGTATATTACGTGAGCATAGTTGATTTGAGGCGTATAACTGAAAACAATAGCGATGTGTTGCGATGCTTTAAACGTGAGTAGGCCTAGCTACTCGTAGTACGTTCGTGCTGTGATTCGTGAATGTGCATATCCAGACTATTACGTGTACTACACGCCGGCGTCGATCGGCGAAACCAGTGAACAGTTCAGTCCAAGTTCCACTACTTTGGTTTATCATGGACTTGTTGCCCAACGTGTCAAGATATCGTGCGTTGTCATTGTATGGTTGTCGCTGCATTTTTTCCTTTTCATTGTAAATCACTTACCTACCTGCGAGGTATTACCACGTACGCTGGCAATATAAATATACTAACGTCGTACGACCGCGATGAAACTAACAGCTTTGTATAATTTTGCACACAGTACAACAATTGACAACATTATACATGTACGTAAAAAAATTTCCGCGATTCGCTGGCTTGAAAACGCTAAAAAGTAAGCAAAGTTGAGCCCGCATGCCTACACATTTCAATTTAGACGAAAAACCGTTTTCCTGTCTTTAGCTGTTACAAAATCTGTTGCACTGTAGGCCTACAACTAAATTCAACTAGAAATCCAATTTATCTGTCCATTTATGTTCAAATACAGCGACCAGAACCCAAAAATATATAGTAGAATACAACATGCGCAGAAAATGAAAACGAACGAGTGCAAACGGACAAGAAGAACGCAGAAAATTAAAAAATTAAATCTGTCAAAATTCAAAAAATTTGAAGCAGCAAATGCACTAGTGATAGAGACAATATCCGATTATTTTTTTACTAGCCAACTAAACAACCTGACGTCTAGACATCAGAAGCATAACACAACCAAAAAGGCGCCGAATAGATAAATTACTTATACAAATTGCCAGATCGAATATTGTAGCCTCAGACCGAATGTGGTCGTATAGGCCTATAGCGGCCACTCAAAGATTGTAGTTGCATCGGTGAAAATGCACAACTACTAATGCAAATGCAGAGTATTTTTCTGCGTATGCAGTTTATTAGTAGGCTAGTTAGACTGTTAGACTTACTGTTTACAACAAAGTCTGTACACCAAAAATTGTCGTTTTATATTTTTGCTGCAACTCGGGCAAAGCAGTCAAGTAAATACATCGTGTCTCAAAAACCAGTCAAAATTGTTTTTATCATAACTTTGTCAAATTTCAACCAACTTTGATAATTTTTGGCACAGACATGGCCAAGACGATAAAATTATGTAAAGTATACTTTTTCACCTTGCCTAATTTACGTCAACGGACAACCGTGTGAAACACAGATGCTTCAAATTGTTACATTACGTGGTGATTATTTGTATCAGATGGTTCACCTTTGCATCGTTAGTTCCACAGCAGATGCTACGCTATTTAATAATATAGTGGTATTAAATATTTTATGGTAAAAATAACAGACAACAAAATAGCTGGACTGATAAGCTTAAAAACGTCTAATCAATGAGTGAATGCCGTTTGATCAGTAAGTCGATGATTCCACTATCAGTCAATGGCGTTGCATCTAAACCATTGTCTTTGTACGCGGGGCCCACTTTGGACATAAATTCTGATGATTTGCAAGCGAGTTGTTATACAAACTTATAATTCTGTTAAATAATTTACACTGAGTATTATTTTGTGCTTAATTAAGTCGTTACAGCGTTTTCTTGGAAAATAACTCAGCGTTATGCAACAATTTGAAACATCTATGTTTCACACGGTAGTGCGTTAACATAAATTAAGAGAGATAAAAAGTGAGTGCACTTTGCATAATTTCATCGCTTTGGCCATCTTCATGCCAAAAAATATCAAATTTAATGAAAATTTGACAAAGTTATGACAAAAACAATTTGGACTGTTTTTTTCTGAGACACGTTGTAGAACCATTTTGGACTTCACTGAATGCACCACAAAAACAGAAAATGGATACAAAGAAAACAAGGTTTCAAGATATCGAAACGTATAAAAATGTATAAAATTTCCCACGAAATATGTTAGTATTTCGGCGTGTAGGAAATTATCAGTGCATCACGTAGCCGTCTGGCTACCAGCGTCGTGAGTGACAGCTGACTGACATGAGCCAATGCGCGTCCGTAATCCTATAAGAAATACACTGATCAATTGTTTTTTTCTCCAAAAAGTGTTCTTGCAGTAAGCGATTACATAACAGCTATGACAGCAGCGTGACAAAGTTGCCCGGAAATAATCCGCGCGTTCCATCGAGAGCTGTCCCACGCATCCATTCGTCTTCATCCTCGCAGTCTTCCACGTCTGTTATCACGTCACCGACACGCAGACTTAGCTCATCCTCCCAAACTGCGACCGGAAAAAACACAACAACAAAAATACACCGTAAACATAAGTAAATTAGTAACGACACATGTCCGCGTCTTATGGTACGACTTTGACAAAGATATTTTTATTGTCTGAGCTATGTATAAGGAACATCTTTATTTACCATCACTGGTATTTTCAGATAGATGCAACAAATGAGTAATAAAAAATTTAAAGAACATAAAAAAAGATATTAAGCCCTACGCAACAATACGTAATGCATCGTACGCAATTTTATATTTGGATTATGATACGTAATATTTCATGGCTTTATTATGTTCATACCTGTACTTGAATTCTAGTTTTGCATCAACAGAATGTTTCCCTGATCAATATTGAGTACGTTGCTGCAAAACAGAGATAAATGGATAGAGAAAATTGATAATACTCGTACGTCTCTCGAGGGTCTCCAGACACTGCAGTTAAACAGTCATCCACAACGTTCAAAATGTCTATTACCGCTACTGCTGCTGCTAAAAGTACTGATATTACAAGCAAATAGCTTGGCAACTGGCGCACGCCACGCTCAATGTAAAAACTGCGGCCAAACCGCTGCAGATTGAGACATGGTTACTATTGACAGCCTACAAGAAGTCACCAGCACCAGCACCCTATCCGATAGTACCATCAACGACCACTTACGACTTACCGTTCAGCCACAATACATCCGTTACAGACGACGACAGACAACTACGGTCGACAACCGTGCAAAAGACGCCTACAGCACAGCTGTAGTGCGTCAATAATATCTGTCAAAGAGAGACAGGTGGACGGGCAAGATCCGAAACAGACAGACGTAAGGATTAAATCACTATACAAATCCATTCCACGACGAATTCAAGCACTACTGAAATCCTGTAGTAATCTTACAAAACATTTTGAGGTCTGCATTACATTAAACTTTAGTAGGCCTATTTGCTATTTTTGCTTGACATTTTTTGCATGGGTTTAAATGGCAAATAAGTCTTATGCGTCGGTTTATTAGCTTTTGGCACGCAGCTGTGGCTGTAGCGCGTCAGAAACACATATGACGGTCGTCGACGACGCAATCGTCAAACGAACTCCGATGTTTGCCAACGACAATTAATTGACCCGTCAGTACGCTGATCGGTCGTTGCCGTGAGACCGGGTATGTATAAAGTGCAAACGGCGAAATGCGAAAGCGCGAAATCTGTCTTAGAGTGAAGTACGAAAGTAAACTTGCGAAAACTGCAGTGTAAAGACGTGCGTAAAAAGCGAATAAGAAAAGTTATGTCCTGGAACCATTTCGCATTTTCTGTTTCGCCTTTTATAGGCCTACGTACGCAATATATACGCTATAATGCGACGCAAAATTCGCATTTTGTTTCGCACTTTACAGTTGAATATATTTCGTGCTTTCGCATTTCGCAGTTAGCAGAGAACGAGCCAGCAAGCAGCAGTTTGTACCACCCTGCCGTGTGACGTTGGGATTTCATGCGACTACGTAACTGTATAGGACATGCTGCAGCAGCCCTCTAGATTAGTCAGTGCGCGCGCCAGTCAATTATTGTACTATAATGTCAAAACGGTGATAACTTACTTGCATCATAATCAAAGTCGACGACCACTCGCGAAATATTGGTGACGTTTGGCGTTTCATCAGCTGTCACTAGAAACACGAGCAGTGATCAGAATGATAATGCCGATGATAATAACAACAACAACAACAACAACATCATCGCCGTCATCATCATCAATGCATCATCCTTATTGTCATAAAATTTATTATTACTATGCCAGTTTTTAGTAATTTTTTGAATTTGTTCTATAGTCTATTCGTTTTTACGCGCGTGAGCTGGCATAGCTATAGCGCGTATAAGCTAGGGTAATTCTGTCCTGGAGTCTGTCACGTCCCGGTACCGTTCCAAGACCATGTGAGATAAAGACTTAGGATTTTCACTATATGAAAGCTTAGAGTCTCTAATATTTTGTGACAAAATATGTCATGCCGCTGGGTAAAGGGGGTATCCACAAAAAAGGCGAAAGAGGGGCACTCTCCCTAAAAGGCGTTATTTTACTACTATTGGTTCGTTTAACGTAGACATGATGCTTACCATAACAAGCCTTGGCGACGAGCTTCCTAGAAATGTCAACATCGATGACTTTAAATGACCTTGAACCCTTAAAATAAAAAAAAATTGATAATTTTTTTGCGATTTCAGACTGTACGCACATTTCAAGAGTGAAATGCGCCGAAATGGCTGGAGATAGACCGAGGCAACCTGCATATGAAATTTTCAGCATTGAATGTAGATTTTAGTAGTCTAAGTCCCGATCGTCTACTTTTAACAAGGCCTGCGCACGTGGTTGTCAAAATGGGTATTTCCCTAAAAGTGGTGATTTTTGCGCTATTCGCTTGTCTAGCATGAAAACGCTTGCAGATAGGCACAAACATGCTGCTTGTCACAACAAGCACTACAGGGGTGACGTGCTTTTTAATGGTATTAACATCAATTACTTTGAATGATCTTAAATCTCAAATATAGGCGTTTTACTAATTTTTGCGATTTTTGGCTGCAGAAGAGTGAGTTGAGACAAAATGGATGAACATAGACCAAAATTACCTTGCGAACAGAAACTGCTTTAGGCACGTCTCGTGAGCATTAGCCCAGATTTTTTTTACTGACAAGGATAATAATACCGCTAATAATAACATCGGGTAACAACGCCATCATCATTATTAAATTTATTAATGCTGTCATCAGTATCAATAATATCTTGACTTTATGATTTATTTACTATTTATTCGTTGTGGGAAAAAGTTATTATTTATACCTAGCCTGTATTATTCATCACTATATTATCACTCCTCGATTGTGTTTATTATCTGTACCGGTACTTGATTTATTGTCGTTAATTTGTCAACAATTTCCTGCGAAATGAAGCTGACTAACGTGTAGATGTCGTGCTCTGGTAGCTAGTGAGTTGGGTCTCTGTAGTGGTGTCCGACGGAGTGGTTTCGCGAGGTGGAATTATTTCGACTTGTCCTCGTTGCTGGTGGTCGCTTGCGTCTACAGCGTGCAGTCGTGCGGCGCGCTGCGTGAGTCGTTGTCTCAGCTCGGTCATCAGCGCCGAGTCAGGTGACACGGGGTCACGTGACACGGGCACCTGCTGCTGCTGCTGCTGGTGGTGGTCGCCTCTCTCGTGTTTCTTGACATCACTCGGCCGAGGTTTAGTCAAAATGGCCGGAAGACGTCGTGGCAACGTCGCGTAGTCTCAACGCAAACATCATCATCATTGTCTTTGAATAAACTCACAGATAGAAACGGTAACTAATAAATTATATAAATTTATTACAATACAATTTTTGATCTGATGCAATGCTGACGTTGACGAATTTATATAGGCCTAATGTACTAATCATCGTATTCATATAGTTTGTTGAAACTCCGTTTAAGCTTCGACTTCACTAGTTCGGTTTGCTGCGAAATGTTCTCTTTCACATTTAAAATCTAACTTATATTGATCTCTTTTTGTCACGATAAAACGTTATGTTTATGTTCATGTGTTTTTTTGTTAATTGCAACAAAATCTGTTCGCAAGATTTTTGCATTATCCGGAAGACAGACAGACAGACAACAAATTGAATGCTAAGTGTTCCATTCGCTTAACGTCTAAATACTGTCAATGTTTAATTTTACCGTTGCTTGGCTGTGTGTTTTCTTGCTCCTGCCGCTGTTGGTGGTCGTTGCCATGGTGACTGTTGCTATGGTGTTTCTGACGGCGTTCCTGTTGCTTCCGTCCTGTGAGCTTGTTCTTGACTCCGCTGAACAGAGAGCGACGCGGCAATGACGGCGATGAGACAGGAATGCGCTCATACAGCAGGATGTCTCTCAACGTTAAAACTTGCTTCAGCAAAGCTTCCAGCTGAATTTGACTTTCTGTTAGCAGAATCGAGCCGATGTCAAAAACACAACCATTACCTTAATAACGTGCAAAAACATGTAAGAACCACGTGTGTGCAATACGGTAGTTTTTACGGCTAAAAGCTAGACGACTATTTTTTCACTTTTCTAGGGGTAGGCAGAGGTGCCAATGCACGCCGTACTACAGCCTATAATCGAAAAAAGTCGTTTCAACATAGAATGAAATGCTGCACGATGGAATATGATATTATTTTATTAACAGATGTCGAAAATAGAGGATCCCATGATGTCGTGAGACTGAGGCAACAGTGTAGATTTTAGTGAAAGAGTTGCTAACCGTTAGAAATGACTTTTAAATTCCATGAATTTATTACTTCATGGCGCAATCTTCCACTGTATCACTGTCGGTGTGATAGACAGGGCTACTGCTTAGGCCTACTACATACAAGCTGTTGAAATTACCAAGTTATCACCCGCGATTGCTGTAATAGCGCCAGATAATTTTTATTTTCACCGCTCTTTGCACTGGTCTGTGCGCTCGCATTTATCAGAATCAGCATGGCACACTCGTATTGATGACAACGACGAAACTTGCTATCAGTAGGACGACGCATAGCAGAAAACTGTTGATTGCTTGCCTCCTGATACAATGTCAAACTGATCGCTTGCGACGGCAGCTCGTTGCAGAGCTGTTTTGATGTCGTTGTCGAGAGCAGTGATGGTGGCCATGTTCTCAGTCAACTCGTACTTGGATGCAGTGCGCATGTGCAGCGTGACGTCATTGGCTCGAGTCTGCAGGCACTGAATGTCGCCCAGAAGCTTCTGTAGTCTGGCGACGTGACTGTTCAGCTCCATGAGAAGCACGCCGACCAGAACATTGATGTCTTCCAGCAGATCGCGCACCTGTCAAGTAAGGAAGTAAACTACACTGTGTCCTAGTAAAAAAACGTCCACGACATAACCAATTGTAACGCGAAAAAAGATTACACAATTTTAATAATTTTTGAAACCAATATTCCTGACACAACTTGCCATCAAATAATTTTTCAACGTTTCACCTCACCCAACGTCTGCTTTGGCACTACCTTAGATTGCAGATTGTGCGTTAAAAGGAAGGAGAAAACGTCAAAAACATCTCCTACATTATCGAGTGTAACTTGAAGAAGGATCGTCAGATTTTAATTTAATTATTTTGGTAAGAGTATGTTTTTTTATACAACTAGCTATCAAATGACCGTTCAATTTCTCACTTCACCCAGCGTATGCGTGTGCACTACCTGCAAAAACAAAAAAAATGCGAATTATGCGTTGAAGTAAGCAAACAGATCAACAAATTCTATCTATCCAGATCTTTGGCTCTCAACAGCCAGTCGATTACAAGATTTGACTGTCATGCAACAGCGTGTCTGCCAGATGACGTTTGGGAATGTTGATAAATTCAAGAAGCGACTTGTGAAGTCTGAATTGGTCAGGTGCAGAACATTATCAACACTGCTGTCAACGAATGCATTTCAACACTAAAATTGTCCCGTTTATTATCATAATTGCCAGTAACTTAGCATAACATAACATGCATTCGACGACCTGTTTCTGATCAATGGGTTTGCCGATGGCTTCACGTTCAATAATCGTGTTGACGGCGTCCAGTTTGGTCTTCATCAAACTGGACGCGTTTGCACGTGTCAGTTGCAACGCCGCCGCTTTCTCACTGACCTGCTTCGTGCCGCACTCGCTCAAACCGTACACGTACACCTAGCGATAACACACATAACTCTATTCGCCGATTTAAACAGCAGCACAATAAAAAATACTAAGAACAAAAAAACTTCAGGTCAAAAGATGCAAGGTGGACACACGTGGCAAGCGCGGATACGAGCCCTATAACGGCGGTCTGGGGCCGAGCCCCCAGTGTGGTCAAGAGGCAGAGCTCCTCGTCAGGGATCAGGGGGGTTCGCGTTCGCCCCTGAAGCTAAACACCTTTTACCTTTGAATGCTAAACAGAAACAGCAAATTTGCCTTATTCTCGTATTTTGTTAAAAGAGCTTGTGTCTGCAAAGCTTGATGCATCTGCTGCAGCAGATAAAATTTACGGCTGCGCAGTTGGTTGACAAAAATTACGATTAATTGTTAAGTCTACACATGACGAATAATAAAACACAAACCTGTCGTTCGTATTTTCGTTTCTGACTTTCGACGACGCTGAGCTCTGACCTAAGACATCTTTCGATGGACTTTAGTTGCTCAACATTAACCTTCTCGACCTGCTGACTCAGTTTGATGGCGAGGGTGTCTATAGCGTCGCAGCCGTGACTCTGATGCCGCTCCGAGAAGCACACGACGCAAATGTTCGTTTGACATTGCAGACAGAACAGCTTCAGTTTCTGCCGATGATGCTCCGCGCATTTCACCTCGATCAGTGAGCTGATCCCGTGTTTTCTGTTGACGACGTGATCCTCAGCGCACGAGTCACACAAGGTCTTGACACAGTCCTCACATGTTGCCGTGGCGGGTTCCAGTTTTCGTTGCTCGCAGCAAGCCTGGCACAACCCGGCCACGTCACTGGAACGCAGCGATTCATCGATCAGATTTTGGACAACGAAGTTCGCCGGCAGCGTTTCAGCGGGAGTCAGGAACAAATGTCGGCAGAACGGACAAGGTACCTGTCAAATCACACAAAACATCCGCGCAAACCTGCGTACGTTAATATCAAGTTGGTCTACGTTGCAATAAATCTCAAAGCAGAACATAAAGCCCAGCTGTTGCTAGTGTGGGCCGACTGTATACCGACTATATCCGAAGGCCAGCGCCCGATTTCCAGTCACGGAAAAAACGATTTCCCAGAGTAACTACAGTCCCATACACGCTATGCTATATCGAACACTACAATTAGCGCTACAATACGTTACGGTAATTCAGCGCACAATTGTCAATTTAAGCGCGATGCTAATTTTCATATCTAATTTTTGGTCGACCGTTAGATCGAGCCTTGGGTACGACGTATCGTGTGTCTGTCGTCAGTTCGTCTCTCTATAACGCATGTATTGTGCCTAAACTGTACGGCATGGGTAACGGCTGAGGGCCAAAACTTTGCATTCAAAATTGCGGACAAACCGCCGCAGATAGAAACATCTGCAAACTACTGACATCCTAGGAACTCGTCATGGCGCTATCCAATGGTACCATCGCCGACCCTTTATGACGTACAGTTTAGGCACAATACATGCGTTATAGAGAGACGAACTGACGACAGACACACGATACGTCGTACCCAAGGCTCGATCTAACGGTCGACCAAAAAATAGATATGAAAATTAGCATCGCGCTTAAATTGACAATTGTGCTGCATCGGTTTAATAACTGTCGATCCGACAGTCAAGGTGATTAAACTTTGCACTGTGACTTGTTTCCGTCTGAACATTTCCTGTCTGTCATTCGGTGTCCGATAAGACCTAAAACATTAGAAACAAAACGACTAACAAGCCAATGCAGAATAATAAACACGTTTTTCGTCAAAAAGACAAACGAACAGACCGCCAGACAAGACAGATAGATAGAGATGAAAACAGCACAGCCACACTTGAAATTACCGTTGTTGGTAGATTGACATAATCTTCAAGAAACATATAATCTAAATCAGCGTAGTAGTCGTCATCGGTTCCAGGTCTAGTTGATGATGATGATGATGAAGTTCGCTGACAGATACGCTGAATGCACTCGAGGCAAAACGTGTGGCCGCAAGGGAGTGACTTTGGCTTGTCGAAGATGAGCAGACAGATTGGACAAGCCACCGAGTCGCTCAGACGTCGTAGAAAGTCACTCTTAGTCGCACTGCACGCCATGTTGTGTCCCACTAGACATGTATACATAGGAAGGCTACATAATTATCGCCCTTCACACTATTGATGGCAAAATCGACGTGCCTCCACCTTAAGAGTTGACGACTCATTTGGGACAACGTAGAACAATAGGCCTGTAGCCTAGTGTAAGACTTAGGCTACGCTGCGCGTTTTATGTGGTGTTCGAGCAAACATCGAGCAGCTAGCTCGACGTTCAATGGTAATTAGCATGCTAATTAGGATGGTGGGCGGGTTGTAATTGGAAGGCCTATATAACAAGTGATGAGCTGTGGGCTAAGAGCCTAAGCCTAGGCCTACACTTGAGCCAAGGGACGGGGTTCCAATAGGCCTGCGTGAGCCAGCTCGAGGTATGCTCGACGTTTGCGCGATCGCGTAAACACCCTATTACAATGTTCTTTCTTTCACCAACCTTCCGTCTTTTTTGCTTTCTTCACTCCCTTTCCTTCCACTCCTTTTCCTTTTTTACTTTCACAACTTTCCATTTCCCTCCCCTTCAATCAAGGTCGAAAGCTTAAATGAGCACACAAACCATAATTCGTTTTGCCGCAAAATACTCACTCTCACCATTGCAGAAAACAAACAGTGAATGATATAAATTTTATTATAAATTCTACATACCGATGCGGAATTGTTTTGATGAGAAAGTTTTTGCGTTCACCGAACGACGACAGAAGAAGACGGATCACGTTCGCTGTAGCGAGAGTTTGTGTTGTCACCAGCACTAAGCTCGCTGACTTAGGCCTACAGCGTTTTGTACAGAATGATGCAGATAGCCCTAAGCTCGTACGGGGTTTACGTGAAAGGCCCAAACTCCACTTGCTTCGACTTGTTGCTGCAAAGACAAACCCACAACCTATAGGCCTACAACCCACAACACTTTGTGCTAGTCTGAAGCGTTTAAATTTTAGCTGACCGTAGGCCTAGGCTTACTAAAGTAACGGTCGAGCTATTAGCATGGTTGCCGTCCGTCTGTCCGTCCGTCTCTGTGTAACGGATGTATTGTGGCTAAACTTTAGGTCGTAGGGGACATTTTTACACGAATAATTTTCCATGTGCGTTAAACTTGGGCATGCCAAATTTCAGCCATCTGCTGCAAAAGGAACATTTTCAAATTAGGGGTTGCATAACAGGGAGAGGAAATTCAATGGAAAACGGGCCATATCTCGGAAATGGTGAGATAGGGTCTAGGTTGCTATTGATCACTAATAGGAAGTTGTATATTGGCTTTCACATTATATGACAACCATTGACCTTAGATGACCTTAAAGGTCACTGAAAACAAGTAGGCTACGGTTGGCTATCCTATATATACAGCTGGGCCTATTGTTTGTACTTGTTATCCATCAAATCCACAAAAAGTCGAAATCATAGGGTTTGGACCTAAGACTACAGCGGTGAATCGCAAGAGGCGTAAAATTTCCTAATCGGGTCGTCAATTGCGCTTTCGTTTTTTAGGCCCGTACACGGCCGCTGTTATTCATAACGTATGAAAGGCAGGTTAATTTTCTGCCTCACTAAATTTCCAACGGTTCATTTGAAGAAAGGCAAAGTGGTTTTTAATTGACTGTCGGCTGAGGCTGGCGTTCGACCTGCTTGGTAGGATTGTGGGTAATAGGCCCTACCCACAATCTTATGCCAAGCAAGTGAACATGTGAACGCAATAATACAGTAAATGTGGTGTGTATGTCCTAATGTAGACAGACACATTGGGCCACTGAGTATAAAAATCACATTCCTGTCACGGTTCGCAACGCACACTTGCGTCAACTAAGCCTATGTATAGCAGACTGTCGAATAGGCTGAAGCATAACGAGCAGTCTTCGTTTCCGCAATATTTGTAACCATACATGGCACAGCGACATATCCGAACTGAATCACCATGCCCAACAAGCTAAAAGCTGCGACAAAAGAACGGCGACTAGGCCTACAGAAAGTCTTCGCTAGGCCTGCCCTGAAAATTACGTTGTAACAAATAGGCCTAGGCCGAAACAGTCAAGATGATTATTGTAGAAACATTTAATTCAATATTGATAATTCCAGACAAGCTGGTCGACGCCAAGTCGGCGAAATCACCCGCCGAAACGTCAAAGATATTGATAATCAATATGAGCGCAATAAGCTTACGTGATTTTCGATCAGTGTTCTGTTAGTAGTCAGGCGTGGGCATTAATCAAACTACATTTAAAGTAAATTCGCAGTTTGTAATGATTTACAGTGTGAGTCAAAAAAAACTTCAGCCCTCCCCCGGCGTGTTCTGAAATTTATTGTTCAAAAACTGAACATTTTCCACGCATCGGCCTATTCTGCGTTCAAATCTACACCAAACTACCGTACGATGTGTACAATTATCCGTAGCTATCTGACAAAGTTATACCGTTTATTATGTGCGATCACACAGAGAATATTAAATTTCACAACGCATTTATCATAAAACTTTTACTATTAGATAATGAACACTAAATAAATAGAAATTTATTTAGCAACTGTTATTAGTTTGTTCATTTGTAGTCTGTTTATCATGTTTTTTTTCTGTATTTCTTTTGTTTCCCTTTGTAATGCTTCCAGTTTTTTCCTTTCACTGTTTTTTCTGTTTAGCATGTCTTTTCTGTGTTTCTTTTGTCTACCTTAGTAATGTTTGTAGTTTTCTTTTTACTGTTTTTCTATGTTATTGTTCTCGCGCGTTTGTCGCGAGTGTTTATTACATATTAAAATAAAATAAAAATAAAACGCATAGTAGGCCTACTGGTGTGTTACAGTGACTAAAACGGCTAACAGATTTCAGTCAACATATTTCTTTGAAAAAATTCATGGCCCTACCTGATGTTCAGAACGCCTACCACCGGCTAAAACGCATGCACTCGAGACGTTTACGAAAGTCTGCAGCAAGTCATCCCGTAGCAGTAAACTTTTTAGCTCTGGAATGGTCTTTGGCTTCGGATTAAGTTTTTTGAAATGTCTACAGTATTGCACGCCACACACACAAATAATTCCCCTGGATTGAGGTCTGATGAATTTTGTGGCCATTCATCCTTTGCAATGAAGTTGATACAGTGGACTTCAAGTGGAATGTAACAACTGGCTGATTTTGCAAAATACGGTAAGACCTATAACATTTTCAAAATGAAGAATAATTCAACGAAACCGTATTTTGCCATACATTTCAAGTATTGTTTAAAAATTTTCGGTTGTTGAAAAATAAATTTCAGAACACATCAGGAGGGGGGAGGCAAAATTTGACTGCTGCATACTGTACATTGCGAAGTAATTTGTAATTACTTTCTCAATCTGAATTACTTTAAAATGTCCTCACAGTGGTTGACAGAAAATATTTTACATGACTACCATGATACAGAACAAGAAACCACGTCCATGACTCACGATGCCAAGACAAAAACAGTTTTTGAACTATTCCACTTAATCAAATCCATGTCTGACATATAATTTTTATTACACAAAATGAAGTTAGATGACAGAAAAACGTAAGTTTAACTTACAAAAGAGGCTATATGATATTGACTTAGTTCTCTTATCTATCCCTTATCTATAACTCCTACATACATGTATAATAAGTGACATTGTAACTCTAGTCCGAATCTAGTATCACTGTTCGTTATGAACTATCTCTAGTCTCTTGCTCGGCTTATTTTGAAACTTAGCGCACTGTTTAACACGATGATAAATGATGATGCCAACGGTTTAGGTGCAAACTTAAAAAGTAATGGCACTACTTTTGTTACTGGGGTGCAATGTGATGTCCTGCTTAATTTAATTAACCGTGCTATACAAACATGATCCACAAACTGTGGATAATGTCATGCATTCAGTACAGCAAAACATGCAGAGACACAATACCAAAAGCTTTGCTGTCTTACAGCAAAACTCGTAAAATGTTGACAGTTCGACTGAAATGTTTGGTAAATGTTGCACGACGGCACTGTCGCAATAGAAAGTAAATCAGCAGCATTAAAACATGTTTGCCAAAGTAATCTACGGAATTTACGTTATATGTAATCTAACACGTCATGAAATACACGCACTGGAAATGTAACGGTTTGACATTTTTTCCAATCTGAGATCAGATACAAATACAATGTTACAAAGGCAATTAGAATGAACTACAACATGTCATTTTTAGTTTGCTAAAGTATTTGATTGGCTGATTGCCTAAACAAATTCTAAGTACAAATCAAAAGACTTGGAAAAATACCTCATTCGCTGAGTTAATGCAGAGGGCCTAGAAAAATCCTAAGCAGAAAATAGACAAAAAAACTCAGTTCAACCCCCCATCACTGCATGTTTAAGGATACAAACACAGTTGGCAACGTAACAAATATTAACAGACAGGCAAAATCATGCATAAACCACGTACGCCCAATATCAGAGGTCTCAAACATGTGACACTTGGGCTCGCAAAAAATTATTTGAAATGCTGAAAATGTGCACAAAGATAAGTTGCTTTATTCGTTGGCAGACAGCATTTTCCTCTACAGCAACCCCACTGAGACTAGTACTTTTATTCCTTGCTTTTAATTCATTCAAGTGTGCTCATGCTGTCAGCAGACAGTCAAGCTTTCCTTCTCTGTTGCTAGTCAGCCAGTGTATGCATGACTTGCAGTAGACTTCAACAGATTAAGCAAATTGCCTGAAACAAGATTTGGGTGCACTGAAAATGACGAACATAAAAATGATGGACCATCAAAATGTCCAGGCATGAAATTGACGAACATGAAAATGGATGACAAACTTAGACAAATTGACAGGACATGAAGTAGCCTGACATGAAATAGACTGACATGAAAATGAAATACATGTTCCAAATGGCTGAATATATAGGCCTAGATTTAATAGACTTCGGTTTAGCACTGCTACCCTGTAGCTAATTTTAAGTTCATGTTTTGTAATATTCTATGCATTTCAACATATTATATATAATGCATATTATACAACTTGCTTTGCTGTTGTGACTTGTGTTCTGCTGATGTTTCAAAAGGAATTGCAGGCTGCATTGTAATGTAATCTATTTTCATACAATATATATCTTGTCCTTCAATTTCATGTCCAGCATTTTCAGTCAACCCAAAGATTTCAAGTCATAAACTGTAGTTTAAAGTCTAAATAATGTGTCTGCTGACTGACTGACTGTGCCCAAATATCCAGACAAGCTTGAGACTCCTGCCATATATGGAAATAAAACATGATATTGATCAGCATGTTTGTCATAAACACATTTCCTATTCCATAGACAGTCAACATGAAACATGCATGCTATTCCTAGTAGTAGTTCTATCTCTATTACTAATCATAAATGTAAAAACATCACTGCAAACGATTGTTTGGCCGAGCAGCAAATTGGAAAATAGCTTGCGACTGTTGAGGCGAGTTGCGTTAGGTCAACGTCGTAAATGCGAATTGGCCATTATGCAGATAAATGTACAAAACATCAGTTTATACACTTGTTAACGGCAACATTTAAGGACTTGCACATCGAAAACAGCAAAAATTACAAAAGGTGATATTGCCCGCATCACACTGACTGTGTGTCAA
>Ga0209367_1002607_pt1 | contig 23963 bp, 14 predicted proteins | sample WorMetLIZISLAND2_FD_187412 | JGI IMG/M metagenome (GOLD analysis project Ga0209367, IMG submission 187412) | Marine gutless worms symbiont microbial communities from Max Planck institute for Marine Microbiology, Germany - Olavius geniculatus... ... | reverse complement strand
CGGCAGAATGAAGTGGGTGTAGGATAGAACGAATATTAAGAGTACAGACAGTGAAGTTAGTAGGTCCAGGATTAGATTCAATGTCGCCAGAGAGAAGAATAAAGGCAAAGATAAGAGGATTATGACCAGTACGGTCGGCCATCCTAGCGACAGCTGGGCTGTTTGTTTTACATTATCAGCAATGCCACTGCAAATGGATTAATGACTACGTTTTGTCTAAGTTTATTATCTAATGCACAACAGCATTCTGCTGCGTCACGGGCGTGTCAGCAGTTTCAATTCTTCTTTTCTGTACGACTGTTTTTGCCAGAAAACTTGCAAATTTGAAGAACGGGACATTTGGACCATCAATCATTTTACGAATCAGTTTTTGCCTATTTACTTTGATCGCCTGACAGTCTTCGATGAATCGTCTTCAATAGGCCTATAACAATTGTATGTTCACTGAACTATTGTGTCACAGCAGTCATAACAACGTCAGCATAGGTTACACAACCAATTTTTTAAACCCCATAAAACAATAAGTTCTTGAACCAGCCCATGATTATCGATCAACATTCAAATCTTAATGACAGCTTTTAGTACTTTTGAAAGTATACACACCGTGAATAAAAATACACAGCACTGAAATCTTTAATAATAATTTGTCCAGTGTCCATATCTTCGAGCGATAGCCTATTGACCGATTTTCAAAATTCTTTCATCGCAGACTCAGCACGTCAGCAGACAGTTTGTAATAAAATGATCATTGAAGTTTATACCATGCTAAACAAGTGTCGCTACACTACCTTGTGAAATGTTAATGCGATAAACTTGCATTGAGCCACAGTCTTAGTGAAATGTAAATTACATTGTTCATGCCATACAGCAACTGCGTTAAGAGAATCAAGTTTGATTTAATTGATCTTGACAACAATATCAACGAATGTCACACTGGTGTAACGGCGTCGTCCAACAGAACGCGTCGTCTGTCACATAATTTAGTGACTGACTGAATTTCATTTATGCGCGATAAAAACATCTTTGATAAAACGCTTTATTTTTTGTTTTTCTCAACATTTTTCATGCACTTAATGTGACAAAAATCTGTCACTAAGTGAAATAAAAATTACATCAATTGATTTAGCTGGTTTTTAGCCGACATCTTTTGAAAGCACTTCAAACTAAGATATCGATAGAAAACAAAAAGCACAGTTATCGCTAGGATAGCCAACCGTACTGGTTGTCAGTGACCTTTAAGGTCACCAGAGGTCGATGATTTTATGTAATCTGAAAGAGCGTAGCTTGAAACTTTCCATTAAAAATTGCGGCTAAACCGCTGCAGATGGAGACGTAGTTACTATCGACAACCTATAGAAAGTCGTTAGCGCCCTATCCAGTGGTACCAACGCCGACCCCTTATGACTTATCGTTTAGCCACAATACATCCTTGACGACAAACAAACAGACGGACCGACGGACGGACGGACGACAAACGTGCCAATAGCTCGACTGTTACTTAAGTACGGTGGGCTAAAAATGATCCGCACGACACAAGCTTGTGCTACTTTCTGTACTGAAAATGAACTGGTAGCTAGTGTTACTAACTTTATACCAGCTCATCTACTTTGATCACACTTTCTTTATATCATGCGCCGTTTCTTTGCCGTTGCTGTTTTAATTAGTGTACCGTGGTGCAGTTTGTAAAAGTTAATTTTTCACAAGGTTGTGTAGCGAAACCTGATAGGAGTGGTGGGAACTTTGTTGCAAATTGTCTGCCAAGTCTGCCAGAGAAAAAATTTCGGAAATTGGTCAACATCTGGCGAAGATATCGACAAGAGTTTCGTGCCATGTTTTTGACAAATGGTGTAGATTTTTAATCAAAATATCACAATTTTTTTTTAATTTCTGCATTTCACGTTTAATTTCGAAGTTAAACTTTTTATTTTTCAACATGTCTACTTACTAATTATGGCAAAATTTTGTCTTATATAAATTTAATCGCAAATAAACCATCTTTATCTTATAAGCCAATACTCTACTACCAGCCCAGAAAGACTTTTGTGACCTTTAAAATGACCTTGAAAATCAATTCTGAGAGTGGCAGCCGCCCTGGTCGTTTTTGTCTTTCCATAGTAAATTGAACCAACATGGATGGATGCTACTAACACGCGATGCCACAAAAACAAATTTCTAGAGGCTTTTCCAAGTTTGGCTGGCCCATTACTTTAAAATTTGTGGCAGCGCTTGCCTGCAGAAACCTCAAATTTATCACCCACATGCTACGTTAATGTTTTGGTGTTCATTATTGTCACATAGGCCTAAATCTTTTTAAAACGTTAACTCTCACCGTAACCCTAATCCTAAGCACTAAACTTTTCGCCACAATACATGTAATCACGCAAATTCTACTCAGTAGAGCGGCTGAGGGTCAAATAGTCACCGCGAAGATTTTTTGCAAAAACATGCTGCTTATTGCTCAAGTTAACAAAAAACCCAGTTGTCGCTAAGATAGCCGACCGGCCGTACTGGTTGTAAGTAACCTTCAAGGTCATCCAAAGTCAATAATTTCCATCTTATCAGACAGGGCGTATGGCACTTTTTATTAGTGATTAATAGCAACCTTGGCCGTATCTCTCACCGTTTTCAAGATAAGGCCAGTTTTCGGCTGAAAAATGCACATTTTTCTTACCTACTCCATTCAACCCCAAACTTGAAAATGTTCCCTTTGAACTAGATCGCTAAAATTCTGCATGCCTGGGTTTATGACACAAATTTAAAAATATATTTTTCGTGTAAAAGTTTTTTTTACTGTGACCTAACGCTTAGCCACAATACATCCGTTACAAACAACGACGACGACTGCGACAGACAGACGACAACCGTACCAAAAGCTCGAATGTTACTTACTGTAAGTACGGTCGGCTAAAAATAAGTCAAGCTCACAAGCACAGATTTGAAGCCAGCGCGTTTGCTGCGTCGAATGAACGCAAATACAGCGGCGAATACTAATCGGCGGGTTGCAATTATCAATTCCATCAACCTTGGATGGCAAAGCTTCACCAACCACTCAGCGTCAGACAATATCCGATCCACAAATCAGTACACAGTAAGATCTGTTGTATAGCTTTACCGTATTTCATTTCATTTTATTTTCTTTTTTTCTTTTTTTTCCCTTTTTTCTTATCGATATTGTAACGATTATGCTCTATCATGTTCTGTTTTTGCAATGGCGTTTGACCGTTGTTTAATAAAAGATTACTTACTTACTTACTTAAATGTAGGCGTACGAGTAGGCCTATAATCAGTTAGCGGATTCTTGGCCTGATTTTATGTCAACTTTTTTGCCCTACATTAGTCTTAAATGTCAAACTCTTACGTGTTATTTTAATCCTTTGTTAAATGAAAAGATCCGTGTACATGTTAATCACATGTCAAAGATCAGTTAAAGTAGTTAGAGGTTTCATGCCTATACTTTTAAAAACTTTTGCGAGACCAAGACTATATCCAAGTCAGCGCTTACATGCTATCGTAACATATTGGTCACAACATACTTTACCAGCGTGGAGTGCTTATCTATCTGGTAAACTTAGTGAGCAAATCAATTCGTCATTTAAACGAACTTATGATTATATATTATTATATATAGCCTAAGCCTATGGTTATTAAAGCTGTCGAATTAGCGGGTTAACTTCGCGTTATCTTAACGCGTTAGCGCGCTAAAAAATTAATCGCAATTTACGCCGTTAAAAAAATAACGAGCATGAATAAATTCTATGAAGCAGCCAACATTCAACTAAAATGTGGTTATTTGACGCTTGAATAATATTCTAGTAAGTATTATGTTGGCGATCCATCACCACTTCAATAATTTTTCGTTGACAAGCTAATAAAAATAGATTCTATTTTTTTTTACTATGACGGCAAGTGCGTCAGTGGTCGCGTCTTGTAGATGAGATGTGTAGTCGTTCGCTGACGGCAATCTACAACATACACATGTAAATAAATAAAATAATTGGGGCGTTTATTATCACGTAAAAGCACGATAAAAATAATATACTCACATGCGTTAACGCGTTCCTGTCGGTCTAAAACTTAATCGCTCAATTAGCCACTAATGATTTCTCATATACGCTGCATACTGTAGAAAACATTGCTAAATGAGGCTGACAAGGCATTATTTGAAGAAAATAGACTAATGAGCAGCTGCCATTTCTTGCAGAGTCTTCTCCAAACGACTGAGCATTATGATCGCCTTGGGCTCAGTGGGCACAGGCACTCTTTGGAATCACTCGATTTTACGTACGCTTGAATTGTACAAAAAACATCTATCTCACGATGCACTGGCTTTTATCCCTATACCTGGTGGGTGCAGTTTGCGCCCAGTAAAAAATAGGGGGAAGTTTTGATAAGGTTGCAGATCAAAACTCCCCACATTTTTACTAGGCAAACTACACCCGTAACAAAATTCCTTCCATTTTTACTTTCCTTTATTTTTTTAATCTGCACCCTTAACAAAACTTTTTTTACCTATTTTTACTTCCTTTTTATTTTTACTGGGTATACACTCTCAACAGAACTTCCCCCTATTTTTTTACTTCTCCCTATTTTTTTTTAATTTGCACCCTTAATAAAACTTTCCCTTTAATTTTTACTTCCCCTATTTTTACTAAACAAACTACACTCTTGACAAAACTTCCCCCTTATTTTTCACTCCCCCTTATTTGTCAATTTGCACCCATAACAAAACTTCCCCTATTTTTACTTTCCCCCGTTTTTCCTGGGCAAACTACACTTTTATCAAAACTTTACCACTATTTTTTACTTCCCTTTTATCTTTTACTTTCCCGTTATTTTTACTGGACAAATTACACCTTTAACAAAACTTCCCCTTATTTTTTAGTTTTCCCTATTTTTTAATCTGTACCCTAAGCACCTTAACAAAACTCCCCCCGTTTTTACTTTTATAAAATTCGCCTAAATTAGCTGGAGGAGCTTACAGAACTTGTCTGACTAGACCCTCTAGCTGGGTGTGAGGCCCTCGAGAAGGGGAAAGGAAAAAACGAGAATGGGAGAAGAGAATGTGGAGGGAAAGGGGGATAAAACATCGGAAACTGAGTAGAGAAAAAGGGGGAAGGAAAAGGAGCGGATAGAGCCATGGAGGGAAGGCAGAAAAGGAACGGAGCCCCAAGGGTGAGGGGGGCTTGAACCCAAAAGTGGGGGAACTTGGGCCCGATTTCGACTTCAAATTTGGGGGAATAGAAGCCGCTGTCACGATGCTCGTACAAGTATATCCGACGGGTTTTGCAGGTACGCATGTTCGTTGGTTTGGGGAGTGCTCTGAGGTCCAGAGTCATTTGATATGTGCATTAAACTATTAGGCCTACTTACTCATTTAGTTAACTTGCTTACTACTGTACTGGAGGTAGCAACGTTTGGAATCAGTCTGCATCTCTACACGGTGACAGTACTGCTCCTTGCGTGTTGAAATGAGTTTTATGCGTTTAATTTAATTATCAAACTGCAGACAGTTAACAACGCAGATGGCACATGTATGTAACGCACATACGAGTGTCAAAAACGTAACGTCGTTCCACGGTCCGGTAATCGCCTACGTTAACGTAAACTCACGTATAGCCTATTTGCTTGCTCTCACAGCTTACAGCGTATAGGCTCTATAGCCCTACGTATGCTTTTGTTATTCATCCTATAACACGCTCTACTTAGCATTCTTAGGCGCCTCGTACAGCTTTGGCTTTAGTTGCCGACGACATTTTACTGCCACAAGGCACTTTTGTCGCTCACTCACTTCTTCAAGTCTTCGTCGAGCTTAGAGATACCTGCGGCGGCTTTCTCTTGGCGTGCACTGCTGCCTGCCAAGCCGTGCATACTTACGTATACGTACACCTGCAACTATCGCGAGTGCCTCGGAAGGAAGCTGACTGTTCAATTCTTACCTGCTGCGTTTCTTATTACAGGTATATGCTAAAAAAATTGTTTACAGGTATATGCCAATCATTTGCTGCCACCGGTCGTGTGTGTTCGTGACAGGATTAAGTTGCGTGTCGTTAGCGTGATAATAATCACACGAGTGACACGACATCAAACTTGCGACTGTACAGTTCGCTCGTTCCAGTGCGAGCTTTGTTACATGTACATGTAAGCTTACGTATAGTGTTTTCTGCGTCTTAGATTTTTAAGTGTATTTTTTTTCTTCGGTTTTCTGCTTTTCTCTGTCAAATTTCGTTGCAGCCTGCAATAAATTTAATCGATTTTTATCGATTCAGTGATCGAACGGCCCGCAACTCGTCTCGTTCGCTTGAGGCATATTTTACTTACTAATTAAATTATCTTTTAAACTTTAATTGCTTCTAACGTTTTTATCTGCCTCGTTGCGTTTTGGTTCTCATCTGCAGTGCAGAGTAGTTCAGCTGTTAGTCTACTTCGAAAACCAGACTATTTGAACCAAAAAGTTAAAAAAAAACCTTGTGGACTTCAGACAATTATTTTGGACACAAAAATGTGATTGCAAAGTGTAAAATGTGTGCCAAGTTTCGAAACAGCAAGATCTGTTCTATTGGTTGACCCAAATACGACACCTAGCCAAGCCAATACAACGCAACTTATAGGGGCTGCTGTTTACAATAGCGCATCCTGCACGTATTATGAGTGACGTCAGCCTGAGCAAAAAGTGAGCATAGGTACAAGTAGCCGAGTGGCATGCGGATGTTCGCTGAGAACAAGCAGACTTCGACCAAAAAAATCAATGTACATAGAAAACGGGCAAACGCTCCGGAGAATAAAATACGCCCTGGACAATCTCGCCTGGACAAAGCTTCCCTTCCCTTAGGTTTTTTATAGGACAAAATTTTTTCCGCGCTACGGAGGATCACTGTTGCTAGTAACGATGGCACATCGTATTCCGAGTTTCGTGTGCAGAAAATCAACAGGACTTTAGTAAAATAAGAGATGCTTTTATCCAGCGCCTTTTAAAAGCGTGGGCCTAATAATACCGTACAGTTAAGTAAGTAAGTAAGTAATTTATACAGCGCGTTAACCGTAGTAAGTTGCAACCTTGAATGCGCTCGATGTGCTGCATGAGAAGTAAAAATGTTTTAGATGACGTCTGAAAATTATGAATTACAACCCAAAATGCCGTCTATATGCAGTTACAATTACACAAAGTGCAGCGATAGGCCCCCTATGGCTTATTTTTACTAGGCCTAAAATCATAAACACGATGGAAAAAATAAAGGCTAAAAAGAGAATAACATTAAAACGCAGAAGGCGCAAAATTACTTGAGGAAATAAATCCTGGATCCTCGATATATACAAGCTGGCGTTAAACGATCAATAATAATTATAATTATATAATTATAATTAGCGCCCCACGCCGTATACCTTTCACACGTTCGTTGGCGTCTTCGGGTGCAGTAGCGCGTATAGTAGCCGAGTCGACTTCGACAATAGTATCGAGTACGTGCCGTTAACTGATAGCAATTTATTGATTTGCTCCGGTCACGGCCATCTATCTGCATAAAATAGAACGATAATTCAAGAAAACACGTGCAACATTGCGAGCAACAGTGCACAGATCAGACAGACTATATTGAAGATGCTGCTTTGCAGAAGTGATAGGTCAAACGCTTCAACTGCTTTTTTGTTCGGACTCAATAACTCAAGAGATGACAAAATCACGCAAGAGCTTTTGAAAAGAAGACATTAATATGGTCATCGTTAACGGTGTAAGTTTTTATAAGTTTTTTTTTTATTTTGCGTTGTTACCAAGTCCGAAAGTGTGGAACTACGAGTGTATCCGATCAACTTCTAAACGTTAGCAAAATGGTTTCAACTATACCGTTCTACTGCAGGTTTTCACGTCACACCACAACTTGAGACAACTTTGATGCAACGCGATGACATCTGTTACGATTCGGCTCGTGTTGGCTGCGCTTGCCACGGCGGCGGCGGCGACAGCAAATGCAACTTCTATGATGTCGAACAGTACCACGCCGCCAGCCGGTGATCAGGAGTGGACGTCGAAGACTCCTACCCACAGTGGTAGAGGTGACGCAAAGCAGAGCCGCTGTCGACTCACGGCAAAGGATCCCTTTGTCCACAACAAGGTGCTGATCGACACGCATGTTATTGCTAAATCGCTGCTTCACTATCTTTACGTTCCGGGTGGAGCGAGGAAATTTTTATTTCTCTTTTAAATTTCAAATTACTCCCTCGAATTACTTTCACAAACAATTTAACTCCAAGACTAAGAAGTTGAAAACTAAGTTTGTTAAGCGTGCGTTTTGGTACGCTGGCCCCGCTGCTTGCATTGGAAAAGACTTCCAGAAACTATCCGACAGTCAGAAACCCGATCATTTTTAGCAAACTTTTAAAAAAAATTGCATAGTCTAGCTGTTGTTAAATTGTGCTTTGTAAGTGGACGTTAAACCCCTTCGCTGCTGCTGCTGCTGCTGTTGATGATGATGACGGTGTTGATACTTGTCGTTTTTTGTTCATCGCTGCAAGGTTCATCATCTGCTAACGGTGGAGCGAGCGACTCTGATCAACTACGTGCTAAACTTCACCAACTATTCACACAATCCGTTGACGATCAACTTGGCGGGGGTCTACAACGCCAAGGAGTGGTCGCGTGTCACTACTGCCCACGGTCAGACGCTGCTGTCTCTGGCCTTCAACTATGGCGTCCTGTCCATGATGACCCTGACCCTCGGCACGCAAACTCTTCACGTCGAGCTGCAGGATTCACCGTTTGGCTGCTTCGGCCTGGCCACCGATCAACAGAAGGTATGCGATCTTCGGTAGTTGCCGTAATATTCGCTGTAGTAAAGTTGTGGCTTGCACAGTGGTTTATAAATGTGCATGTTTTATTGGTGGTTTTGACGTATTGTATGTGATATGATTTAGACATTTCAGGTGGATATACTCAGCATGTTATTTTCTGTTCTGTATGTTTTTCTGTGTATTTATTGCGTTTTCCTTTTGACTTTTTTTCCTTTTTTTCCATTTGACTTTTGGGTGACCAGCTTTGATGGGCCTTTGCCCTTTCTGGCAGCCTGGTTTCTTTTTCCCAAATAAATATTGTTGTTGTTGTACAGCTTTTGAAAAACGATCCATTAGCTTAGACTTCTGTATTGTAATTTCTGTACTACAGCTGAAGTGGATAAAGCGAGTATGCGGCAAAAAAAATTATATGGTATCGTATTCGTGCTAAAACAACGTCAGATCATATAGATTTACGACAGCAGCCAAAAGCTTGCTAAATTGTTATGCAAATTTCAAGCGATTAACTAAAAAAAGTACGAACTATTAGCTTAGTTAACTATGTTTAATGTATACATCTTTATTCACCATGAGAGGTAGCAAACAAATACAAAATAAAAGAAAAATTTAACTAACTACAGTTCATACAGTTCACATATATTATACTTGAATAGTTCGTACTTTCACACAAAACATAATAGGCCCACCGACAGCGACACTCATCGACAGCAACAACTATGACAAACCTTTTTTACTAAGTATTTCTCGTACTTTTTGAGCAACAACTTACTTGGAAGTCTAATGTCAAAGTAACTTAAACATGCATTAATTATTACCATGTTCGAAGAGCAAAATGAGACCATTAGTTTAATTAATGCATAACGAAATTAAAAGTACAATTGAACAAAAAAGAAACATTATTAATTAGTTACTAACAAAAAGTTTAAAAGAAAACATTTAGTTGACTGTAAACTATAACAAAGGTCTGCCCGTCTGTCTATTTGTCTGTCGCACTGTGCGACAAACTCTCTCAAAACTATGCAAAATAGAATCACGAAATCTTCACTGCTAGCTTTAAAACTGACTCCAGTAATTTTTTTTCAGGCTGTGAAGTGTAAACTGCGGACCTTCTCTGTGTGTATACGCCTACAAAAAGCTTAGCTATCGCTTAGAAAACAGGGCGTTAACTTCGTGTTTTTTGTTTCGTAATAGGCTTAATACGACTCTTAAGAATTTTGTTGTTTTTGGCTTCGGTTACAGGCAAGTTTGGCATTTGCAGCAACAACTGCTTAGAATGAATACACGTGCACGCTTCTAGGTTTTGTTTTAAAAAAACACAGTTTTACGGTTCGTTCTGTTCGGCTGTAATTGTTACTAATTGGATGGCTCGCATAAATGCATGGCGTGTGGGTCCCGCGTGTCGCAACGGACCGATTTGGCCGGCGAGCCTAAGTTGCTGTGGTTGGTTCACAGCTGTGGAACCAGTTGCCGGTCACCACGCGAGCTACCAGCATCAACACACCGGACTGGCTCAAACTAGCACTGAAGCCGTTCTTGAGTAGGACGCCTTGTTGTAAATGGCAGCACCTGTGAAAAACAGTTTTGTATGGTCTGGGGGGCACAGTAAAATCTATTACAATAACACTTAAATGACATTAGTAAATTGAAAATGTTGACAAACAATTTTGAAAATCTTGCAGTGAATGCATTTATTGTCTTGAGCACAGTGTTGAGTAAAAGACGTCGTGTTTCAAATATATTATTTCACATGTAACCATGGCTTTACTTTTTAACCAGTAGGCTCTAGAGAGAAAGTATATTTATTTAAAAAAGGAAAATATTACTGATTTTTCGAGAGTTTGATGACAAAATGCTGTCACTGGGGAAGACGCGCTACATGCTATACAGTTTTTGTTGCAGTACTTACCTTCAAGGTCATCCAAAGTCAATGATTTTCATGTAATTTAAACGGAGGTATGCCACTTCCTATTAGTGATTAATAGTAATTTTGGCACTAATTTTCACCGTTTTCGAGATACGGCCAGTTATAGCGTAAAACTTTCCATTGAAAATTGCGGACAAACCGCTGCAGATGGAAACATGGTTACTATTGACAGTCTGTAGCAAGTCGCCAGCGCCCTATCCGATGGGACCATCGCTGACTTTCTACGACTTACAGTTTAGCCACAATACCACACTATTGACATTGCATAATGCGTTATGACCCTTCAAGGCCATCCAAGGTCAGTGATTTTTATGTCATTTGAAAGCCAATTAGCGACTTGCTTTTAGTGATCAATAGCAACGTAGGCTCTATTTTGCACTGTTTAGCCACAATACATCCGTGACGGACAGACAGACGGACAGACGACAACCGTGCCAAAGACGCCTACAGCATAGCACAGAGTGCAGAGACGGAATGTACTGCTGAAATAGTAGAGACATATTGGCGGCCAGCGGTCATATGCTTTTGAGTGTATAGCGTTTAATTGACTATAATACCTTACACAATGTTTGATGTCAGTGGCTGCATTGGGCCTACGTAGGCTACAGCAATGATGATTAGAGCGTGGCGCATGCACTGGATGCGTTTAGTTACCCGTCACGCTGTAATTGAAATCATTGAACGTAGCCTAGTCCACGTTACTTCGCCTACGATTTCAATATTAAATAGATAAACAAATAGAGTAGCATAATGGCAGTGAATGGTCAACTGCTCTCTGCTAAATTGCAACCGTTTTCATTGTTGCGAATCAGCTTACCCAACGGGGCCGAAAAGGAACCCTTGCCGAAAACGAATTTAAGTTATTTTGAACTTGAGAAACGTTTTGGAACGTAGCAGTGTGGTACCTCTGAGATATTTTAAAGTTTGTAAAAAAGCGAATGCAATTACCAGGCATAGGTTGTACAGCGTACCGCCGTTGTAAAAACAACAAGCAATTTGAGCAAAGCTCATAAGACGAGCGACAGTTTAGCAATTCCTGTTCGCAGATTGTCTTGGTCTATCTCCATCCATTTCGTCGCAATTCACTCTTGAAATATGCATGCGCAGCGGCCACAAAGTGCAAAAAAATACCAAAACCACTTATTTTAGGGGTTCAAAGTCATTCAAGGTCATCGGTGTTGACACCACTACAAAGCTTATCACTATTCCTTGTTATGATAAGCAGCATGTTTGTACCTATATGCAACCGTTTTCGCGCTACACCAGCCAACAGTGGTAAAATAACCACTTTTAGAGGGTAGCCGTCTTTGACGCAAACCTGCGCAGGCCTTCTTGAACCTAAGGGGTTAAGACTTAAACAGCTAAAATCTAAGTTCAATGCTGAAAATTGCATATGCATGTTGTCTTGGTCTATTTCCAGCCATTTCGTCGCAATTCACTGTTGAAAATGCGCTGCAGCCAAAAACTGCAAAAAATTCAACAAAACCAAATTTTTGGGGTTCAAGGTCGTTTAAGGTCATCGGTGTTGACAAATCTAAAAAGCCCGTCACCAGTGCTTGTTATGATATGCAGCAAGTCTGTACCTACCTGCAACCGTTTTCACACTATTAAAGCCAATAGCGGTAAAATAGCGTATTTTAGGGGGTACCCCTATTTGACGCCTTAGTTCTAGGGAAACCCCTTCACCCGCGGGCACGAAATTTTGTCACGATAAACTAGAATCCTTGGGGCAGCCCACAGTAAATATCTCGTGATCTTAGCTTGCGTCGTTTTGACTTAATACCGCAGTGTGACGGACGGACAGAAGAACGGACGTCTCGACGATGGCTAAGACGCGCTTAGCACTACATGTTGTCGTGCTTAAAAACTGCCGGTGCGACGAGTGTCGACACGCCGTCTCCGTACAGGACGATTCTTCTTTCTCTCCCTTCCATTAAGAAAAATGATTACAAGCTGCTAGACGTCTCCATTTGATTCTGTTATGCACCATGGCCATCGCTTCAATGAATCGTATGATTTTTGTGTGTCTATGTTTTGCTTTTTCTTTTTATCCATTTCTTTGGTTGCTTTTCTTAATGTCTCCTTTTGATTATTGAGCAGTGCATCACTTTTACTGGCAGCCGTTCACTTAATCCCACCCTTGACGATACTGATGCACAAACTAAGGCCTGTGCGTGATGTTATGTCGGCGGCAGATTCACAAACTATATACAACGGTGTGTTAAAGGTGATTGTAATGATTACAGATCGACGGGGTGCGTCATCTGCTGATGCGCGACTTCGATTCTGACGGTCTGATCGTGACCGTGGACGATGGACGGATCTGTAACGAGATGATCGTCGATGAGGGCGGCTTCGCCAAGTTCCGTCACATGTGCTGCTTCAACGACTCGATCACTGGTCTCGTCGACTGTACCACTGACATCGGCAACGTCTGGCTCAACTTGCTCTACGTCACCCTGACCATCGTCCGATTCGGCCTTATCTGCTTCGGTCCCTCGCTCTTCATCTCCGCCATACAGGTCTGCAGCTACGAAATTATTTTCGGCTGCGTTAAAATGTCGAAAGGTTAAAGGTTGTGTATAGTTCTGTATTGGTAGCCCGTCGCATTGCTACAGAGCGTCACCTGCCATATAGTGCTACCTGCCACCCGACACAGGTGAACGCGCCTCTCCTTAATTCCAGCATGACATCCCTCGGAGGGATAAAAAGCTTTGATTTTTTATTGTTTTGTTATCATTAATTTTTTACGACATTTGCCCTAACTCTATGCCGCATAGCCTATATGTTTGTATTTGTAATGCTTGTTTGTGTGTGTTTATCACACTGATTAAAGATTGCTAAGTCATACTTATTTACTTAGGCTATTTACTTATTTACTAAAGATCAAATAAAGATTAAGTTGTTACACAATATGTGGCAGCACAAGTGTTGAAATGAATTAGAGACAGACACAGGAAAAGAAGTAATTAAGCACATGGAAAGCTTTACAAATAATTCACAAATAATCTGGCCATATTTTCTAATTTACTGCTGCATTGTCGTGCTGTTCTTGGGCAAATAAATGATGATGATGATGATGATGATGATGATGATGCCGATGCAGAGCATGTCGAAAGACAATTTCCCGTACGTCGTCAAACTGAAAGCGAAGCTGGAGAAAGTCGTCTGCTTCAGTCGCGGCGGTGGCGCCAATCTCTGTCCCGAGATGTCGGTGGCGCGAACGCTCGACCTCACCTCGAAGAAAGGCTTCCCGAAGCTGCGCAACTGCGTCCAGTTTCTCGAAGTTCCGCTCGACCAGCCGATCCGGGTCCGCTTTCCTCAATACGACATCTTGGTCGACTACAAGCGAACGCTAAAGGAGAATACGGTCCCGGTCGGCCTGTTCCAGTCGTTGTTTAGCACGCTCTGCAAGTGTCAGATACGATTCGTCGGTCCGTTCAAAGAGTGCTGCAAAGCAAACATGCTCTATTCCAGCCAACGCGTCGTCCAGTGGGGAAAGTGCTTTCGAAAGTTTGCGAAGGTACGATACGATACAGTATTCTTTTAATATAATCGTAAACATACCGCTACGAAGGTCACACATAAGTATAGCACACAAAATACAGTGCCATACCTAGTGCTCGGCAAAATACAACTTAAACACAATTCCATCCGTAGGCTGCAGGCCTGTGGCGCTCTATAATCAGAATTTACAACTTCAAAATTTAAGAAAATACTAAAATAAAATTTACAAATTTACAATGTACGTGTAACAAAATGACTAATAAAATGTCGTTAAATAGCATTCTGTCATCAAACCAAGTCAAATATTTGTCCAATAAAAAAATTGGCAATCCGCAAAGCAGAACAGTTAGAAAGTTTTTTGGCCGACTGTATTAACTGTCGAGCATTCAGTACACGATTCTGTCTGTCTGTTGTCTGGCTGTATGTTACGTAATTGTGGCTATCTGAAAAAAAAACAAATAGGGGTGCTCGACCGCTACCCTGTTGTACCTTAACCATGTCGCCATCTGCAGCAATTTGCAACGAAACGTACTTTTTGCATAATCTATAATTATGTTCTCGAACACATTCACTATAATCGGAAGCATCGAAGGTACGATTAATTAAGGTTTTTATCTCGATATTGAATAAATAAATAACAGATTAGATGTAGCGTTGGCCAGGCAGCATATACGGTCGGCTTTCCCTAGCAACAGCTGTGTTTCTTGTTATTACCAGATTTCGCTGATCTTGCTGGTGCCGACGCCGTTCTACCTGCGGCTGATGGTGTTCTATGTGTTCGAATACGATTCTCTACGAGACCGGAAGCGTGCGACTGCGGTGGCCGGTCTGAGCGAATCGTTCGAAAACAGTCTGATTCATTACTTCACGCCCACCCACGGCGTTTTCATCGTTATGTATCTCGTCTACGTCGCCATGGCGGTCGTTCTCGCCTTCATGTCGCGCTCCAGCAAAGAGCACCGGATCAAAAAGATCGTCGTCGAATCGTTCAAGGATCTGAAGAGACTAAACTGGACCGACACGCTGAGCATGCTGGTCTTGAACGTAATCTGGCCGTTCAAACGGTACGGCCTGCTGGGCTGCTTCGTCGGCCTGGCGTACTGGCCCATCGCCGTACCGGTCTCCCTGGCCATCTCCGCGGCGTACTTCATTCCGACCATCTATCTGACCGTGCGGATGGCGTTCCATTCCAAGATCGCGACGGTCGTCAAGGCGCGCCGGTCGCACCGCAAGACGTACAAGGTTCGGGAAAACGTCGACCAGGATATGTACCGCTTCGAGACGGACAACGTCATCAGCGTTCTAACGAGCGAGGAGGAAACAGTGACGCACGAATCGACCATCTCGCTAGACGATCTGGATCATATCAAGCCGGCAGAGCATATGATAGAACCAGACGAGGTGTCCAGGGCATCGACTATCATCTATAACAGCTTCAGGTAATACTATTAAAATAGTTATTTAGAGACTGATATAATAGTTTGGAAGTATCTAAGCTTAATCATTTATTCAAAATAGTTTATATTTTCTACTGGTATTTAAACAGTATTTACCAGAAATAGATACTTAATGTATTAACTGTTTTTGTAAGATATTAGCTGATTGTTTCTAGAAACGTTGTAGCAAGTTTAGGACCTTTACCTACACTTTTAACTTTTTTCACTATTGCAGATGACAATGTAAACAGAGCTCGGAAATGACTGTATTTATTAGGCCTACCTTTAATTGCGCTTTTAGACCTTATCAATGAGCTTTGTGAGGTGGCAGATGTCGAAGCTCGTCGGCGACTACGTTCCAGTTCGTCTTTATCACTGATCATCAGGCGTACCCGACTGTTTACCACATTTTGCCACCTTGGTTTCGAATTTATAATCGTCCTTGTTTACTTAGGTTAGACTGCTCCATGCCTAGGTTAACTCTTTGCTGTAAGTAGTGAACTTTAGTTTAGAGGCCTAACCCTCGCGTTAGCCTCGCATACTCTTGGCGTGAAACAACGCACCACGAGTGCTAACCCCGGTAATTTCCCGAATTCGCCTCGATCCGATCGTGGTTAACTCTATAACCGATGCGTGAAACAATCGACCCTCACTAATTGCAGGTGGCAGCGAGTGGTGAAGTACGTCGTCTGCGGCCTGTTGTGCGTCACGTCTCTGTACTCTTCGGTCCTCATCATGTCTGAGGTGATCGGCTGTTTCGTCGAGATCGTTGTCTTCACAATCATGGGCTGTATCGTCAACGCCAGCGCCCTGCTACGTTACGTCATGCTGCTTGTCATGGTGTTCGTCTACAGCTGCGACTGCTTTAACAACATGTCCAAGCAGTACCTCAAGATGAACAAGACGCTCTTCGGTGAGGTCAAAGGTCGAATCAAGGACCTCGACAAGGTCACCAGTTTGCCCTCTTCGCTCCAGGTACCACGACATAATTATATATATCATATCATATATCTTAGCATATTTATAATATAGTGTTCCCATTACTTTTCCTACGTTCAACACGGTCTACAGTTTATTATGCGAGTGTAACGTGGCGTAATACATTGCATAGATGTAAAAAAAACACATTTTTGTGTTTTTAATAAAAGTTTTGAAAACACTTTTTATGCTTTTTTTTACTTTTTAATGTTTTTTATGTTTTTTTTTAAATTCTTAATGTTTTTGTGCTTTTTAATGTCATGTTTTTTGTTCTTGTTAAGACATAAACGTACAAAATTACAAATATGAATCGTGGAGTGAGATTACGGGAGGTTATAACACCTCAGACACTGCAGTGATAAATAGGCGACAAAAGTCAGCATATGACATGTAGAATAAAGTGTTTTCCATTACACGATAAAAGCCCATGAGTGCATTACAGAGCAGAGTTCATACAAATTACGTAGCAACAACTAATTAAAGCAGTCATAGCAGAATAAAAACAATGGTAAAACATCAGAGAATAAAAAAAAATGTTTTGAGTTGACGTTTGAAGACTGCTTGGGATGATGCTTCGACGCCTCCTACCAGCTTGTTTTAATTTTTACGCGCGAAAGCAGCTACTGCTTTCAGCGCGTCTTAGCCATCGCAATTCGGTCTGTCCGTCTGTCCGTCACACGGGTGGATCAGTCAAAAATGGTGCAAGATAGGATCACCAAATCTTCACCATCAACTGTCTGGATGACTCTAGTTTCAGGAACCTTAAAGCCTTTCCATAAATTCGAAGGGGGTCACCCTGAACGAAAGAGCTAAATGAGAGAGGGTGGGCAAAATTTGCACTTTTTGGCCAATAAGTCGCTGTATCTCAGTAACGGTGCGAGATAGGGCCTAGGTTACTATTAATCACTAATAGGAAGTAAGTCGTACACTGGCTCTCGATTGGCGCCGAATTCAATGACCTTGAGTGACCTTAAATGCCAAAATATTAAGTTTTGTGGATTTTTGGCGATTTCGGGCTGCGACACACGTCTATATCATTCACAAGGTGGCCCCATGGAACTATCGTTATGCGATCCAGATAGAGAATTTGGTATTTGTTTAATGTTTATTAACTTAGCATGAACACCCCAATTTTCAGCTAAACTACTGAACCGGAACTGCTATAGGGTTTCGCGCGTCTCGTGAGCATTAGCTCAAATTTCTTGTACTTGTATTATTGTGCAGGAGAACTGCGGGTTCAAAGCGCAGGAGCTGAACGAGCAGGCTTCGTACGAGGGTTCGGACGACGTGGCCGCCAAGCCGCCCAACCACTGGATGATCAACGACCTCGTGTTATTCGTTGACAGTGAGGACACACCGCGCATCCCGCGACAACTGTTCGATGAGGTCACCCAGATCAGGGTCGCAGGGGTGCCGGGTCCCGTCTTCAGAGGACACCTCGAAGCTCTGCGGCAGCTCTTCAGGCAGGAGGGCATTTTTGTACTTTTAAGAAACATGCAAATCGACAAAAAATGAACTGAACTAAAATGAAACAAAATAAAATAAAATAAAATAAAATGTACTAAAAACGCGCGGCTTTTATTTCGTTTTATTCAAGTTCGTATTATTTAATTTCGTTTTATTTTAGTTTCATTCCATTTTTGTCGCTTGAGCTGGGGGCAATGCGAATGCAAAAGCCAGGGCCCTTGTTTTCGCGTTGCCCCCAGCTTTAGATTCCTAGCACCGCCCTCTGCCGTGATTCTGGTAGATTGATGGGTAACGATAAGGTGTCGGACGTACGATTAAAAGGTCGCGGGTTCCATTTCCGGTCGTGTCACTATCAACAGTGGTTACTACTTCGATAGGTGACTATCTGCATAGGCCTACAGGTAAACTATCTAGGCCTACGTATATAACCAACACCAAAGTCAACTCAGCATAGGCCTATTCCATCCCTACGGGGTAGGCAAATCGAGTACCTTACCGGCCTGCCTGGCTTGGTTTGAGGCGGGACCCGTACGGTTCACCTCTGCCGAGTGCGTGGCAGGTATCATTGTGTGATCCCATGTGGGTTCCTTGTCAAAACGTTCACCGACAAAACCGGGAACGTCAAAACTACCCCACTACACGAACCCTAATCCTGACCTTAACCTTAACCCTGTGACTAGAGCTTATCACTAGTCCATTATCTTAACCCCAACGTTAACCTCAACCTTTACCTAACCCTATTCTTCTTTTTAACCCTATTTTTAAACCTAATTCCTTACCCTAACCCTATTCTTAACCTTATTTGCTAAATCTTAGCCTGAATCACTGTTTCTAGATTTTTTCGTTCCCAATTTTGTCGGTCCAACTTTTGTTGCTACACCTTTCATATGGCAGGTGACCCTCCGTTGCTCTGCTGCGGGTTTCCCGGAAAGGGTTAAAAATACAGTTACACATTCTATATTTTTTATTTTTATGATTCTCTCTAAAACTCAATGTGTTCACGTAGGATTGTGCTATTCATCGGGTTCGTGTTCGTGATCGTGTTGTCGTTCGGCGCCGTCTACAAGATCTCGTCGACCAATCAGACGCTGGCGACGGTCGTCGGCGGCTTCCTTCCCATGATCCTCCGCATGTTCCTCGCCCCGCCCGCACCCAACGTCGAGATGGGCACCGTCAGCTTCAAGAGCAAGATGGACGAGGTCAGCGGGATCATTATTGTCTTTTAGGCCTATTGCATAAACGACAGCTGGTGCTTAAACTGTGGAAAGAAAAGTGGGAGGAACTATAACAAGCGAGCGAAACGCCATAGGCGCCGAGATCGGAGGCTTTCATGGATAAAGGTCTGGGGAAGAGGTCTCCCCCCATCTCCTAGCCGACTAGGAAATCTGGAGATCTCAAAAACTCTTCAGCGCGTTATGGGGCAAAGCCCCAGCCGAAATTATGTTTGGTTTCTTTTTGTCATAAAATCTGGCTCCTGGTAACAATTTTTTAACGAAAATGATAACAGAAAATAGTGACAGTGATTAAAGGTGATACTGTCACAGTGACACGTAAGCCTAGGCCTATATCATATTTTCCTCTCCAGCTCTCCCAAAAGTGGGAAAACGGCGTTTCCCTTCGGACAAATGTTGGAACGACATTGTCCCGCATTCCTTCTCAATTCAAGCACTGCTAGTTATAACTGTTTATCTTTCAGGTAATCAAGAACTTCTGCCAGTACTGGCCGATACACGACCTGCCGTTCGAGCTGATCCCCGACGAAGAAGAAACGAGCAAAGCCGACGAGGAGGCCACCAGGTCGACGCCAGCGTCACCTGGCGAATGCCACGTGAACAACAACGACGCACCGATGTACGACGAGACCTGTTTCGACGAATATGGCAACGTCAACCAGTGTTTACTGCCGAGACGTCAATCAACCTTTGTGGCCCCGCCCCCGATGACGTTTACGGCGACGACGACAGAACAGTTTAATTGCAGCTCCGACGCTGACAAGGCGACCGTCAGGAAAGTGGTGACGATAGAAGAGCCGGAGCAAAGCAACAAGGTTGATATACTGGTACTGCTGCCAGAGAAGGACGGCCAGTATCTGCTGGAATGAATAGCGCCAAGAACATCTTGAAGGACGAAGTACGCCGTGTATTATCAACAGCTGCAACATGGTTGAGATTTATTAAGTTTAACAGCTTAGATTTAAAAGCTTTTTTTAACCTAAAATGTCCACGAAAGTTTAGCTTAGATTTAGTTCTTTACCTTTTGCGCATTTTGTTGCATATCGTTATCTAATTTCGTATTCTAATCGTTTTTTTTCCATTTTTTAGATAACTTATAAAAACGATGTAGGCCTAACAGAGAAAATGTATAGAATGTTTTTCTGAATGGTAATTTGTGGCCGGTTTTCACTGTATACCAAAACTTTGAAAAAAATCTTTAAAAGTTAAAAACTAAAAATTTAAAACACCCAATAAAGTTTTTTAAAACTTTTTTTTAAAAGCCTAGGTTTTTTCAAAAAAGCATACCTTTTTGTTTCAAGCCATAGCTTGCCTTTGATCTCCAATGTATAAATGAAATTTACTTCATTTGTTTCCTGTGTTCCAGCTTTGCCAGTCAAATATAAACGCGCGTGAACTTGAAGACGTGCTAAAAACTGTGTCTAGTTAAGAATATTCTCACTACGTCTATTAGTTTATGTTTAAAACTGCATTAAATCCTTTTGCTTAAAACACGCTCAAAATTAGATCTGTGAAGGGGTTTTCCGCAAATCGCAGCCGTAAATAAAATGTCGGCTACGTCAGACCTTTTATGCGCACAGATTGTTAAGAGTATTATACGACAGCTGGTCTGCGGTTATGAAACAACCTGCCGATCGAGATTCAGGTAGCTTTGAACATACGTTGCCTGCGTAACTAACCCGATGCTCAACTATTGACAGATTGTGATGAGCTTTGCTGTTTGCAATGACAGAATGCAGCGGCCATTGATATCATCGCGTTCGTTGTTTTACCAAACGTAGGGTATTAATGTGTTATTTTTTCAGCGGCGTACGATGCAAGATTTTGCAGTGCTTGCATAGGATCGAATTTTCACCTTTCTTCCCTTTCTTTTTCTGACATTTTTCCCTTTCCGCCTTTCCCTACATTTTTCCCTCGTCCTTCATTGCGTTTTTTGTTTCTCTCTTCAGTCCAACTATTGGCTCTGAAGAGCCCTATACCTTTCCCCAGCAGTTTGGTCCAAACGTGCAGTCGATATTGCCGCCAAATGCAGATTGTTACAATTATAAATCACTTTTTTGACCTGCACGTTTTGTTGCGAAACGCTTACGTGTTTACTAGAACAAACGGCAAATCAAAAAAGCGTAATTTCAAACAGTCATATAGCGTAGTTATTAGCTATAATTTTCTCTTTAAATGGTCAGTGGAAAGGGTTTGAAGTCTTGGGTACGCCACTGACGTTGTTAAATGTTTTTGTTTTGCTACATTTTGCTATTTTGTCGTGTATGTTGGTGATAGCGGATTTGCATGAAAAAGTAAATAGGCCTACGTATAAGCTTCGCCGTATTATATAATGCAGGCCTATTTTGCCACACGACAATAATGATTCTGTATTATAGGCTATTATACGTAGTGAAATTAGGCCTATGCCAGTTTTCCGGTTCGCTATTGCAGTGTTTCTGTTTATGATAAAATGTACAGTCTACACTGTGTCGCCAAAAAACGTCCCACTTTGTCATTTTTTCATATTTTTGCCAAGTATTAACCGATTTTCAAAATTCTTTCATTGACGCATATTGTAAACAGTTAGCAATAAAGTAGTTGTTAAGTGTCCCACCACACTGTATCTGTGTCACTACACTACCACGTGAAGCATAAATTTTCAAAAATCAGTAAAATCACTATAATACACATGCAAAAAAATCATTTTCTGAAACAATTTTTACTAATTCAAGTACAAAAATTAAATTATGTTTAGCTTTACATACATTTCCGATGTCTATAAACAAAAGCAGCTGATATTGTCAAAAATAATAATTTTTAATGCGTTGATGCATTAATGCATTTAATGCATTTCTTTTATACCGGTGATGTAATGTGCCATTTAGCCGTGGAGACAGGACTCTAATTAAAAACTTGCACCGGTTCAAAGAAATACAATTTTCGGCAAATACAGGCAGAATTTTTGAAGATAAACTGCAACAGGAAAAGAGTGGGAATGTCATTAACAGAGATTTGGGAAACATGCAGTACTGACCAAAGTCCTTAGACCGGCAGACTGAAGCATACACGTACTGAAGAGAACGTGGTTACTGTGGAGTGTAGCATCCTACAGATCATTCAGTGCATTTTTGTCGGAAATGTTATTTTGTTTACCAACACGTTTGCTGTCTATTATTGTTAGTTTTTCTTGCATTTATATTTCACAAGGTAGTGTAGCAACACAGTTAGAGTGTGGCGGGATATTTAATAATCACATAATTGCTAATTGTCCTCAAAATGCATCGGTAAAAAATTTTTGATAATCGGTTAATATTTGGCGAAGATATAGACAATAACAAAGTGGGACGTTTTTTGGGACACAGTGTACATAGATAGACCTACTGCGTTTATTACGTGTACACACACTTTTCTTATTATCATTCGTGTAATTAGATCGTGTGAATACTTAAGGCGCGTACAGATCGCCGTAACTGAACTGAACTGAACTGACACAGTATAGTTTTTTGATGAACTGGCCAATAGGTGAGCAGGGCAAGCCCATTGCTCATTGGTTGACGCGTACCTGCCCGTAGTCACGTAAACACAGACGCCGTTAGATGGTGCCTACTGTAATACATTACTGCTTGCGCGTTGGTCAATTCGTCGAAAACTAAACCATGTTAGTTAGTTCAGTTACGTCGCTCTGTACGCGACGGTATAGTTGCGCTCCGCGACGAAATAAAGTTCACATAGTAACTAGAGAGGGTTTAAGCCTGCCTATCTCCGCACAAGTTAAAATTAGTGTAGGCTTACAATACAATGGGTATCAAGAAGTCGAAGTGCATTGCTTAGACGTATATGCCTGGTAATACAGTTTATGAATCAAAATGTTCCACTACAAGTAGGCCTACGCGTTATGTTTACTTGGTTTATAGGGTGTTTACATGATCCAGCAAACGTCCAGCAAACTTCCAGCAAATTTATTCAAAATACACGCGCTAATTTTGGACGTTTGCTGGACGTTTGCTGGATCGTGTAAACGCCCCATTAGGCTATTGTATTGTGACGTAAATTTCAAAAAATCGCCACTTTGCCTTATATCCTCTTTTAACTTTAAATTTCAGGGTGTTAATCCCCTTGAAGTAGATCGTTTTCGTTATTTGTAAAGATGTGTCCAGCGCGACAGAAATGCAATGAACTTAAATGAAACAAAACAGACTAAAACAAACTGAAACGACATATTCATTTTGTTTCAGTTTATTTTATTTAAGTAGATTTCAGTTCATTTTGTTCTCTTTGTGCGCGCCTTATGCGTACAACGGTAGCGCACTGGCACCGCTTAAAACTATTGCCCGCAAAGGGTCCCATTCGCCCATACGTTCGTTAAGCCTGCGCTAGACCATAATATCATCCATGCAACGACAGACAAGACAACAGATTTTTACGAACAAAAAATATTTCCTACAAATGCAACATTTCTAAGAAAAACACCCTGCCGTCTGTCACACCGCGGACATTCCAGGGCCGGATTTAGGGAGGGGAGCCCCGGACCCCAGGCCTCCCACCAACAGGGGGTCTCCCACCAAACCCCTCAATTTTTAAAACCCTGTAATTCGATAGCCAATCCCTTTCTGAAATCCCAAATATGCCACTGGGCCCAGGCCTCCCACCAGGGGC
>Ga0209367_1002606_pt1 | contig 23963 bp, 16 predicted proteins | sample WorMetLIZISLAND2_FD_187412 | JGI IMG/M metagenome (GOLD analysis project Ga0209367, IMG submission 187412) | Marine gutless worms symbiont microbial communities from Max Planck institute for Marine Microbiology, Germany - Olavius geniculatus... ... | reverse complement strand
ATATTTAACTAACAGCCATATTTTGTCCATATATTTTGAATTAGCATTTCTTCAGCTACATCTGATAAAAATTTCGTGTAAATTGATCATCATTTGAGTGAATTATGAAAGAAGTAAAAAGGGTGCCCGTTTTTTTGAAACACAATGTAAAAATGACATCGTTTTGGGAGCTAATGGACGTCTACAACTGCAAGCCACTGGTAGGCCGAAGCCTGTTAAATTATTCTTACGACGAAGACTGCAGTCTGCGATATGTATCGCGTGGTTACGCTAGTAACCTAGCGTTTAGTCGACGGCCAGTTTACGGAACGACTCGTTGACCGGCTGGAAGCTCGGTCTCTTGGTTTCGTCGATGTTGTATGACTCTGCGCTGGTGTCACGAAGCAATTCCTGGCGAAAATCCTCCGCCATTATCACGTTCTTGTAATTTTCTATGCATACACATCCACCAGTAGCTGTAATCATGTATAGTGCATTTTGAAAATGTTTCAGCGTAAAACATTTTTTCAAAAATTAACACATGTTTTATGTTTTACATGCAACCACGGCATGCGCCATGCATATTGTTAGAAAAAGCTTGAGATTTTTCATCTCTTCTAGTTTTTTCCTGTTTTTGGATGCTATTGTTTTATATAAACAAGAAAGCCTAGCTGTCTATAGGGAAGACACGCTACAGCCTATACATGGTTCCTGTTGCAGTACTGAACTTTAAAGACATTCAAGGTCAATAATTTTCATTTAATTTAAAACGGCGTATGCCACTTCTTAAATAGCAACATTGGCTTTATTTTTTTTATCGTTTTCGAGTTAAGGCCAGTTTTTCTTTGAAAAACGCACATTTTCTCCTACAACTCCTCCACTCAATCAAGAATTTAAAAATGTTCTATTTGCACTATATCGCTGAAATTTTGCTTGCTAAAGTATAAGACACCGAGCTAATTACTCGTCTAAAATTTTTCCCCTACGACCTAGAGTTTAGCCACAACACATTCGTTACAAACAGACGGAGACGACAGATGACGGACGACACATCGTGCCATATACACCGTACACCATATCTGTAGCGCGTCAAAACCAAAATAAAGAGGCATACGTGCGTTGTGCAATTCAACATTTTGAACTGAAAGCGAGAAATGAAAGCCGTACAGTACGTACGAATGATCTGTTGGAGAGGCCCGCCACTTGGACCAGTGTAATCATCTGGTAGATACTCGTCAGGTAAGACGTCCATGCCAATAGCCTTGTACAGGCTCTCTGCGGTATCATGAAGACGGATCTGCAAACCATTTCAATAGAATATAAAAGCATTACGAAAGTCATTAACAACGCCTCAAAATGTTGAAACGGATGGCCACTGTCACTGCTAATAGACCCAGGCAAATTGCTTGTAGGCTTATGGATACAGATTCGTCGTTCTAACAACGTTGTATTGCAAACAATGTCAAGATGCTCTATTGCAATGAATTTGTAACAGTGTGCATTTAATACAGTCATAATGCTGACTTGACTTGAAGTAGAAATTTGGGTCCTAAATTTTGTTTTATTGTGACATTATACTGCATACTTAGTGTATTGTGCGTATTTTTTCTTAGCTTTGTATGTTTGCGAGCGTGTTGTGTAAGCTGATTTTATATGCTGCCTTGTTGGTGTATTAAACGACAGTGGCTTCTATCCCTATACCTGGTGGATGCAGCTTGCGACCAGTAAAAAAGCGGGGGAGAAAAGTTTTGTTAAGAGTGTAGATCAAAACTTTCCCCCTATTTTTCATTCAGCAACCAGCACCCTTAACAAATTCCCTCCCCCATTTTTCACTGGGCATTCACAACAATTAAAACCGCCCTATTTTTTTACTAAACTATTTGCACCCTTAATAAGGAACCCGAAGGGGAGGGAGAGCTCGAACCCCAAAGTGGGGAAACTTAAGCAAAAAAGTGGGTGGGGGATTTGCGCTCGATTTCGACTCAAGATTTGGGGATAAAAGCCTCTGACAAACAATGACGACAACTGCAGTGCACAGTCTAATACGTAGTACTGTACTCACTCTCTCTCGCATTTTCTTCGAAAGCATCGGCTTGAATATAGCCATAACAGCATCAATTATGGTACCGGCGTTGTAGTAATCGAACGATTTAAAGCGTCCCGGCATGGCATTCTACGCACACAGCGACACATTTAATTAAATTTATTACTTGCAAGATAATCAGAGTAATGTTTAGAAGTTAACACCAGGCCCTTATGTGACCGCGTTAAAAGAACCACTTTGGCGAGCCAGTAATTGAAGAATCATTGAATCCAAAAACAACGCAAATACTTCTTATATATTTGATCCGAATCGCCAACAAAATCTGAGTATTATATAAAACACTGCAAGCAATTTATTAAATGGTGTATATACGTAGAGTGCGCTGATAAAAACAACAACAATCAAAGATGGAAGGTCAAGAATTCTCAATGTGCAGCTTTCGGTCAGTTAGCCTGAGAATATTTTCTGCCGTTTTATATGGCAAATAAAATTACTGCCTGTTAGCTAACCTGCCAGCTGTCGTTAGATTTTTTCAGGTCGTCCATGGACCAGCTCAGCAGATGCTTCATCTCGAAGCCGGACATGTCGATGATGAAGACGAAGCCGTTGACCTGAACGTTCTCGTCGCGAGCAGCGTAAGCGGCCATGATGACAGCCGTACGCACGTCCAGAGCCACTGAGATTGTTTTGCCGCTTTTATTTGTCACCCCTGACGACAAAAACGCGCGCGTGCGTTCGCTTATGAAGTTATACTAACAGCGGTCAGAAATCTCATCGCAAACCTCTGCTGACAATTTAGTTTTGTCACCTGGCGAATACAATATAGTAGTAATGTAGCTGTTATCTCCTACTATCGACATCCTGGACTCTGATGTAGAATCTACAAAGAATGCGGTCGCCACCAAGCTTTAAATGCTTTTTCCTTGATCATGCCAACCATTCGAAAAAATTTTCTAAACATCGGTCTGTAAAGTTTTGCGGAATTCAAGTGACAAAAATAGACAGACCTGACGGAACGTTCTTCTTTGCTTCGCTTCAAAAAACTCAATTTATGACTAATATGTAAGCTATACATGTAAATCTAATCTTACACAAAATACAGACATAGTGTAAGATATGTTAAAAGTTTGACATATAACAGTAGGCCTATTCACTGTTTCCGCTACGAATTTTGAAAGAAAAGTCATTACATTAAATCAAGTATGTGAGGTCTATCAAACCACGTCATTCTCGACGACTTGATGTGGATCCGCGCTACTGGCCACAATTTAACAGAAAACTGGCAGCTATCACACAACCTCGCATTGACCTCAACGTGAAACTGTAGGTCTACGTGCATTTCTCAACGATGACTATAATTTCATGATCGTCATACACTCAAGGATAAGCAGTTTTTACGCGCGAAAGCAGCTACAGCTTTCAGCGCGTCTTAGCCATCGCAATTCTGTCCGTCTGTCTGTCACACGGGTGGATCAGTCAAAAACGGTGCAAGCTAGGATCACCATATATCTTCACCGTCGGCTGCGTGGAAGACTCTAGTTTCAGGAACCATAAAACTTTTCCACAAATTTGAAAGGGCTCAACTCGTACGAGGGCGCTAAATGAAAGGGGGTGGGCCAAATTTGCGATTTTGGGCCAATAAGTCGCTGTATCTCAGTAACGGTGCGAGATAGGGCCTAGGTTACTATTAATCACTAATAAAAAATCGTACACTGGCTCTCGATTGGCGCCAAATTCAATGACCTTGAATGACCCTAAACGCCAAAATAAGGGGTTTTGTGGATTTTTTGGCGATTTCGGGCTGCAACACAAGTCTATATCATTCACAAGGTGGCACCACGGAACTATCGTTACCGGTATGCGATCCAGATAGAGAATTTAATATTTGTATATTAACTTAGCGTGAACACCCGAATTTTCGACTAAACTACTGAATCGGAACTGCTATAGGCTTTCGCGCGTCTCGTGAGCATTAGCTCAAATTTCTTGTTATTACTGTAATCGGCCTATCTGGAAGAAGCAAGCAACGCTGGGTGCAAAGTAATACTGGCAGATACAATACCTAGCTTGTACAGCAAGACAATGCATCCGTTCTTGTCTCTTTTGGGCAGCGGAATAGCATACCTGTAATGCAGTTACAAAACAATATTAATCTTAGAAGCACACTGCTACATTTCTACACTACTCGTTATCACTATTTAGCCACTCCATTAAAAATATAATAAATGCATGCATAGGCTTACACTGTACTGTAAATCCAAAAATTAAACTACTGAATTTCTAAATATTACCAGTATTCAGAATTATTTCTTTGACATATTCTCCAGAAAATTTGCAATAAAATAATTACAATAGCTGGTTGCGTAGCATAGTGGTTAAAACGTCGGTCCTGGCCGGCGAACTTTCCCTATCCTGCGCTAGACTGGTGGATGGCCGTTTGACCACTTTGTGGGTAAAGCGTCCGCTATCAGTCAATCAACAAAGCCAACTCAGCCCGCCATCCCTCCGGGGTCGGTTAAATGAGTAGTAACCCATTATATGGGTTACGGAAGGTGGGGACCTTAATACAGCTGATTGGGGCTGCCTAGCCGGTCGCTGCGCCAGCCTGTGTCTGCAGGCTGCATGCGGTGGCTGTACGGCCGGCGGCTCTGGTCAGTGACGAAAAGCGCATTAGAGGCGTGTTCGCGACGACGCGCTATACAAAGTGACGACCTTTACCTTTACCTTTTACCTTTACAAAAAATCACCAGAAATACGTTATTACATTAACTGCACTGTATATGCTTGTCTGTCATTGATACCAGAAGGTAGACATTTTAAACACATTGTGATGATGCTAACTCTAACATGAACAACAATGATTTGATTTAATCTGATTTCATTTTATTTTGTGCAGAAAATAATGTGGTAAATTTGTGCTAATTAACTTCCTAGCTAGTTGTCTGAAAATTCTCGATGTAAGTGAAGCTTAAGAATTACCCTCCATCGATGAATTCGAGTATGGTCGGATCATGCGTGTCGATATCGCGAAACCATTCCGGTGAACTCGTGACGGCCTTGGCGTAGTTTTCAACCAGTGTTCTCGCTCTCAGCTGACTGAACTTAGCGGTGCGTAGAAAGTACAGCAACTTCGTTGTTTCTATCAATCAATAAATCGATTTTTTTCTACCATAGACATGCGCAGTATAATAATAGGACTTTAATGCTACAGAAAAAACACGGCTAACAAAAAGTATTTACGTAGGCTTTTCTTAGAACAGATGCATCGATCAAACGTGACAATGAATTGAAAACGTTCTTACTCGCTGGCTCTGACTGTGCTACTGTGTGCTCTGTTAAACAATTTTCTCTTCGTTTTGCGACAAACTGATGACAAAAATTGGCAGATGCTGCTGCTGCCGCTGCTATTTTTTAAAAATTGCTGTTAATCAAAGTTATGCTGGATTCGTCAGAAGCAAACTTGTCAGAACTAGTAAAATGACTTATTATCTTACCACTATGCTTTTCTGCTGCCCGACTAAAAACTGCGTCAACACTCAACTTACACACATTGGTATTTAATCTCACGACTTTCACACCATTTCACTGCCAGACCACTGCGACAGAAGGAAATGATGAATAATAACTCCAGACTGACCGCATCTGAACGTGATGTGTGGTTGTTGCTGAATCCAAGTTCTCAGTGCATCCACAGCGTTCAACCGATCTTTAGGATCCTCATTTAATTCTTTCTTGGCTTTCTCAGCTGTTCGTGCGTCCAATTGGCACACGTAATTGTCGTCAGCAGACGCCATTCAAACGCTCGCCTGCCACAGAGCACTTTTCAGTTTATACAAATATAACTCTATCAAACTGATATATAAAAGCAAATTCTACCAACAATTTATGTTAAAATATATTGTAAACTGTGCACTGCATTGCAATGACCGAGAAAATAAACGACAAACTATAGCATGTTTGTGAGGTTGTCTTGAGGGGTTTGATCCTAGGCCTACCGCTAAACTTGGGCCTAATGCCAAAGTAACTAGACACAAAATTGAAAATAAAACGATGATGTGATTTAATAAACAAAATATTTACAGCGTGCGAATTATCATGTAAATGCAATGCCAATAAACGAAACTAGAACAGAAATACAAATAGACAGTCAAACAATCAAGCAGTCGCAGCTGCTAGGAAAATATCTCAATCAAATCATCAGACTGTTCAGTTTCATCGTTTAAACAGAGATATCACATCGACCTATCTAAGGTCAGATATAAACTGACCAATAGCTCAATAGAACAAATATTACATGACAAACAACCACAATTATTGCAGTACCGTATTAGGGTCTATCGCTGAGATCTATCTGTCTTTGGGCAAAACATCTGGTAAGTGCAGTACATATGCCCATAGTTCGGCAATTCGATTCTCGGAGCAAACGTGGGACATATCAGTACTGTATGTTGTCAGAAACATGCTCACACCTGTATTCAGATGACTTACCTGTAGTGCCCTGCAGATACCGTAGACTTGATATCGTTCAGTGTACGATCGCTCGGCGTCTGTATGTTTACGTCTCTGTGCTTTGCCGCTCCGCTTACCTGCGGCGTATTATGAGCGCTTTATGAACAGGCCCGTCGAAAGGGTGGTGTATGGGGGTTAGCTACCCCGGGCCCCGCGACGTTTGGGAGGCCCCGCCGTCGTTCAGAAATATAAAGTACGCCAGAATGTATCATTTAAAAAAAAATAATAAATTTTTCCCTAGAGGGGCCCCGTGAAAATGTTTGGAATGTTTCCCCGGGCCCACTGTGGCTCTCAACGGGCCTGTTTATGAATACCATGCTGCCGCGATAAAAGCCGCTTAACAACAGACATGTTCTGCCTATAAATCACTGAGCGTGCGATATTCATCATAAAAATGTTTACACCTCATACTGCGACTAATAGCATACTGCATGCCCACATTAAGGCGTGGTTGTGATGCATGGTCGTTCTCAAATACTAACCGGCTCAAACTCGCCGGTTGCTTGGAATTTTTTTTCGACGTATATTACAATGTCTATGAAAAGAGACTACACTCTACTCTTTATTTCTATTGTTAATCACTATACCACTATCGTTACTAGGCCCAATAGACCCAGGTATTTTACTGCTCTTGTGGCTACGAAATGGTCGTTTCGTGAGTGTGGTATTGCAAACGATGTCATGATGCTCAATCGCAGTGAATTTGTAGCAACGTGTAGTTGATGTGATATAATATTGATCTAATGACACATGCTAAGATTAGAAATATAATTTGGTACAAATATTCTCATAGGCTATAATATGTTTTGGTGTGTTATTGCCGATTAATAAAGCCAATAATATATTGTCAGTAACTAAACGATTGCTGTTTTTACCCAAACGCAGCTTTCGATGTTGAAAACAGAATGACATCAAAAATATACGTAGGTGATTTTACGCTAGAAATGCGCAACAACACTAGCGTACTATTAGGATAAGCGATGTGCATAATGATTGCTTTCCGCCTACCGTTCTTCTATCGATTATTACAATGACTGACGCACCTGAGTACCGTACCATACCGAATGAAAGTCGTCCATTCACTGAAATTATGCATCCGTGAGCGATAATGGCAGCCAACGTGTGACTTCCTTTACGTACTACATGATATGCGTTTTTATTAATTCTTCTGAAACACTGTGCGTAAAAGGCGTTATTATGCTTAGCTGAAATGACTCTTGTCTTGATCTGACGTCATGATCACACCGATACTTTAAGAGTGGGCTGTTATAAACTGAACCATCTTATCGCTCAAACAAGTTGTAACCACGGCTTAAGTCTGGTGTATAGTAGTAGGCCAATATTATAACACGCGATCACTTGGTGTAGATGCGCTGCAGGCTTTGACATGCGACGAAGAGAGGTGCGCATAACATGCACGGTTGAGTGACAGAAAATGACCTCTATAGACCATTATAAACGTCGTAGGTGATAGCCTACGTGGCGAATATCTATGCACGAGATTACGCAAATGGTTGTAAAATTTGGCGGCTTAAATAATAAATGAATTAAGGCCTATATCTGAAAGTAAGCCACCAGATATGGGCCTAAGCTACTAATTTTTTTGTCTTCATAACTTATAATCTTCGCTAAAAGTGAATTGTGAACTGCCGGAGATTAAGTTTTTACTTTTGTCTGTGTGTCTGTCCGTCTGTCTGTGCACCTTATAGTGACTCACAGTGCAGCATTGCCGGCGTGACGACATAATACCAATGACGTCATTACATCAGCGTCAGATTGCTATTGTCTGTGACGTCACCAACAGCAACGCTGCACGCGTGCTGCCGGAGTGCTATAATTATAGCTATTAGTATTAAGAAAAACAAAATTTATAGTTAATTATTTCAACTAACGAATTTACAAAATGCGTTTAAATTACTACATTCTAAAAATTGACTTGGCAACGAGCGTTTTTCTATACATGTAGTTTGCAGTGCAATGATCGCCAAAGATTCCATCACAACTCAAACGTCATCGCTGCAATATCTTTTAAAATATTACTATTAGATTATTGGTATTTAAAAACTGATATCGATATTCGACAGACAGTAGAATAGAATTTTGACCTGTCAACTAATGAATCCATTTTTATACGACGTAAGGCTATAACCGTTATTTTGTTTTATCTTTTCGCAAAAGTTTCGCAAAATCGATTTACAACTTGTTAAATGGCTAACAGACAGACAAACAGACAAACACACAAAGGCAGACACATAATTTGCTTCCTTCAGCATTCAGCGGAAGTGATAATAGTAACAGCAATAATGTCAAGGTAAAAATGTCATTTTGATTACAGTTTTAATCACATTTACACACATGCCTTTGCTACACGTGTGTAAATATGACCGAAACTGTGAGCAAACTAACACTATTAAAGTTAAGTCAAGCACTATGCATTGACCACTTTGCGCCTTTACCCGTCACTGCCTCTGTGTCATCTCTCAACATAGTGTTGATGCATAGCCTAACCAACAAAAACAAAAACGGATTGGAAACGAAAAGTCCGTAAACTGCAAATGTCATTGTGTATGAGTGAGTGGTCAGAGCTGTTCAGTTGACGGTGAGTTTACGGAAAGACTCGTTGACCGCTTGCTGTGTTGGCTTCTTGGTCTCGTTGAGGTGAAAAGTCTGTGCACTCGTGTGAAGAAGCAGGTCCTGACGAAAATCCTCCGCCATTACTTCGTTCTTATAGTTCTCTGCATACACGCCGCCACCGGCCTTACAACAACTAAATTACAATTATTACTTTCGCTATTAACAATATTATCACGGCACTCCTAATATGCCGCATTATTTACGGGCCGTGTTCGGTCCGACTGTACGGCCGCATTACAACTGTCGGCGATCTGTCCGTAGGCCTATGTTTGTCCGTCTGTCCCTTTCTTTGTCCGTCTTTCTTGTACAGGCTTTTAACTCGAAAACGATTAGGCATTGAACAACCAAAATTGATGCAAACGTTTCCCAACCGGTTGCCAATATTTAGCTCAAAAGCTAGTGCTGTCAAGTTGTCAACTGGTGAATCCAAATGACCCGAGTTAGTTTTATGAGTTTGCTTCTGAATTGCTTTTTTATTTACTTTGATCTTATAAAACGGTTGCAGTCACCCAAATATCAGGTTACTGTGCATTATGCATAGTCATTTTTTCGCGAATATAGGCCCAATTTGTTTTGGATCCAACCACTTTCATTACGAAAAATTATTTTGTAAGAACAAAAACAGTATAACGGATAAGCGTTGACTAAAAAAATTCTGCACCTTGGGATTGACCAACGCCACAAAATATAAACCATTTAATACTGAACCAATCGCGTATCTCTGCCATACTGGGTGGTCCAAAAAACGGATACCCATTTTTTGCGGATAACTTCGGTAATTCAGCACCGATTTTAACCATTCTCTCACTGTTACAAGCAGAAATTTATGGCGCGTAAAAGTGAAATTTTTTTGCCCACCGCACCTTTATTGTGTGACCACATTACCTAGCAAAACAAACACTACTGCTAATATCGGTGTTCAGTGTTTTGTTTTATTGACTAAACGTATCTGTCGATAATATTAAAATGATGTGCGGCTGCTGAAGTTAAGTTGCAGTGCTCGATGTGTCCGCCACCATTCTTGATAACAGCTTCAAGACGTCGACGCCATTCATTGATACTGTTATCAATGAAACGCTCTGAGAGTTTTTGCCACTCGGTGACTATCGCTTGCTTCAGTTCTTCCACCGTCTTGAACTGTCGTTGGTGGTGGACTCGTTGCTGAAGAGCACCTCAAATAGCGTAATCCACGGGATTAAGATCAGGGCTATTTGGAGGCAACATGTGAGGTTCAATGAAGTTGATGTGCTCTTTTTTCAGATAGTCCATCGTGGTCCGGGCGGTGTGCGCTGGCGCTCCATCCCGCTGCAGTGTCCACCTGTACAGTGTTTGTTTTGCTAGGTAATGTGGTCACACAATAAAGGTGCGGTGGGCGGAAGAACTTCTTGTTTACGCGCCATAAATTTTTGCTTGTAACAGTGAAAAAATTGTTAAAATCGGTGCTAAATTACAGAAGTTATCCCAAAAATAAAACTGGGTATCCGTTTTTTGGACCACCCTGTAGACGTGACGCAAATGTCGATTTTACCATTAGATGCCGTACCAATCTACTAAAGCTGAAACGACGGACGGACGGACAGACGGACAGATATACTTGTACAATGCACAGTGCGGTTTTGTAGCAAGAGGGTCGCATACCATTCAATGAGAGTACCGGGTACGCACCAGTGATCTGTTGGAGAGGCCCTGCACTTGGACCTGTGTAATCATCTGGCAGATACTCGTCAGGTAAGACTTCCATGCCGACAAACTTGTACAAGCTTTCCGCAGTATCATGAAGTCTGATCTGTATGCGATGAACACCATCATTAGGTTATAGGCATAAATGTAAAAACATTTTTAAATGTTCTTTTATAAAAGTTTTAAAAAACATGTTTTTATGTCTTTGTATAGACTCAATAGGTTGAAACGTAACTTAATAGGTTGATAAATTCATCAAATTACAACCTTTATATACACTGTTATTGTTTAACGTTTAAGTTTAACCGTGAACAGACGGGTTACCCGGTGACGGTCCACCGTAGTCAGAAGCCGTCACAGCCAAGGGCTACTGAAGCAAACAGACGATATACAGCCAACAGCGTCCTAGCGATCGTATTGCTTTAGCGCGCCTTAGACGTCGCAATTCTGTCTGTCTGTCCGTCCGTCTGTCACACGTGTGGATCTGTCAAAAACGGTGCAAGCTAGGATCACCAAATCTTCATCGTCGGCTGCCTGGAAGACTTCAGTTTCAGAAACCGTAAAGCTTTCCCATAAATTCGAAAGGGGTCTCCCCAAACGAGGGCTTTAAATGAAAAAAAGTGAAAAAAATGCGATTTTAAGCTAAGAAGTTGTTGTATCTTAGTAACGGTTTGAGATAGGGCTTAGGTTACTATTAATCACTGATAAGAAGTCGTACACTGGCTCTTGAATGGCACCAAATTCAATGACCTTGGATGACCTTGAACGCCAAAATAAGGGTTTTTATAAATTTTTTGGCGATTTCGGGCTGCGAGACATATTTCAAGAGCGAATTGCGCCGAAATCAATAGAGATAGACATAGCAAAGCTGCATATAAAATTTTCAGGATTAAAGGTAGATTTCGACAGTCTAAGTCTCCATTTTCTAGGTTTAAGAAAACCTGCGCACGAGGCATCAAAAAGCGGTACCTTCGTAAAAGTCGTTATTTTACCGTTGTTGGCCAGTCTTTCGTGAAAACGGTTTCAAATCACCATTGGCATGCTGCCTATCACAACAAGCACTAGTGGCGAGCTTTACAGTCGTATTAACAGCGATGACTATGAAAGACCCTAAACTTCCAAAATAAGGGGTTTTATTGATTTTTGCGATCTTCGGCTGCAGCGCACACTTCAAGAATGAATTACGACGAAATGGCTGGAGATATACTGACAGTTTGCGAACAGGAACTGCTATAAGCTTTCGCGCGTCTCGTAAGCCTTGGCTCAAATTTCTTGTTAATTACATAATATCTTTTACCCTGTCCTTCATCTTTTTGGACAGCGAAGGTTTTACCAGCGCCATAAGTGCTTCAAATAAAGTTCCAGCGTTGTAGTAATTGAGACCTTTAAACCTTCCAGGCATAGATTTCTACAACCACAACAATCAATAATTACTATTCCCGATACAACACGCATAGTACTTTAGGATCTGCACAGTAAAGATGAGTTTGTCAAATCTGATCCAAACGTTGGAGTTTTTTTTTATCCGCATTACGTACATTCTGTATAACATTATCCTTATAATTAAAGTCAACAACGACAACGTACACAAATGACATTTTTGAAAATCTTTATTTATCATCACTAGTAGCAAGTAAACAACCGAATAAATAACAAACTATTAAATAAAAAAAATTAAAAAAAACATTTACAATAACGTTCGTATATGGCTACATCAGTCTGGCAACAAGATCGATCTTTTTTGACCAACGTGTTGCCTGCGCATTTTAAAATTAATTTCGTTTTGCGGTTTTTGGCGTCATTTAGTACAAACTTAGCAGACATCGCTTTCCTTACAGAACATAAAGTCAATCTTTATCGTCAAACTGCTTTCAGCCAACTCCTTACACTGTTCTCTCTCTTCTGCAATGTCATCCGGTGTCACTGTCACTTTTCGTCTTTCTGTTGTTTTTCCGAATTTCGATACATTGGTTCTTTTGGAGTCTTTTCACACGATCTATCTATTTCTTCGATAGTTTTTTTTTCTGCATCACTTGGTCATTGGCTGCCAATGACACAGCAAGAAGTCTTTTTGTTACCGTGCCAATTATCGCACTTAGTAAATCTTGAAGCCAGTTGTTTTTGCATCATTCTGTTCCTCCGAAATGTTTTTCCTGCCTTATTTTTTCTTTTAGCCTTATGGTTGTTTTGCAGCATTTTGTTTTATGTGAGAGGAGTGTCAAGCTATCTCCGAGCTTGAGGAATTCCTGGAATCAGTACCTTGCCATTTGTTCAACCCGCAGTTTTTCTTTAGCCCAAAAGCTATGGCTATTATGTGCGCCAAATTTTGGCCATTTGTAGGGAACATCGAAAGATGGTAGGGGCAAAACTGTAGGCGAATACATCGAAGGGATTTTGAGGGGGCGTAAGGGGAAAAATTTTTTTGACCCCTTATTACTCTCCTATTAGGAAAGCTGGGGCGCTCAAATTTTTTTTCTTAAAGGGCTTCCCAGGGGAACGTGTTTTGGCAAAATTTCGGCCCCCTCGATTGAACGGGAGATGAGGGGGCAAATGTTGATTGATTTCCCCAATTTCGGGGTGTCGCTTGCGCTTTGACGCATGTGGCACCATTTACTATTTACCTGCCAAAAGCTGTTCCATTTTTTCATGTCCTCCATGGTCAGGTGAGCGAAATGTTTAGCGCCGAAGCCGGTCATGTCCAAGATGATCACAAACCCATTCACTTGAACATTTTCGTCGCGTCGGCTGGCGTAGTACGCAGCTATCATTGACGAACGCACTTCGTTCGTTACTTCGAGCATCTTGCCGTTTTTATCCGTCGCTCCTTACGCAAAAACACGTGAACGCTCTGGTACTACTACGTGTGAGTTATACCCCGTTTACACGAAGAAGCCATACGTGAAGCATACATAAAGCACACAAGAAGCACACGTATACAATATACACGTGCACGACGTGTGCTCTAAGTTTGCTTCAAGTTTGCTCTAAAGTTGCTGTAAGTGTGCTTAATGTGTGCTTCATGTATGTTTTTTCGTGTAAACGGGGTAACAAATACAGGCACTTTATCGCCATTAAATTTTTTTCTGGGGCCAACCGGCGGCGAGAGCGGCAAGGGCAAGGGGGCACAGAAGGCAGCTGCCCCCACCCCTTCCTGCTTTTCTTCCGGCGCCGCCCATGTTGTTGCAAAAGTAAACGTTTTTATACTGCAGCAATTTAATATTAAGTTACGGCGACGTAGAGTCGGAAATAGTTCAAATAGAAAGCAGTGTAAAGCATTGAAATGTGAAAAGTCCTGTGGCCTAAGTCCTCTGTACAGCCCTCAAGCAGCGGCGTCGTGGGCAAAAAAGTAGGCGAGAGGAAAGTTGTAATTTTTCCAGAGACACTGAGAATTTCCGATATATAGGGTGGGCCAAGCTAGGTGCTGTACTTTGTCCATATCTTTGCTACATGTTGACCAATTTTTAAAATGCTTTCACCATTAAACTCCGTTAAAAATTACTATTTAGTGGATTGCATAACACACATATTATAACGTTACCTTACTTGGTAAACCATAAATATCTGAACACCAACAATATCTACAGATGGGCAGAAGTTCTATTGATAATTTTTTTACAGTATTTAACTGAAATGTTAAATATGAGTTATAGTAAGCGTCAAAATTTTTACATATAGCTTCGGAGTAAGTTTTTTATCGTTTAGCAAAATAGTGCACAGCTTGTGGAGCCGCACGGTCGAAATACAATGCACGTACAGCTAACTGAGCAAAACTGCAGGCACCGACCAGCATTAATGTACACTGAAAATTAATGCACAGTAAAATTGTTCAATTTATGCGAAAAAAGCATGCAGCATGTCCTATGTTGTTTTTGACACCAGATGTAACTCATATTTAACATTTTAATTAAATACTTTAAAAATTTTTACCACATGCGCGACACTTTTTTTTATCCTGCTAGCCATTCTGCCCATCTATTGTTAATTGCATGCCACCGAGTAGCAAATTTATTACAGAGACTTCTAGCAAAAAATAAAAAATTGGTTAATATTCAATATTTAGCGAAGATATAGACAAAGTACAATAGCTTACTTTTTTAGTCTACCAGGTAATTCTGACAGACAGTTGCAAATTTCCTACAGATGATTATAGATGCTAAATTTTTAACTTTGCCACTAAATTTTCCCAACTGGGTTTTTGGCACTAAATCGACGATTATTTTTCGACAAGATAAAGATTTCTTGATACTTTCTTCGACAACTTAAAATATACGGGAGAATGCAATTGCCCCATTGCCCCCTCAGCCCCCGGCCACGCCGCCACTGCCCCTAAGTATGAGGCTCGCCTTGCCCTTTGTGGTCTCCGGCGCCCCTGCGGATACGATATATACCCAGTAGGAATGCATTGTTGTAAACGGCCAAACTACTACTTCTGCATTTTACAAAATAATGTAGCAACAGTATTAAAATAAAGTGGACCAAATTTCAGTTGTTTACGTCAAGGTTTTTTGATGGTACGTGCAAAAATTATTAAAATCAATCAATTTTTACGGAACTATTTAAAAACGGCTTTTTTCTGGAACACGGTGTAATAGTGGTGGTGCTGGTATACCTAGCTTGAACAGTACGACACAACACCCATTCTTCTCGCTTATCGGCAGCGGAGTTACATATCTGCAATTACATTTTACAATGCAGAAACGTAAAGTAATAGTCATAAACATAATAAAACTTAAAAAAGCGCAAAGCTGATATAAAATATATCAACCAGATGTAACTCATAGCTCATCATTCTAATCCGGTGTAGTGGAAAATTGGTCGCAACGAAAAATTATTTCCACACGCAGCAGTACGGGTTACGGTTAAGATTAGGGTTAGGATTAGGGTTAGGGTTGAGGTTAGGGTTAGGGTTAGGGTTAGGGTTAGCGTTAGCGTTAGTTACATTATGACAATATGGAGGTGGGAAGAATTTTCCAGGTGCGACAAATTTCCCACGACACCGGTATTATCTTATGACGTTGTACTGTTTATTCTGTTTATTATGAAACTAAACTACTGAAAAACTAATCTATTTTGTTCTAAAATTATCCTGCAAATAACTAACTATTTCATGTAAAAAAGGAAACTGTTGCTGTTTTAAGTAGAATGATGCTTGTGACAATAGTTAGCTTGTTGCTGCCTGTACCGTGAAAATTTTTATACAGTAATGATGCCCAAAAATGTAGACTTTGCGTGAGCGTGAACTACGATACACTACAGCAAAGCTAAAATTAGAGGTTGTGTAGAAATGAAATTTATGTAAATTACTGCTAGTTTTGATATGAGTTATTCGTGCTTTATGTGATTCAATCTTTTTTGTTTTATGCTTTGCAATCATCTGCGAAGCAAACTTGTGTGAGTTAAACGCGAAAATTCGCCTATGTAGAGCAGCAAATGGTCTGGATCGAGTGCTCGGATTCAGTATCCGCACAAGTTTGTTTTTCTGCACAGTAAAACTAACTTTTATTGGCCGAAATAATCTTGCTAAATTAAAAACTAGTTCTTTTATGGACCCAGGTATATCACTGTTCTTGTAACTTACAGCTATCTGGGAGTTAGTTAAGTCACAATTAATTAATTGACGCTTGTGCAAATATTTACTATTTTTTTATATTTTTTATTTTTTTATTTTTATCTTTATTTGTCTGTCAGTGGTAACGAATAAGAAGTTTTCGTTTACCCAGCATTGATTATTTCGATCATGGCTGGATCATGCGTGTCGATATCACGGTACCACTCTGGCACAGTAGTAACGGCTTTGCAGTAGTTTTCAGCCATCGTCCTGGCTTGTAGCTGACTGAATTTCGACGTGCGTAAAAAGTAGAGCAGATTCCACGTGTCTGTTTCAACACAGCAGCATATGTACGTTGTTACTTTCACATCACAACGACATGCAAAATACAACACTGTAAAATCTTACAAATAGACCTAACTACGTAGAATGGATACTTCCGGCTCTGCTATTCCTTACATCACCATTTCAATTTATAGCTCCACCGACACAGTTATGTTTTTGGGTTTATCCGTTTATATGCAAGATAACTTTAAGAAGTTAGGAAATTTTGTTAAAATGTTTTAGATGGGTTGAGTTGGGTTAAGCATGGCTCAAAAAACAAAAAAACCCAGCTGTCGCTAAGACAGCCGACCGTACTGTTTGTCAGTGACCTTCAAGGTCATCCAAGGTCGATGATTTTCATGTTATTTGAAAGCCAATATGCGACTTTCTATCAATGATCAATAGCAACCTGGGCCCTATCTCGCACCGTTTAGCCACAACAGCGTGTACTAATCTTTAAGGTCATCCAAGGTCAATAATTTTAATGTTATTTAAAAGTCAATATACCACTTTATATTAGTGATTTGTAATAACTTAAGCCGTATCTCTTACCGTTTCAGCTTGCCATTCTCCGCTCACAGTCAAGCACTTTTTAGTAGACTGCACCCGTTACAGTGCAGCACGTCAGAGATATTTTGGAGTGGACACACTCAAGGACGCTTTTGAAAATGTTGCATCTCGCAACATTGTCGCTTATGTTAAAAATATCGGCTTTTACAATCGTATATAAATTTGTTTTTACATTAGCTTAATAGCCTTGATCTTAACAAGAATTTTAACTTTGCGTTTAATACATATATTAACTGCTTTTAACTAATTTTAACCACGTATGGCACTGAATGGCCTATTTTGTGCTGATGTGCCGTTAAAAAACTACTCACTCACTCAGTCTTACCGTTTCTGATATATGGCCAGTTTTCCGTTGAAAAACGCACATTTTTCCTACCCCCTCCATTTAACCTTACATTTAAAAATGTTCTTCTTGCAGATACATCGCTGAAATTTTGTATCCCTATGACTATTTATTAATGTAAAAGTTTTCTCCATGACTTACCGTTTAGCCACAATACATTTGTTACACACGACGGCGACAGACGGACGAACGGACGACGACAGACGACAACCGTACCATAAACTCGTGTGTTACTTAGGTACGGTCGGCTAGAAATTATGACTGATAAATCTGACCGCATCTGAACGTGATGTGCGGTTGTTGCTGAATCCAAGTTCTCAGTGCATTCACAGCGTTCAGTCGATCTTTAGGATCCTCATTTAATTCTTTCTTGGCTTTCTCTGCTGTCCGCGCGTCCAACTTACAGACGTAGTTATCTTCAGCGGCCGACATCCTAAGATCACCACGCTTGGCTAAACCGTCAATCAGTTGACATGAAATAGATCAAGGCCAGGCCTAACATCACTGAAATATTATAGGTCTATTTTGTAGCTACTATTAGTATAAGCAAAAATAGCGATTTACGTCCTGAATCAGAAAGAATGTCTGCTAACACGCCTCATTTAGTGCAATGAAAAACACAACAAATCATTGCAGTTTAATAACTGTTCTAAAACGCAATCTACGGCTGTATCAAGCGAACAAGTAAAACTGACTACGTTATTGTCACATTGGGATTTGTCATAAATTGATATTTTTTGTTTGTGATAGAAAACTCGATTCTTAGAGCAAAAGCGGTTGAAACTGAGCATGCGCGGACCGACAAATTTCGCAACGATGAAACTAAAAAAGACTGCATGCAAAACTGGTGCAATTTTTGTTTCAATACCAAATGGCATGCAAATCTGAATAGGCACTTCTGTTTCGTTTTGTACGCTTTGCGTTTTAGTTCAGACGAATTAGTTACCTATGGCGTTAGTCTGCAGATACGATGCAATGTTTCGTCGCAGATCTAGCTTGTACAATTTACAGCTTAACGCTAGCTCAAGGACACGGTCATCGTTGTAGGCCTATGTGTCGCGGTGTAATAATGATGTTTTGCTAACATATTACACACGTGACTACACGGTAGCCTACTGTCCTGGACAAAAGCACTTCACGGTTCACAGCCGGTAGTTTATTTCGTATAGCCTCATAAGTAACTGCAAAAGGTAACAAAGCGTGAACGGAAAGAAGTGCATAAATCTGGTTACATGCGATATAGTAGCACTAGGAGCGCAATAACTGCCACCCAAATCTAACTGACCGTCTCACCGTTTCAGAAATTTGACCAAAATCCGTTCAAAACTTTGTGAGAAGTAATCTTACCGACAGGCTAACTGAAAAAATAATAACTTTCCTTTCTTCGGCGGATGTAATAAAATTGTGCACGAATCTTGCGACTTTCGCGCGCACGCTATTTAATAGTCGGCGGTGTTATACTTTCAATTTTTAACTTTTTATATAAGCAATTTGTCTACGCTAGAGTACATGGCAAAAAAGAGTGAAATGATGAAACCGAATTCAATTTCGCATAAACATGTCCACGCGATGTTGCTGTTCAATGTCAAAAAGTACACGTAATTAGTTCATATTATGCAATCTACATGTAAACCGTAATGCAGCCATCTGCTACCATAGACTATTGCACTAGTCAGTGGCAAGCGTTTAAACTATTTTTTTTTAAATTTCGACTATTTGACTATTAGTCGATTAATTTGAATTAGCACTGCTATTCAATCAGAGGTGTGATGATACGAGAATGTTACGAGCTCGTTGATATAACGTGAATCTCTTCAAAGTACGCCAAGATGTCTTTATCATCTGGACTGGTGGTTGCGGCACATTTGTACGAACGTTTATGTAAATTTTTCTTACTTATTAGACACAGAATATTTCCAGGCAGCCCTATCAATAGTTTAGCGGCTATTGGTACGGCAATCGGATAATTATCCGGTCCTACCTGGGCCGGTTATTTATCTAACCACCTACGAGCACAGAACGGTGCTCGTAGGTACTGGCTAAGGCCTTGTTTCTGCGACGGTACGATGCGACTTAACCAAGGCCGAAATAGAAACCAAAATCTTAAAACCAAAACGGGTGACTGATCACTAGTTCTAAGTGGGCAAAGGCAAACCAGGCTGTGTCCCATCAGGAGCATTAGCTACCTATACGTTATTAGTTACCAGTACGCCAAGATGTCTTTATCATCTGGACTGATGGTTGCGGCACATTTGTACGAACGTTTATGTAAATTTTTCTTACTTATTAGACACAGAATGCTCATCTGCCATACGTTGGCCGTTGAGCCCGTAGGTGGATAAACCACATGACGCATGGCCAGTGCGACGCCAGACTTACGGTTACCTTTCCAGCCTCGGGGCATCACCGCCCTTTGACCGGTATCAAATTATACTGCTTGGTGAACATAGGCACATGTGTGTGAACAGCTTGCCCAAGGTTGTTACCTGACAGTGGCCCGACTCGGAGTCGATTCTGGGACCTTTCGGTCACCAAGTCTCGCTCGTTACCGTTACACAACCAAGCCACACTGATAATGGGGCACTAGTCCAGATTTGGCCAGGTTCCGACTTGCCATAGCCAGGGACCACCATAGCGAAGGGCCGACATGGCCAAGGTCCACCAAAACTAAAGATGCAATTTATCCCTCTTCCCTACATTACCGCTAATCCTAACCTTAACTCCATCCCTAAACCTTGCGCTGTTGGGATTATTGCCCCCTCGGAATACATGTAGTAAACTGTCCCTACCTAGAGGTACCACACAGTTTAAGACTGAGACCAAGACCATTAACCCATTTCGGTCTCCAGACCGATCTTCAGACCAAAAGGCGTACATGCGTGCATGTGCCTATATATAGACTACAACATGTGACAACGGATGACTGCGCGAAAACGTACTTAACTCAGACAGACACCGTGACCAATTGATGACAGGTAGCATTTACATTTTACAGCCGCGTGAATCTACTATTATACTGTATTTCAGTCTACGCCTAGTTCACGAACAGTGAACAACCGTTCGCCAAGTTCGACTGAAGCAAAACCGAACGCATTCGACGCTCCAACGTAATACTGTTCTTTATACTCTATAGACTTCCGCTAAGCGTCAGTGGAGGAGCTATCCTAACGTAGCGAACTACACTGTGTTTCAAAAAAACGGGCACCCTTTTTATTTCTTTCATAATTCACTCAAATGATGATCAATTTACACGAAATTTTTATCAGATGTAGCTGAAGAAATGCTAATTCAAAATATATGGACAAAATATGGCTGTTAGTTAAATATTCTTTGCTAGTTGTGATGTAATGCTGACGTCATAGTGTGGCGCGAGTACAAACTGGTTTGTCACAACCGGTGCTGTAAGTTGCTGAATAGCTGCCCTGCATCGATGGTGAACTTTATCTGTGTCGCTGATGACATTAAACCGTTGAAGTTTTACCATTGCAGCCACAAAAACGCCTAAAACGATCACTTTCACACACTTGTAAGGATAGCTTGACTTTTAGACCTTGCAGCATGACAGTGCACCAGCAAACATTGCTTGTAAGTTGGTTGAGTTTTTGAATCGCAAAGCACCTGATTTCATGCTCCTGTGTTGCTTATTGCTGATACGATGAAAATTTTTCATCAATGAACCAGATAAAATTCACCATCGAAGCAGAGTAACAAGGGACAGCACCAGTTGAGACAAGCAAGCTTGTATTCATGATGCATTATGACGTCAGCATTACATCACAACTAGCAAAGAATATTTAACTAACAGCCATATTTTGTCCATATATTTTGAATTAGCATTTCTTCAGCTACATCTGTTAAAAATTTCGTGTAAATTGATCATCATTTGAGTGAATTATGAAAGAAATAAAAAGGGTGCCCGTTTTTTTGAAACACAGTGCATAATAAATGGCGCAGACCGGGTTGGTGGCGTGACTTAGCGGTAACGCGTTGCATTCGATCAATGAAGTTACTCTACACCAAATTAGTACTGGAATGGGTGACTGCCTGCGTACAGGTAAACCATCTCGGTATGTAACCAGCCGCTTAAGTCAACTCAGCTTTCCATCCCTCCGGGGTAGGTAAATCGAGTACCGGCCTATCTGGCTGGGATTAAGACGGACGCGTTCACCCGTGTCGGGTGGCAGGTAACACTGTGGGATCCCATACGGCAGGTGACGCTTCGTATCTCTGAAATGGGCTTCCATCAAAAGCTATAACACCACTTTAACCTTTAATACTACTTTTCAGTTTTGCTTCAGGCAGGCTTTTTTATTTTTGCAAAGTTTTCGCAAATACCAGGTTTGCCGTTACGCCTGCTATACTATACGATAAACAAAATGTATACAGTGAAAACATTATAATCTTACAAAACTGATACAGAATTTCATTCAACCGTTTTTAACAGATGAAAACATTAGCCAAAAACGTAGCGTTAGATTTTCAACACAGTCCAGTTTTGCGTCCGTATTTCCTAAACATTAGCTATACACAGTAAAATAAATACGTAAATAACATACGTCTAACGTAGGAAAAATGCATTCAAACTTTATCGCCTTTGAAGTCAACGCTTAACGTCACTATAAAAATGTGATAAATCCTTGTATTGTTATTATTATTTTTTACCCCCGTAAGGTTCCCGGGGGTTTAAAACAAAACAAATGTTAAAAACAAAGTGTCGGAGTGACTATTATTATTGTTATTATTAGTAGTAGTAGCAAACACGCATATTTGAAGCGAAGATCTGAATACGGGATCACGGAATGCAATAATGATTTTACTAAGTGATCAGCCTTCAACATAATGTAGACCTGTGTTGTAGTTTTATACATCCCGATAAACGCACGCGCTGCGCAACGTACCAGAATGTCTCCTATTCTGTCCAACTCCCTATAAACAAAACATGCTGTAGAAACACTACACGACACAATGACGTGGACTATTTAAAAAGTTTTTAAAAAGTATTATTTTGAATGTTCCTTTTACGTTGAGCTTAGCCTATGCTGTTTTTTATTTAATTAATTTTTCTCCATGTTAAATTGTTTTACTTTCAAAGGGGTCACGAAGAAAATTTCCCTAAAAAGGCCACCGGTACGTCAATGTGTGCTGCGGCGCACATAATGACAACGCCAACGTCATCGCCACAGGTTAAGCAAGTCAAAGTGTTTAAAGTAACTATTAGAAAGTTCCGCAGCACTGTGCAGGACATCAAGAGACTGGTGATTGCATGTCGTTGGTGGTGCTCAGTCGACGGTCAGTTTACGGAAGGACTCGTTCACAGGTTCGCCCGCTGGTTTCTTGCTCTCGTCGTAGTTATAATAATTCGCACTGGTGCGATGAAGCAATCCTTGTCGAAACTCATCAGCCTGGACATCGGTCTTAAATGTCTCTACAAACACATGTCAGCTAGAGCCTTTCCGCGCATGGAAAATAAAACACAAAACAGCAGTAAAACATAAGACCCCCCCCCGTTACTACGTACGGGCGGTCTAATGAAACACCGAAACAACACTGAATTGTACTCGATCTGTTTCAGGGTCATCAAACATACAAGTTGGGCCAAAAAAGCGTGGCACTTCACTTTTGTCCATATGTTCGCCAATTATTGACCGATTTTCGAAATTTTTTTCGCCGCACACTCTGCGGACAATTTGCAATAACGTGATTATTATACATCCCACCACACCGTAAATGCGTCTCTACACTACTATGCGAAATATAAAGAAAATATAAAAGTACATGTATATCGATAATAACAAACAAACATTTTGGTAAATGCAAAAAAATACTTCAGACCAACATTGTAGTGAATGGTCTGTGAGACACTAAACTGTGTGTGTCTAACACAGTCTAGCGTCATACGGATCATTTACCGCAATGTTGGTCTGAGGTTTTTTATTTACCTAAATGTTTGTTATTATCGTTGATATTTTTTTTCATTTATATTTTACAAGGTAATGTAGAGATGCATTGCGGTGCTGTGGGATGTACAATAATCACCTTAAAGCCTATTGCACATTGTCCGCAGAGTGTGCCAATGAAAAAATTCTGAAAATCAGTGTATAATATTGGCGAAGATATGGCGAAAAGTAAAGTGTCACGTTTTATGGCCACGGTGTATATGTTTTTACGAATAAATATGCAAAGGCTAAAACACTTTAAAACAATTTTAGCCAAAGGTTATTGGGAAATGTTTTTATTGGGTGTGTAATGTATGCAGACGATCTCTTGTTGATTTCAGCGTCTCTGTATGATTTGCAGCGGATGATTGACCTATGTGCTATTGAGGCTTGTAG
>Ga0209367_1002605_pt1 | contig 23965 bp, 10 predicted proteins | sample WorMetLIZISLAND2_FD_187412 | JGI IMG/M metagenome (GOLD analysis project Ga0209367, IMG submission 187412) | Marine gutless worms symbiont microbial communities from Max Planck institute for Marine Microbiology, Germany - Olavius geniculatus... ... | reverse complement strand
TCTATGAGATACTTACAGCAAACAACAATATCCCACTTGAGTAAGTAGTGATGGGTCAAAAACCGAAATTCTGAGTATCGAATATCCGGTATCGATATCGAGTATTCAATACGAATAGGCCATTTAAAAGTTGGTATTATGCGCATCTCTAACATTACAAAGTAACATTGCCAAAATTACCATTCATCTACAGCAGCAAAAGTGTAATAAAATTAGACAATATATATCGAAACAAAACCAAAACAGGCCTACTCGAGTCTAGGCGAAGAGTCGGTCCACTTCTGCCTAGGCTATTTGCGAAAGTCTCTCAACGTATGATATTGTTCGAAACATCCAATAGCATGCATCGGCAGTTCGCACTGCTTACAATAGGTGTTGCACTGGTGACGACCCTTGCTTCTATCGCTGCAGACTTCGCAGTCGGGTTTGTATTTCTTGTTGTCATACGTAGCTGGAAAATGCCTTTCACTCAGCCTGTTCGGAAGAGGTTTTCCCGATGGCCGCCCTCTTGGCACTGATGCAGTGGGAACGTACTCAGGTAGCAAGCCATCAACAACTTGCTTCCAAAATTTGGCAGCATCAAGACACGAGTCGCCTTTGTCACGTTTATGCAGAATGTGGCCATTCAAAAGCAAACGAACGGCGGGTGTAATGCGCGCGCAACCAGCAGCAGCTGTTGCAGCTGCAGTCAGTATGACCCGATAATCCAGGGCCTCGCCGCGGCACTGCATGCATGCAATGCATTCCACTGCGAGTCAGCTAGGCCACTACACTGCTGCCGCCTAGCGAATGATAGCATATAGACCTTACGGCGCACGATTCGTCGACTTTTCTCGACAGAAATATGTATCCTAGCACCGTACCCCTAGATGTCGACATTTGTCGCCGGCCACACCCAGCCTTTGCGAAAGAGTTAAGCTGTTCAGTCTGTTACTGAATAAGTGCTTCTGACATTGCATCATTGATATTCATTGCATTATTATCTTTCGCCACTTATACGTGATTATATGCAATTCGACAATTCCTGTTTTGTCGTCAAAGGTGAAGTAACATGTTTTTGATGTGTAGTGTACATGTATTATAACACCTTATGAACATTTTACACTTTCGTAGACTTAGTCATGTTAATAAACGAACACGATGATGATTGTTTCAGTTGACAAGTCGGCGTTTATGGTCGGCAGCTATGGACCCAAGGCCGAGATACAGTCGTACATTACACCGAGAGAAGAGGCTCCATCGGGCATGATTTCCCGCGGCACGTATGCCATCAAGAGCCTGTTCACGGATGATGACAAAGTGGAGCATCTGAAATGGGAGTGGAATCTGGAGATCAAGAAGGATTGGAATTAAGAACAGACATCATTTGTTATCAGTACGCTGCCAGCTGCTGTAGCTGTTATGTGCTTCATTGTCATTCAGCATCTCTACTCACTGTGACAACTGCTTGCGTTGTATTGTAGTTGAGTACTTGAATGCTTTTCATTTCGGAGTGTATCGGCACAACATCTTCGACCGGATTCCATCTTGTTGGTTTGTTCTGCTGATTTTGCTGTTATCGTGTTGTAATGTACTCGGTGGCTTGTAAAGAACCGGAACATGGATTTACATAGATTGAACGGTTGGACATTTTTGAAAGCAATTATCCTCAATCATTGCAGTGAATGGTTGTCACGTTCAGAACAGTGTTTAAAGTAACCACTCTTCAGTCTTCACTGAATGATAAAGGCTAAATTGGCTAATCATTTCCACAACTGTTTAGTCCACCTTAAGCATATGTGTCTGATTATCTTAGGTACCACTCTGTATTGCACTGTACCTTAAACTAGAATCACACACCAATTAGTACAGGGTTTGGCCACTGATACTGTAGCTTCAGTTATGTAAGACTAACTTTTGATACGTAATTAGCCCATCTTGATTTCGTGTGACAACTTGTACTACTGCTTACCGTACCAAACATCTAGTTGACCTGGCTTTTTTTGTTCATTTTTCAAAATTTTGGACCACAGCATACTGCACAGTTTGCCTTTTTATTACTTTTTTATTTCCATTATATAGTGTATGTTTGTGTGATTTGCTCTGACAGTAATTAAGTGTTAAAAATGCAAGAAAATATTATTGGAAATTATTTCATTTCTAAAGTATTCTGTTTTTTAGCGCTGGTGAAAAGTACGGCAAAGTTCGCAGATGTTGTGCGGTTTTACATTTTTCTCCTTTATTACTAAATGATAGCAGTGTTGCTGTATTCTGTAACTTAAGATATATCTGAATCAGTAGTTAATATCTCTATATGGCCATTGACTTTCAGGTAAATTGTATGCTTAATTGCTGTGCATGGAAGTTTTTTGTGATTGAATAAGTAAGTTAGTAATTTATATAGCTTGTTAACTGTACTCAAATGTGTTCGATGTTCTAGTAGAACGAGAAGTAAAATGCTTCAGATAGCATCTGAAGGAAGGTAAGGAGTGTGGGCTGCATTTAAGAATGTTTGGAAGAGCACTCGAAGTAGATGGACCGGCCTGTGTAAAAGCATATGGCTTCCATAGGTTGCATAGGTTCTATAGGTTCCATAGGTTCCATAGAACCTGCAGTTGTCCATGGTTTGCAGCTCAGATATGTTTATCATCAGTAATGCTTACAAGTTTATATTAACTGGTACAGGGTGAGAGAAATACACGGTGTTTCATAAAAAGCACCCCTTTTTGTTTTTTTCATAATTCACTCAAATGATGAGCAATTTGCATGAAATTTTTACCAGTTGTAGCTGAGTTAATACTAATTCGAAATGTTTTAACAAAACATGACAGTTGATTAAATGTTCTTTGCTAGTTGTGATGCAGTGCTGACATTATAATGTGTCACGGGTACAAACAGGCTAATCACAATTGGTGCTGCCAGTTGCTACCCTGCTTCAGTGGTGAAAAATCTGGTTCGTTGGTGTCAAATATTTGAAGTTTTACAGTTGCAGCCACTAAAACGTGCAAAGCGATCAAATTTACGTGTCTGTGGGGATAGTTGGTCTTTCACATGTTCAAGCAAGACAGTGCGCTATCACACCGAGCTTGCAATATATTGAGTTTTTGGATCACAAGACGCCCGATTTCATGTTTCCATGTTGCTCAGTGCTGACACGATGAGCATTTTTCATTAGCGAACCAGATTAAGTTCACCATCTAAGCAGGGTACAGGTGATTTTCACATGGAGAATTAGAAGATGGTGTTCGTATTTTAAACATTGCATTTTCACGACCAGTTGCTACATGTTGAGCAGTGTGTTTGTGGCTTACTGTGGCCAATGCTAATTGTACCATTAAATGTTGCTTAAATGTGGTAATATCAGCTGTTATACCATTTTTTTTTCTTAGTTGTGTAGGAAATGTGTCCTATTATTGCATTTAATACTGTCTGGTAAGTTTTTTGCTGCACTTGTATCACATTTAGTAACATTTTGGTGGTTTAATTTAAACATATTCGGGTGTAGGTTCAATGTTGCTTGTTTTGTTTTAAGTTTGCGTAGCGTATACTGTAGATGATTAGACTTAAACAGTGGCTTATATTAGCAATCTTTAGTGACAACTGCTATGATGTGATATTATAGTATGTTAATTCTCATGTGTTTGTTAACTTTTAAATTTCAGTGGCATGTTGTGGCTTAATGTTTTGCACAGTTGCGGTAGATGGTATGCATTGTTAAGGTTATGCTGTTCCGTATTTGTAAGCAGATACTGAACTGTCTTTTTCTGTATTTCATTCCAGCAGAGTTTGCATCGATGCCATTTGTCTCGTATTTTTACCTACTTTGCTGGTTGTCATTTGTGGTTAGCGAGTTGTCATTTTTGTGGTGAAATCTTGTTTTAACTGGAACGGATAAATTTTTGCTTGTCAATGCTGTGGGTGATTTCAGTGTCATTTTCATCCCTAACCAGATGTTCTTAAATTTTTTGCATGGCTTAGGGTTTGTGTTTATACTGGTTTACTTCTCTTTTGATGTACAGGGTGGCCCCAAAAAAACGGGGCCACTCTGTTATATAGCTTCTAACTTCAGAAATACTGCTGATATCTACACGATTTTTTGCAGAAATCAAGGTCGTTTCATTCTCAACACGAAAACATAAGTTATTGAAATTAATTATGTGCAACAGTGGCGCTACCTGGCGAATACGAGTCATATCTATGAAATCAATGTTTAGCTCAGCCAGGCGTTTCTCGACAGAGCATCGGCGAATGGCGTCGTCGTCTTGCCGCCGTGGTGCAGCAGAATGGTGGACATATCGAGCACAAATTCTAAACATTGATTTCGTGACTAAATCAGACTAAGTGTTATAATGTGGTTGTAATTTTATGTGCATTTTGTTCTGTTATTAAGCATCATGAACTATTATCGATCGCTATTTGAAGCAATATGACTCGTATTCGCCAGGTGGCGCCACTGTTGCACATAATTCATTTCAATAACTTATGTTTTCGTGTTGAGAATGAAACAACCTTGATTTCTGCCAAAAAATCGTGTAGATCTAAGCAGTATTTCTGAAGTTAGAAGCTATATAACAGAATGGCCCCGTTTTTTTGAGCCACCCTGTACATTCATATTCTGGAGTGTTTGTATTTGGATGTATTATTATGAGTAAAATTTACAGTGTTGCTGGTTTGTTTACACTTACAGCTGTTTGTGTGTACATGTATTCACTTTGTTTCGGTTGTTTAATTTTTTCACTTCTCATTCATACAGCTACATTGCTACAGGTGTTAATTAAAAAGCTCTCTAGCTAACAGTTTTAATAGTTCATTTAATTATGAATTCGTTTTCAGGATTTATTTCCACTTTTTTGTTGTGTGGTATTTAGCAATCCACTGCTTATGAGAAGAACAAATGAAATGTTACATTTTTATCCTTGACAGTGTTATTACTTTGTAAAATTAATGCACATATGGTGCTTTTTGTCCACATAGCTGTCACTCTACTGACATCTTATCAAGTTGTCCGACTGCTTAGAATATATGTTTGAAATGTCTGCCCTTTAAGCAGTGTTACATTAGGTCTGCGACTGTGTAGCACTATCGTTGTTTATTTCAAACTGAATTGGACACTGTACATCATTGGAATGTGATCTACACAACTGCTCTTGGTTATTTTAAGTTTGGTTGTTCTTATATGCTCGTAAGGTTTGCACGTGGATTATTTCCTATGGTGCTGTTGTTAAACTCTGATGCCATTCTAAATTGCTTGACACGTTTTGTATACAGCTCCTAATTACTGTGTTGCTGTTGCACTGTTAATATGTTGAAATACGAGTTTTGTTCGATACATAAGTTACAAAACAGCGTCGTCCTGTTAGTTCTTAAAATATTTAAAATCTGAAATATACGTTTTGTAGGGAGTTTAATTCTGAGTAGCAGCTGTGAGTTTTATGATGATAACGTCACTGTGACGTTATTTGTAAACATTAAATCTTCCCGTAATGAACAGCATGCATGCCATTATTGTATTTTTGTGGGCAAAAAAAATGAATGCAAATCAGATTCACTTTGAAATGCATCCAGTATATGGCAAAGAGTGCTTACGAAGTGAACAATTCATGTTTGGTGTAAGAAAATGCTAGGTGGGCAGAAATTATCATATACTGAGGTGCAATCAGTCGTTCTTCAGTGGCATGGACAGCAGCCAGCATCGTTCTTTGCATCAGGCATTCAGAAGTTTACTGACAGATAAGACATATGTTTGAGCGAACTTGGACGATATGTTGAAAATCAAATATAGTCTTTGGCATTTAAAGAAATGGCATTAACTTGTTAAGTTTATTTATTTTTTGTTACCAAAAAGCTGTTTGTCACTTGTGAGTTATGATAGATTACTGGTGTGGAAAATAATACATGTGTAGATTGTGTTCTGTGAACCGATGACGTCACAATAATGACGTCATCATCAAAAAAATTTCTACAAGTGTTCAGAATAAAATTCGTACAAAACGTATATTTTGTTTTTTTAGATTTGGAAAACTAACAGAATGATGCTATTTTGTAATTTATTTATCGAACGACTCTCGTACATTAAGCAGTCATGCTGTTTCCGCACTCCTTAATAAAGCTTGTTCAGCATTGTTTATCAGAGGTGACATTTTTTGTCGGTGGACTGTTCAGTGCCTGTAACTGTAAGCTGTTGTGTTATGCATCCAGTGACAGTACTCAAAAGTTTACTAGAATAACTGGATAAATTGGGTGGTTGTAAAGTCAGTCACCTGTACCAGCACATATGTGCACTCTGCGATCAATAAATCCCAGTCATCTTCAGTTGTGTTGCTACACTACCCAGGCCCATCAAGAGGGTGGTTTAGAGGGTAAGCTACCCCGGGCCTCCCGACGTTTGGGGGCCCCGCCGTCGCTCAGAAATATAAAGTACACCAGAATGCACCATTTTGGAAAGAAATTCAAAAAATTTCTTTGCAAAAATGTTTGGGGTTTTGCCAGAATGTTTCCCCGGGCCCCGCTGTGGCTCCTGATGGGCCTGACACTACCTTGTGAAATATTAATGTTGGCAGCCTTGTGAAAAACTGACTGAAATTTATCTCATGCGATTTTGTTTTGATATTGTTTTATGGCAGATAAGCACTACTGTTTTAAACGTTGGAGTATTTTGTGGCAGAACTCTGTAGCGTTTTTGCATTCGGGAGGTGGCGCCACTGTATTATATTTGTTGCTATCAGATGTCGACTGTATAATAGTGCATGTCTCTAACACTTAATTGCATAGGCAGGTACAAATAGCCGCACAACGAAGAAGTAGTTATACTTTATGATGATTTTTTGGCTTGAGTGGTAGGCTATTTTGTTGGTCTCTCTGTGAAATTAATGTATAGGCTACCAGTAGCCTACGTAGAACTGGGTTTGGCAAATAGTTTGTTATCTATTTTTGAGACGTGGTGCATAAGTATAGTTGTCACTGATGCTTAATCTGTGCGATTATAGCTGCTTTTACTGCTGTAGTACTGGGTACGAATTCGTATTGAATGTAGGCGAAAAAAATATTTTAAATTTAAGTTAATTTCTCCCTTCGTTCAAAAACGTTTCTCTTGTCTCACGCTGCATGCCGGCCAAATAGCTTTCTTTTTATGTGCGTATGCATTTTCCCCCTTTACCAACTTGCCTCAGTCGACTGCAGTGCCCCTACATTTTCAGCTCCGGTCAGTCGAAAGCCTTACTGCATTTCCTGACGCTGATAATTGTGCCGTCAAATCACTCAAATGAGAAATGCATTGGCGAACGCAACATGACAGCCAGTCGGCCGGCTGCTGTAGGTGACATGCAATTATTGCTCACCTGCGTCTGCTCAGCGAACTGCAAACTTGTGCAAGGTTGTCACGTCTGGGCACTTACACGCGTGCACATGCATCTCTTGATCATGATTGCTTGGTTGGTATTGCACCTTGACCACCGACGTAGGCCGGATGAAAAGTCTGCAGTTTATTGTAGGCCTATAATCTATATGATGACATTAACAACTTTTTATGTAAGGCATCTCAAGGTCGTTCAAGGTCAAGCATTTCAGGGTAGAATCATTAGAAAGGCAATAAGGCACTTCGTGCAGGCTTCATCTCTAAAGGTTCCAAAAATGCTGTGACTGAAATTACCAAAAAAATCGCTAGTTTTGACCTCTCCACTGTCGTTTAATCGCCACGCGACATCCGCAAATATCTGCATGATCTTTGTACTGCGTGAAAATAGTTTTTTTTTACCGCTGATAGTATTGGTCTGCCTCTTTCAAATTTCCGTGCTCACCTCCGAAAGAAGAAAAAGCACCGTATGTGCAGTAAAGTGGAGTGGGCCTACAGCCGTTCCAGGTCATCCAAGGTCGATGATTTTGGTAGCAATCGAAGCGCTTATTGGACTTTGGAGATACGTCGACTTATTGGTTGAAATGAGAATCGCCAATTTTTCCTACCTCCTTTCATTTTGAGCTCTCGGTCGGGGTGAGCTCGTCGATGCACATTCAGAATATAGGCCTACAAGGTTTTGACTGCGTGGACAACTCGGGCGACTAAGAACTATTTGGTCTCTGTCTTTTGTAATTTTGTGGACTGGTGACGATTGACGAATAGAGAAAGGAAGCGATTCCGCCGAACACCAAATTACTTTCGTTACTTTTTTCGTTGTTCTGCCCGCAGCCTATGATCTCAGGATTTTACGAGATTTGTTCACGACTTCTCTGAAAGTGACACTATCACAGGAAGACGGACAAGCCAGCAAACCGAGACGACTCGGACGAATACATATAAGGCCTAACGCTTTTTGGCTGCGGCGGCATATATAGCAAGTAGCACGTACTAGTGCGAGTCTGCTGCTCTCTCTCTTTCTCTGTGTGTGTGTGTGTGTGTGTGTGTGTGTGTGGTCTTAGAACTAACTGCACGAAGATGCTCCTTCATGGCACCGCTTGCACTAAGTGTCGCGCCCACCCGGCGCACGTACAAACGCCGAAGAGATAAGCCCCTGTAGCCTCGCTGCTGACTACTCTTGTACGTGCCGCGAATCTAAAGAGCTAATATCCTTCTGGTCGTCGACGGCGTTTCTTCGCGTTCCTTCGGCACACAGTGTCTACAGCACAATGGGGACGCGGAAATGAACCAAGTTGCCGGACGGCGTGACTGCGCTTTCGGGTGCATTGAGCAGCGGAATTCAAAGACGGACGAACGGACAGACGGACGCACAGACATGTCACAGGCGAACCATAACATGCCCCACGTCGCACGTCTTCCTTGGCCGGATGCCGTGAACTGCAGCAGCAGCGTTGATGTGACAGCAGAAAAAAACACGTAGCCAAGTCGTCGTGTCGGCAGCGACCGGCTGGCGTCGTCAGAAGTCGATGGACGTTCGTAATGTGGCCGTTGACGCTGCTGCTGCGCCTGGCTGGTATGGTGCGATGACGCTCGAGGGGTCTGCGCTACCCGTACGTTTGATCTGCATAATCTATCGGCGACAGCGGGACATGCGCCGCCGAGCGCGTTGTCCACGCCAGTTGCCAGGACGATGCCACGTCGGTCGGTCGCCTCGCCTGATAATGTCTGTCTTTCTGCGCCGTGCCGTCCGCTGCCGGGCAGTCAGGCACAGAGACTGTATGCGCTGACGGGGAGGAGACGAGACATCTCGCTCCTCGCTTGGACTGCTTTCTTCATTAAATGAACGACGGCGGGGAGGAGAGAAATGAAGGAGAAGGGAGGGAGTAGGGAGGAAAAACGTCTCTCGATCTGTCACGTCGACATCAGTCGCTGCAGCAGCAGCGCAGCCGCCGGCACATCATACTGACAACTCAACGTACGTCCTAGTATAGTAGGCCTACACGCAGCGTCAACGTCTTCGGGTCTTCTATCGACTTCAGCGAAAGCGATAGCGACAGACACGTCATCGTTGTTCCGTGTCTCTGGAAGTGAGCCTTTGCCAGTCAGTCAGTCAGTCAGTGGATGAAGGTCACGGCGCACCCCGACTGCTAATCGATCACACACCACGTCCGAGACGTCGACCGTTACTATGGAAATCACAGCTCCAATTGCGTGCAGTTATTTACGCCAAGTGATCGTTTAATCACGCTTGACAGCTTTCTGTAGTGTATCATGCACCTTTGCCGAAAAGCTGTCGATTTATTGCAACTTATAGATAAAGTACTGTTGTATTCAGCCATTTCGATTAGTATGATTGACTATGTCTGTTTCATACCAGAAGTTATTCTTGTTTAGCCTGTAGGCATATTGCGCCTTTGCAAATCCTGAACACATCGTTCGCACAGCAGTTACCATATACTGAATGGATGTAGGCCTGTAGGCCTACCATTTTCAAAACAGCGCAAAGCACAGGTTTGCATGCAGCGTAGTTAACCTTTAACGCCTATCGTTTAATTAGTGTGTTTGGCGAATACAGTCACATAACAGACCTATAGTCGATATAGCCTATCTGTTTTTTCTGTAAGCTATTTACTTTCAACGCTGTCCGACGAACATCTGCACTTGTGCAATATCGACCATAGCTCGTTTTTCACTATAAGCGCCATTGCGTGTTCATCGTCACATGTCTACAAAGCACATCGATCCATATTGCGAACAGTGGCCGAGCCAGGAGGCCAGTAAGGGGCGCCCCCCAGCCAACTTCAGTTGCAAATGCAAGTTTGTGCAGCAAAACAAAGAAATTTCTAGCGCACCTCTTACATTCGTGCAGCGTTCTTAGAGCTTTTCCTGCCCAAAAATGCGTTTGTGGCCGTTTCCCTCATCCCTAGCCACCCTGTCCTTGCTCTCGGCTTTTGAGTCGATTTTCAGCCTTGCGGTCGTCGGTCGCTGTGTATTTCGAAATGATTTTGTAAAAAACCCTGCTCGACAAAACTACAAAACGCGCTATAGCTAGAAAGCTATACGATGGACCTTTATCAGCCGCTGCCCCCGGCAAACTGCAATAATTCCTGGCTACGCCTCTGATTGCGCTGCGTCGGGAACGACGACCGACGGAAAACATGGACGACATCGCACCGAGAACTGAGAAGCAGCGACCGACCACCGGCGTCGATGATGCAGTGTGCGGATGATTGACGGCACAGAGACTGACGTCACCGAGTTCAGGTCCGTCTAACCCCTCATCGACACACAGTGAGTGCGGCGCAATGCAGTGGTCAGTGCAAGGCTGCCCTGCCTGGCCGGCCCATGCAACGCTTCAATAGCGCTCGACGGCGCTGACGTTTCCGACCACAGACCGACAGGCCTCAATGCATCGCAGCCTCAGCAGCTTGCAGTAACTGACTGACTGCACGGATCCATGAAGTGCTGCAGTCCACTGCTGTCTGTCTGTGATGCCGCTCGAATGAAAGGCCGCAGCGACAGATCTTCAAGTCATCCTCGTCGTCTCGTCATGACAACCAACCTTCCACCAAGCCTGCAGTTCTGCTCGTTGAATCAATCAATCCTCCAGTGCATCCATACCGCTCACTTCTTTCTTACACGCAACCCCTTACCGCGTACTCTGCACTTTATCTGGGTATAGAAGAACTGGCGCGAGTTTTATAAGAACGCAGCTATGCAGCTGAGTGCAGACGCCGCCCGTGACGCATGCTAAGTGATACGCTAAGCAAGACGTATCAAGTGCAATGCGAGAGAGAAAGAGGGAGAGAGAAGACACATGCTGAGCCACGGGGGAAGCGGATTAGAGCAGAAGGAACGAAAGCAGATGTGTCGAGGAGCTGTTGCTGTTGGAACGGTCAGTGGCGACTGTACAAATGACGCGCCAGCAAAGGGGGGGAAGCAGCGCGACGGCAACGCTCGCAACAGCAGCAGCAGCTGTGGCGGTGCTGCTGCTGCTCGGATGCTAATGCTCTCTCTGTGTGTGCTACACAGACGGTTGTTTCGGTCCGAGCCAAACAACCTGCGACACAAGCAGCGAATGCGTCGCCGCCGATCGCTGCAGTTGCTGCCCACCGTCGTCGCTAACAACACCGCTGCCGCCTCTTGGATATATTATTAATTATGGCAGTCGAGTTGTGCGCATGCGTCGTGCACCGACCTCGTTTTCAAACCGGTTTCCGGAAGCGACGGCGGCAACGAGTCAGCATTTTGCATCATGTTACCGGCACTCGTCGTCGTCGTGTGGTTTCGACGAAGCATGCTGTTGACGACCGTGATACTGTGCGTCAGTGGACAACGTCAGAAGAACACGAGCCCTCAGGAGAAGAACGACCACAACAACAGATGACAGAAAGGTAAGTCTGTGTCTGTCGGCAAGACAAATCTAGCTTGCTTGCTGCTCGCTGTCTCTTAAGACGTTAAGACGATTTCAACACGCTCAACCTGGCCGTAATCCGATCAGGGCACGGTTTGCTGATCGGACGCGTTGAAGCGGTGAAAGCGATGGTCGAGAGACTCGCTCATCCGTCGTGTCGTCCGCTGCAATGTCTCTTTCTTCGCGCCTTGTAAGCAAGCAATCTTCTTCCCGCTCAACATGTTATCCGACTCAGTGGTATACGATGGCGTGAGACAAGAAACATTTTACCACAATAGTATGGCCTATAGTTGAGCACGAAATTAACCGAACAAAAATAAGCGAATAGAATGAATAAATGAACGATTACTATAAAACTGTCAGGTTATTTGCAAACGAAGTACAGGCCGGGTGTATAATCGATAGTAAGAGGTGTAAGAGTAGTCATGATTAGCATGATCAGCTAAGTATATACACAGGTGAATTTGGCCTCGTCTGTATATGGCACTCTGCGTCATTCGAAAGTTTTGACATTCTTTGGCCTGGGGGGGGGGCTTTAACGCTGTATTGCGAAATCTATACTATACGACTTTAGGCTACTGCCTTTTTTCTTTGAATAAAAAAATTATGTGACGCTCCAACATTTTTACTTTAAATTCGGCCCCGACTGAACAGCTAAAGTTGCATTGTAATATTGTAATATTGTAATTGTGTATTGTAATATAGGCTACACTGTGTTCTAGATGAATCAAAGCCATATTTACTTTTAAGATAACTTTGGCAAAAATGTGGATCGATTTCAATAATTGTTTTACTTTTGAACTTAGTGATAAACTTCGGAAGAGGAAAAGTAAACGCTGCTACCTCACGGTGACCTCATATATGTTATCACACTAACTTGTAAAATTTGAGTGTTCAATTGTGCCTCTTTACAGCAGTTGTTGAATGGTCACGTGACCGATGACGTCACGTGATGGCGGTCGGCGGCCATGTTGCAAAATTTTAAATTGCTAAGTTTGAGCAACTTGTTGTTTAATTCAGTCAACGCTGCGCCAAACGTTCAGCAAAGGATCGCACAAAATATTGCAATCACGTCAATTGTTTTCAGCAAGATTCAGAAAAAAACTTAAACTAAATACTAAAAAATTTATTGATAAAATTAAAACAAATACATAAAATTTATAACTTTGAAACGAAATTAACACTTAACGCTGAGTACTGTGGCTGTTATAAATGAAAAATTGTACAATTATTAAACGTTCAACTTTCGCAAAGTATACTGTGGCAACAAGTGTGGGATAACAAGACACCGTTTTGCCTCTGCATCTTCCATATTTATCACCGAGTGCAAAAGTAAAAAAAAATTATTGAAATCGCATCGCATTTGCTAGTCACTGTAAAATAGTTATGCCTTTGGTTAATCTGAGTGAGACACGGTGTAAAAGAATTAGAGAAAAATACTCGATTAGAACGGCGCTGAAGAAACGATTAGTTGTTGTCTGAGTCCAACAAAAAATAAATTTACTTTTAGGAAATTTAGCTGTAATGTAAAATGTTGAAGTGTTTTATGTGCTAGTTATACTAAAATATAAGTGAAAAAGTGAAGTTTTATGACGTCTGAAGCTGGTGCATCAGTCACGGTTAATGTAAGAGATAAAGTCAAGACTAATGAAATTTGGATTAAGCGTACAATCATGACAAATGCTGATTGTTTGATTAAAATACTGCCCAAAAAATGTTTCGTCAAGTTAAAACGGACTTGGATAGTGTATTAAACGGCGTTGTCACGTTAAGTTTTTTTTCAGTAAGAGCAAAAACAGACTGAGCCGTCATGCGAACGAACGGTTAGCCACCCAGCTTTCAGTTTCCCAGCTCACGCGGAACGCATCATTTTTCTGACCGAGTTCTATTAAAGGCGCGTTTATATGGCAGCCACTTCGCCGCAGCAACGCGCATCAATCATTTTTGTGTCATTGTAGATTCCTGCCTTTGGGTCTGAAAAACTTCGTTAGTTTCTTTTCGCATTTAAGTTTAACTCTGCGTGCTTAGGTAAGCGTTGCACTTCGAGAGCCTTTTGTCACATCCTTATGCACTTACTTGGAACATTATTTCTACCAGAACTTAAACTGCACAACAAAACTGTCTGAAGTTTATGGAAGGTCAAATTTTTGACTTCCTGTAAGAAAGAGAAGATGCCGTTAACACAGGGCCTGAACTACCGTTCAGCCTGTGATGTGGACACGAGCGCGCTTTTTCCGTTTATGCCCCGCTTGCACAATGAAGCAAACATGAAGCAAACTCGGAGCACACGTCGTGCACGTGTATATTAAATACGTTTGCTTTTTCTTCGCTTCATGTTTGCTTCATTGTGCAAACGGGGCATTACCGATGCAACGGCTGCATGGTCGGCCATACGAGGCAAACAACCAACAAGCTAATGTACATGTAGATTCTCGACGTTTGTTCGATGCACGACTTCGTGTACGCACTTCACTCGGTCTCTGGAGTTAACCTCCTCATCGTGGTCAGTCGGTCGGTCGGCCGGACCAGGCGCCTGTCTGTGCACTCGTCGTCGGCCACTTGCCAGTCGCTCGGTCGTCAATCGATTTCACTATTGTCGGCACTGCGAACACCCTTCGGCCGGTGCCGCTGCCGTCGTTTTTCATTGCTCAATTCTTATACAGTATCGATTATTCGTTCATTCAGTCGTGCAGCTAAGGCGAAGGCGGTGCAGAGCGAATGTTCGGTATCGGCACAGTTTGAAGGCGTCGTCGTCATCATCGTCGACGACGTTTGTCTTGCGTGACAACATTAGCACCGCATTGTTCCGACAGCTGCCGCTTCCAATGAGCTGTACGCGTGTGTAGGGATAGGTCTTCTTCTTCTGCTGGTGACAGCATGAGGCGTCATGACGTGTTCGACTAATTATTCTGTCTTGTCGGCCCTGCAGTTGCGTGTCCGAATGTCGTCACCATTTCCCGGCCGTTTCCTGCGTAGTTAGTTAGCTACCAGGTGTTTTTCTAGCACCAATGACTGTAGACTTTTTCTGCCACAATTGCCGACTAAACTGTTGGACTGAGAATGTGCGCAAAGTGAAGATTACCGGGGGCACGGCGATATCATCTATGTGTGTCTTCAGTAAAGATGTTAGAGATTGTATCTTCGTCATGCACGTGCTTTAATGTCGTCGCGATATCGAAAAAATTTGCACATACATCAAATGATAACTGATAGAATTTGGACAAGTATAGTCTTTTCCTGTTATGTACACACTATCCATGCATACAGGGTGCGGCAGAAAAAAGTAGCCCCTAAAGTTTTTTGCTGTTTTCTCAGCAATCGTTTAGCATTTTAATCTAAAAATTTACAGATTTGTTTACTAAATTGTTCTACGGCTAAATGCCAAACAAAATTTGATTCCATTGAAAAATGACGAAGTTACAGATTTTTTAACATGACCGTTTACCGATTTTTCAGCGTGAAAAAATGTTCAAGCTACAACACCAGTTCAGTAACATCGTTGAAACAAGTCAAACAACACAGTTAACTAATGATCAGATGCCAAAATTCCATTATCACTGTGAATGTTCGAAGTGTCCACCAACAGCTCCAAGCTCCAACACAAGCCTTCAGTCGCTTAATTTGAGAAGTTTTTCACAGCCTTGTCGATCGGTCCTTGTGGTAGGTTGCTGCAGATAACCTGAAGCGATTCCTTGAGTTTTGCGATTGTTTTTGGCTTTGTTTTAAGCTTGCGGTAAGCTCCAACATTGCACACCACACGTGATAGTCCACCGAGTTTGCATTCGGTAAATTTAGAGGCCATTGGTCTTTTCTGATGAAATCTGGACAGTTGGCCCCCAGTCAGTTTCCTGCGCTGCGCGCTGTGTGTGCTGGTGCGCTGTCCTGCTGGAAGATGAATCCGGCGGGCAGCCGGCGATTGCTTGAAAAGAACGACAATTTAGTGATAATTTATAAACAAAATAAATTACTGTTTGTCAAAGCGTCACTGTGACGTTATTGGCAGTAACGTGGTAACCGGTTTTTGAAAATTAAATAGCATTTTTAGCTTAAACATTTTTTATGCTGAAAAATCGGTAGGCGGTCATGTTCAGAAGTCTATAATTTCGTCGTTTTTCAACAGAATCATATTTGACTTAGCAGTTAGATGTAGAACGTTTCTGTAAATAAACCTGTAAAATTCCATGTTAAAATTCCAAGCGGTTGCTGAGAAAACGGCAAAAAACTTTAGGGGGCTACTTTTTTGCCGCACCCTGTAGAACAAACAAAAATCACGTAACGTAACGCGGTTTTCGTTAGATAAATAAATACTGAATTGCGAAGATGCAGCTATGATCACCAAATTGGCAGAGTAAAGATAGCAATGTGGTTTGCACTGAACTTCGGCAAACCCACGCAAAGTCGGCATGGAAGTGTAGGCTTGCGCTGGTATCTCATTGAGTGCGGACGTTGTCGACTCGCGATTCGGTTGCGTCGTCAAACGGGCCCGGCGGGAACGCAGCAAACTGGCCGTGGCGCGACTGTATTTCGTGACCTCGCTGATTGGATGATCGAAGCGCCGTTCAGCAGCCCGGCGAACGATGTTAATCGACGCCTATACGAATGCAGATCTCGATCTAACGGCATTGCTCGTTGCTGACGCTGCAGCAGCCAACCGACTTTCGACCGTATTGTTACCAGGGGACGCGTGGATTTATGATAATGCTTGTACGCTGCCGCTGCAGCTAGCCGACGATCTGTGTCGCTGCAGACGCAATAAATTGCTCGACTTCCCGGTGAAACGCCGCTCTTGCTGCCATATTTGCAACTAACGGTAGGTCCTAGGTTAGAGTAGTTTGTAAAGTGGCTGAATTGTTGCTGTGCATCGGTCTATACAGGCTATATCTGTAAATAACGTTGGACTCTCTGTGTACGTCGACTTGTCGAAAGCGTAGGGCTAAGCACGCGAGAGGAAAATAATAAATTCAGTAGCTTCATCCGTGCAAACCCCAACACACGTCCACCGAGCACACCAACGTCAATCGCAAACCGCGCGATGCCGTGTTTCGCTGCTGAAAATAATTAAACCTGTGCGTGAGGTCGGTTGTCATGGCGACGTGAGATGCTGATGCTGATGCTGCTGCAACAATGAGCGTCGGAGCGTTGATGGACAGGAGACTGCGAGTCTGCGCCGAAGCAGAGAGTCAGAGATGCCCGGTCTGTCAGTCAGTTCGCTCTTCATCCGTGAGATCAGGCGATAACGTGCTGCTGCGGCGACGGCTGCGATACAATGGACTTCTTCCTCCTCGCCTGCTGCTGCTGCTGGATTAGATGAGTCGCTTGCTGTCTTAGAGGTGCAGATTGCTGAGCCTTCGTTCCCGGCAGCTGCCGGTGGTTCTACGTCAACGCCTGATTGACGTCCGCATTAGCATCGTATCCCCAACCAGCCAGCCAGAAGTCTTCTCATTCGATCTGGCTACATAGCATGCCACTGTCTCAGTCGCCGACACATTGTGTTGCGTGCCGGATGCCAACCTACGATTTATGTAATATTAAATCATCTTAAAAGGCTATGCTGAACTGTTTTTTGCGGAATTATAAGCCCTGTCTTTTACTGCAAGCCTCTTGAAATTAGTATCAGTAACATAAATTTTTTTGCTAAAACGGCAGCAGCTTAAAAATCCAAGACAGACAACTTTGCAAATTTGAGGTTTTTTTAATAAGCCATCTGATTTCGGTCTGTGCTTAGCGACGTGTACAATAACGTTTCCATTATTTGTTTTTTTGCATGATGATAAGCTTATTTTAATAATATACTGCTGACTGCAGATATCAATTCGTTTTCCCGTGTATGTTTTTTATGTTTGTTTTATTTGAAAAAGCATGGTCATAATTCTCGTAAATTTTAATGTTTAATTTTGTTTTGACTTACGTATTTTGTTGAAGCTGCAGTTTAACGTTTGCTGATTTTAGCATCTCGAAGCTTCATGCTGCATTGCCCGTACAGTCGATTCAAACTCTGCAGACAGACTGGGACGAATTGATCACGAAGTTCGAGAACTATAGCCAGTGTACTCTTTTTATGTACACGTACGTGATGACGCATGAAAAGTGGAACACACATTCTTTACTTATAAACTGAACAATCGGACAGCTTTAGAAACGATTATCCTCGATAACTGCAGTGAACGACAATCATGTTGAACAGTTAAACATTGAGTTTAAGTTTAACATCACTACCTTTTACTGCAACGATCAAGGCTAATCGTTTTCGGAACTGTCTTATTGCTCGATTTAAGCAAAGCATGTGTTATGTTCCACTTTTTACTGCGCCACCCAGTACTTGAGGTTATATACATGTATGCACGATCACGACGATGTACAGGGTGCTTTTAGAACGCACCTGCGCTTCATACGATCGCGGACGATGGCTTGAGTGACATTTTGATGCGATCAGTTAACAGCAGTACAACTTTTAGCACAGGAAGCACTCCTCTCCACGCACATCCGTTCTGCTAGTGACATTTCTGCGTGGTTTAGATACATCTCGTCATGAGACTGTCGTTTAATTGATTTTTCGCAATTCGACTTTTTTTCGCTTACGGTTCGTTACTTGGGTAATATTTCGTTGAATGCTTTTGCTCTAAAATAGACAGTGACGATTTTTTACGTTATCTGCTGGTCCCTTCATCAGTTCAGTAAGCTTATAGGGATTTTGTGATCAGAGATTAATGAAGTTTCATGCAATTATTGTAATAGCAAAATAGGCCTATTTTACATAAACTTACAGCACACAGTAACTTAGTTCAAAACAGTGCAGACCGCACCTTTGATACTGATTACGTTAGTTCAGTACAAGCAACCTGCGAAAAGAAATTCACCAGTACCGTATGCTGGTTTTGCAGACTTACAGAATTGCTTATACTCAATCCTATCAGTCTCATGCACTTGTCATGACTGTTACAAAAATAAAAGTGGCATGGTTTTACTGGACATAGCGCAGATCGGCAATTGGCCTACTATACTTCGATACAAACGTATATTAATCAGTCAAATAAAATATGTTAAAAATGACCAACGTGTTGCAGGAAGAAGACATACGTATTTTATTTCATTGGCTGGGACGGTAGTGCTGTGGTAAAAATCGATCATTTCGCGGGATGCAGACTTAGAAATATTCGTTTGCTGCTTGGAGCTGCTCGCCTGGAGGCTGACGGTAAAGAAAGCGAGCACTTCGCGGATTTCCTGTGCAGGCCGTGATTTTAGATAGTTGCCGCGATATCGAATGCATTGAAGTTGGTTTTGTGGACACAGCAACGTCCGAGTGGTCCAGCGTCTGGCGTATACAGTAATGGGATGCGCCGCCAGCCGCAGTCGATGCCAACTGGCACACGGCAGACCTTATCGTCGGTTTAATGAAGCGCCGTAATGGAAATTTATGTTGCGGCGCCGCTGCACGGAGAGTGTTTGCGTCCGTCCGACAGACAGAGCACGATGTCGTGAAGCAAGATGTCCGTCGCCGCTTCGTGGACGCTGTCTGCTTGTGTTCTGTACCCAAGCTCCACTTGATTCAACTTGTAGATTTGTTGTGTGCAAAACAAACATATCATCATCATCATCGACATCAAATCCACAACAATTTGTAGTGGCGGATTCAAAATTTTGAAATAGAGAGGAAATTTGCCAACTTATCTACAATTTGGAAACGCAAACTGATCAGATATTCGTGTTATCTTTGCAAAATGTCTTTGATGGCCACGTAACTAGGGGGCCTGGAGTAAAACTGGGGGAGCTATGCCCCGGCCCGGGCCTAAAACCGCCACGTCTTGACATGTCAAGATTCTCGGGTGTTGTACGTTGTTTAACAAATAATTATGTAATCAAGTGAATTAATGGAGTTTGGGCCTTAAACTGTGCTCCGTTTTTCGTTGCCACTTTTCCACATTTGCAAACACTTGTGCCAGTCCGGTCCTGTTTCATCTAAATATATCAGTCCCGAGAATACGTCTTCTTTTTATTACACATTGCTGTCTGGCTTGGACCGGCCAGCGAGTCAACAACGGAGAGTCGTAGAAAGTTCACGTCTGCGAAAAGATATTCGTCGTGGCGCATGTAGCTAACGATGACATTTTTATTTAAAAGTTTGAAAATGACTACGTCATGCAAAAATGGCAAGATTAAAAACTACATTTATATACGGCTGTGTTATCTGTGGAATAGTTTTAGACATAGAAGTTATTAAAGGTCATTCAGCTATCTCAATAAACTTAGGCACGAAATTTATTTTAGCTAAAAACGGGACGGCACACAGTCTTCAAACTTATTGTGACAGTGTTTTTATACTGACTGTCAAAGTATAAGAAACTTACAAAAACTGAAATGCCAAAGGTTGAAGGTATACGTAACGCCGTATAAGCGTGGCTTATGCCGACAACGTGTTGACGTAATAGTCACCATGGATACCGCATCACAGTGCTTCGTGAGACTGCGGTGAAGCATGTGCACGGCGTTATGCTGCCGTATGGCTCGGCTGTCAGCCGAGTGTCTAGACCTAAGTCAAGCTGATTATGAAGATTGCTTATTGATAATGTTCGCGTGATGGATGTTATATGTCGATACCACCCGGTAGGCCTGGACGGACGGAAGAAAGACAAAACCTTTTCTGCGTTTTAGCTGAGATTAGTTAGCTGGCTCTGCCTCTGAGGTATACGTTCTGTGTCGCGAACTTAGGCCCTACTTTTTGCACTTCATCGCACAGAATGAGACATGTATTATATAGGCCTACCGTCAGTAATGTTTTGACTGACGGTGCATTAAAATAGGCTGTGCGTAATATGTGTTTACTGTCGTTACTTAAGTAACGGTCGAGCTATTGGCATGAGTTGTCGTTCGTCTGTAACGGATGTATTGCAGCTAACGGGTAGGGCGTTGGGGAAATTTTTTTAACGTATAATTAGCCATGGGTGTTAAACTCCGTCGTGCAAAATTTCAGCCATTTATTCCAAGGGGAACATTGTCAAATTTGGAGTTGAGTGAAGGCGGGGTAGGAAAAATCTGCGTTTTCAACGGAAAACTGGCCATATCTCGGAAACGGTGACAGCTACGACCTAGGTTACTATTAATCACTAATAGGAAGTCGCATACGCCGTGTCAGATTAGATAGAAATCATTGACCTTGGATGACCTTGAAGGGTCACAAAGCACTATGCAATGCCAATCGTGCGGTATTGTGGCTAAACGGTAAGTCGAAGGGGGGGAGAGTCTGCAATGGTACTGTCGGATAAAGCGGTGGCAACTCCGTATAGGCTGTCAATAGTAACCATGTGTCCACCTGCAGTGGTTTGGCCGCGCTTCTGAATGGAATGTTTAAAGCTATAAGTGGCCGTATCTCGGAAACGGTGATTAGAGTCTAGATTACTATTAATCACTAATAGAAAATCGCATATTGGCTTTCAAATGACATGAAAATCATTTACCTTCAATGACCTTGAAGATCAGTACTGCAACAGAAACTGTACAGGCTGTAGCGTGTCTTCCCGAGCAAGGCGTTTCTATTGTGACATCCAGCAAACGTCCAGCAAACTTTTAGCAAATGTATTCAAAATACACGTGCTAATGCTAGACGTTTGCTGCCATATGTTACGTGAAACACCCTATTACTCTGTAGCTGTTTATATCACCTGGCGAGATGACCACGTGCATGAAACATTAGCTAGTTTTATCGTTTGGCGAAATGACCACGTACGATGTCTGTTACACTAGCGTTCATTGTAGCTTTCGAGACAGCGTTCCGTAAACATAGCGTGCATGGAACTGTCTCACCTCTGACAAATCGCTTTTTCTCCGTGACTGGAAATCGGAGGCTGGGCTTCGGACGTAGGCTTTTTCTAGCGATAGCTGGGCTTCTTGTTAATGTGTATTTGTATGATCCGCACACATCACAGGCGTGGGCGCGTCGCATGGTCCGCCGAAAACTAACAGTTTCTTGTTAAAGCAGCTTGCCATTAGAAACGAATGAAACTCAGTGATTACGGATGTAAACAGTATAACTGACCAACAAATGACCATGATGTATTAAAACCAGGAAAGCCTTATGACGTGTCAGCTATACTTTTTCTTTCCAGTAGCCTACATGTTAATTTCAAACTGACTGCGTGTGCGTCGACAAAATTCAGCTATAAATGCAGCGTCATGTGTGCCGAAAGCGATACAATGTTGTAGAAATAGCATCTGCACTGTAAGAAAAGTGCGTGGTTTCATATATCCAGGACAGGACGAAGAGCTACAGAACACGTGCTATTTAGAAAGAGCTGGACTACGACTTAGCGAGTAGCCGCCGGAAAGGATTGTGCTAAGCCGCCGTGCCGTGAACCAAGGCGTTTAGACTTAATCTCTAGCGTTAGTCGAGCTCAGACTACAATCCGTGGAGCGGTACTGCTCGCAGGCACCTGTGGATAATAGCCACTGGCGTCAACATGTCCTTAGCTCACCTCCGGACTGAACCAAAGCCGTCGTGTGATTTATGTTGATTGATCACCGGCCTATCCATCGCGTTTTAGTCGAAGCTATCGACTGGTTCTTGCCGTGCATGTATTAGGCGTCGCTTCGCGTCAGATTTGTCAGATTAGCATAAACCGACTTTATTGAGGTCGCGTGTCGTCTGCCTGCACGCCGTCTTAATTAGCACAGTTTCAGCACGCAGAATTTTCCAATACCGCTTCACTGTCGCAGAAAAACCGGACGCCTCAACATTAACAAATTGTTGGCTATCGACGTCATGACTGCCAAACTCCAAACTGTACCAAAATTTGTATATTGAACTAGGATTGCCGGAGTTGCTTGAAAATGTAGCAAGCGTCTGAATTTTTTAAGACATCTACACAGTGGCGTAACTTCGTCCTCGGTGCCCGGAGGCAAGATAACGCATGGCGCCGCCCTCCAGCCCGCCATTTGTACCGGACTTTTGAACCACCTATATGAATTCTACAAACGATGTTTGATAAAAGGCACCCTTTTTTCTTTCATAATCTGTCGAATGATAATTTGGGGAGCGGTGTGAGCTCCCCAGCAGGGTCTGGGGCGGAGCCCCAGCCGAAATTAAATTTGGCGCATTTTAGTCTTAACAGATGACACTTGCTCGTAACAATAATAAAGATTTTCCTTAGTATTTGATTCCGTACTTGACAATACTTTGCATCAACGATGCAATTATTTTTTAGCTAACTATGTTACCGATTTTGCACTTAAAACGGTCATACTGGACTACTTTATTGCTAAAAATGTTACATTCACATAAGATAAATTTTCACTACACATTCGCTATTTTACATTGCACATTTTGTGTCAAAACACACAGTTTTAAACTTTGTCTGGTTTACAGAATGATAAAAATGCAAATAAAAATGTCTATTGTGGTTTATCCAAAGAATAAATAAAATATAATAAAAAATAAAGGTTACTTGACCCTGGCCACGCAGCCCACGCTTTTTTTAAAATTAGAAATTTGAGCTAATGCTCACGAAACGTGCGAAAGCCTATAGCAGTTCCTGTTCGCTAACTGTCAGTCTAAGTTTCTTATCTCCGGCATTTCGTTGCAGTTCATTCTTGGAGTGTGCGCTGCGGCCAAGGATCGCAAAAAAACAATAAAAAACTTATTTTGGAAGTTCAGGGTCTTTCAAAGTCACCGATGTTGATACAACAAAAGCTTCTCACTAGTGCTTGTTGTGATAGGCAGCACGTCCATGCCTATCTGCAACCGTTTTTATGAAAGACTGGCCAACAACGGTAAAATAACGACTTTTACTGGGTACCGCTCTTTGATGCCCTCGTGCGCAGGTTCTCTTGAACTTACAAAAATCGAGACTTCGACCATCGAAAATTTTGTATGCAGTTTCTCTATGTTCTTCTCAATTGATTTCGGCGGAATTTGCTCTTAAAATGTCTCGCAGCCCGAAATCGCCAAAAATTCATTTAAGAAACCCTGACGTTGGCGTTTAAGGTCACCCAAGGTCATTGAATTCGGTGGCAATCGAGAGCCAGTGTATGACTTTCTATTAGTGATGATAGAGGCTGCCTAGTGAAGGTTGAGTCCTAGGCCTATGCTAAACTTAATATAAATCCAACCTAGGCCTAATTTACAGAAAACTGGACTCAAGACTTGATAATAAAACAAATATACGATTTAATAAAGCAAGCTATGTACAGCGGTGCATACAATTACGTGCAATGCAAATATCAGAACAGAA
>Ga0209367_1002604_pt1 | contig 23967 bp, 12 predicted proteins | sample WorMetLIZISLAND2_FD_187412 | JGI IMG/M metagenome (GOLD analysis project Ga0209367, IMG submission 187412) | Marine gutless worms symbiont microbial communities from Max Planck institute for Marine Microbiology, Germany - Olavius geniculatus... ... | reverse complement strand
CCCCCCCCCTAATTTCCCCCAATCGGACTTAGGGCGCCGGGCGGACTCACGTTGGGCTTTGCCCCAAATTTCTAGTTATTTAATGTTCACTCGTAAGTAAACATGGTTGCGCTGAGAAAGTGTGTAATCGGGTGTTTACACGATCCAGCAAACGTCCAGCAAACTTACAACAAATGTATTCAAAATACACGTGCTAATGCTGTAAGTTTGCTGGACATTTGCTGGATCGTGTAAACACTTATTCAAGGCTAATGTCGCGACATTTAGGGTCCTACGATGTTTTCCGTCATAAAACAGTTGCGGTGTACAAAAACTATTTTCGATGATCCATAGTCTGGCAAAACTTAATAGGTATATAATTCGACAATTTCTGATCAACTAACTTAAATTATTGTTGCAAGCCATGTGACGTAGTTTTGTGATGCAGTGTTCAGGCCTGTAGGATAACTAAACAGGTAAGTCTATGTTTTCGAGAAGCAGTTGTCAGAATTGCTGCTTTAATGTCCACTGCGTCTTAAACCCAAAAAAGGACTAGCGTCGCGCTAGTGGCGACAATAAATTTCTGAGTTTGTCGTAAATTCTTATACGTGTGTGAAGCGTACAAGGCGAACAATTTCATCGTCGGGTTGACGGATGTTTCGCCGGCTGACACGGCACCCACTCTGAGGAACTACGCCATCTGCGCTGAGTACCCGGGCGCCGTGGGAGACGGAGCTACGGTCACCCTGCAGTGTACCTAAACTGCGATACCATTATTAGCCATACAACACCTGTGCGGACTATGACATACCTGTATTAGGAGAACACCTGCAGTGTACCGCCGACATGCCGGCCTACAGATATGTCGTCGTGCAGTTCCCGGTCTTGGATCACGCGCATTTCTGCGAGCTGGAGGTCTACATTCGACGTGAGTTCGTCTTAAAGTATAGTCTGTTTACTTCGTTTGCAGTAAACTCGCCATGGCAGGGATTCAGAAAATGTGGAGGCCCTCGGTATTGTCGGTAGGCTAGTGGAGATGATCTTACCTTGGGATAAGCTTATTAAAAATAAAAACGCGACAAAACACGCTTACAATCATTTAAGTAAGTGCAAAAAACATCTCAACTTATCGCATTTACAAATCATTTTGGTATTCCTGATAACGATATCTCTCTAAATTTCTAGTCGGTTCAGCGCAAATTACAGAAGTGACTGTGAAAGAACAATTCAAACTTCCGTGGCCTGAGAAGTGTTTGAGAAATGGAACATTTCGTAAGTAGTACACTAATGATGTTTGAAGGTTGAATAGAACTGATACATGTGACCGTCGAGTTTAAACACAACTGAAAGGACAAAAATGATCACGATTTTTATGAAATACGTATGACGAGCCCCCTTTTCGGCGAATATACTATTAATGTGCACATTTAACAGAAAACGTATGTAGGCTATTTTAACGAAATGTGACGTCTGAGCGGCCTTGGGAACAGCTTACAGTTGTAAATAATGAATATTGTCAAATGGGTGGCAATACCGTACTTTGCTGTATATGTGTATCAGTTTTGGCGCCGTATCGATAACTAATCACTCAATCAATCATCCGACGTAAATTAAATTTAGCGCCGTACACAGTATTCTGATTGATTCTGTAACCGTGCAAACTGTAATCCATTACAATAGTGACTGATGTTCTCAAAGGTTGGGAGTACGCGAACCACCCTGGACAGAGGCTGAACAAAGTGGCGAGCAGTTTCCAGGTGGACGTTCGTCTGCAATGCATGATAAACTGCACAGTGTCACCGATCTGCGACTCCTACAACTACCGTCCTTCCGACAAGACATGCCAGCTCAACACACACGACACTCCACTCAGCGCAAACTCGGCCGACATCGTCTCCGACAACGCCTGGACCTGGTGGAGTCCGATCTTCTGCACCGTCAACTAAGTGACACCACCATACGACGTTTCAATCATTCTGTGGCATTGCACGGCGTATCAACGCATTCTTCTTCAGCTACACACACAGAATATTTTAAGCCCATAAAACATGGTAGCTATAGTCAGACTGAGTGAACTACGTACAAAATAGATTAGGGCCAATTTCCATTAGACGAAAAAAGTTGGCAAGTAATTGGCCAACTAGTTCGCCTGTTGGAAATTGGACTTTTATAGGGTGTTTACACGATCGAGCAAACATCGAGCAGCTAGCTGGACGTTCTGTGGTAATTAGCATGCTAATTAAGATGGTGGGTTGTAATTGGAAGGCCTATATAACACGTGATCAGCTGTTGGCTAAGAGCTTAAGCCTAGGTCTACATTTGAGCCAGGGGGCGGGGTTCCAATAGGCCTGCTTGAGTCAGCTCGACGTTTGCTCGATGTTTGCTCGATCGTGTAAACACCCTATTATGCAGTAGATCGTGTGACGTACAATCGCATTATGAATAGTTATAATGCAGTCTCACACTCGCGCACTTCAAAAAAACCTAATTGACATTCAAACGCGTAAAATTATTTATAGCGGCGAAACTTCTAATAAACTCTCGCGGCGTTTATTGAACATTAATTGAAAAAAATATTCAAGGTCTCTGGCGTTTATTGGAGACCAGACGTTTGTTTGAAGTTTTCCTGTACCGGTATTATGTTTATATCTTTGCATATTAGGCCTGCATATTAGACCCTATTGGAACTGTAGCTTACTATTTCGTAAATGCAGTACACACAATGATGGTAATATAATTCACAGACGACAAACAAGATGTCTGTGCTTATCTGCAACTGTTTTCATGCTAAACGAGCCAATATCAGTAAAATAACCACTTTTAAAGGGATACCCCTCTTTGACGCTTTAAACCTTTTCGAACCTAGGGGGTCGGCACTTTGACTGCTAAAATGTGCGTTTATTGCTGAAAATTTCATTTGCAGGTTGTCATGGTCTATCTTCAGGCATTTCGTGGCAGTTCACTCTTTAAATGTGCGCTGCAACCAAAAATTGCGGCAAAATTTCACTAAAACCCTATCTTGGGGGTTCAAGGTCGTTCTGTCATTGATGTTGATATGATAAATCTAAAAAGCCCGTCATTAATGCTTGTTATGATAAGCAGCATGTCTGCAACCATTTTCACATTATTCGAGCTAATAACGCCAAAATGACGTCTTTTTAGGGGGTACCCCTCTTTGATGCTTTTGTTCGAGGGGAACTCCTGCACCCAGGGGAACGAAATTTTGTCACGAATACTGGAGTTCTTGGGGCAGCCCATAGTGAAAATTTCGTGATCCTAGCTTGCATCGTTTTGATACAGATCACGAGTGTGACAGACAGACACACAGACAAACGCCCAGACCATGGCTAAGACGCGCGAAGCATTTTGCTATCGAGCGCAAAAAAGTGAGGACAATCTAACTGTGCAATACTAACAACAACAATTGCCTTAGGAAAGACAGGAAGTGCGCTAATTGCTGCAGCATTTTTACTGTGGCCGCGTCACTGCAGACAGCTGTGTCGTTGTTTTTAGTACTAGCTGAGTAGTCATAGATGACGTGTTCGTTCAGACAAACGCTAAAGCAAAATTATCGCTTTAAAGTTGTGCAACAACAAAAAGCACACAAAAAGTGCGCTGATGAACAACAGACTATAATCACTCAGCATTCAAATCAAATGACACAATAAAGTAACGAGATGCAGATACAGAAAACTACAGAAATAATTGCGCATGTGACACGTTGGAAATATTAACACGAACGTACTGCGAACACGCGAGCGACAGAATAAGACACTTAACCAAACGATGTCAAACAAAAATCAATCAGTATGATTATTATTTTCTTAGCAGCAAGTCAGTCGTCACTACCAACTGTGAAAAACAGCGATGAACATTCATATTCATTCTAAAAGTGCACCTGACGGCTAGAAATAATAGTCATGTTGCCGTAAATTATTATTACGAACTTATACGTGCAACTGAAATGACTGTTGCGTAGAAAATGGCAAAAATAAACAAGACAAAGAAACTAAAACCACACACGTGTTATATAATGTCAAGTAATTCTGCCGATTCTTACACATTTCTTGTCTGTCGTCGGTAACATTCGTGCACTCTCCTTAAACTGCTCGACGGATATAAATGCCATTTGGTAGTTACACTTGTGGGTCCAAAGACGCCTTGTGTTAGTTGGGATCTGTAAACCTCACGGGAAAATAAAGATTTGAGGGTCGCCTCAGCCGAAACACGCAGTTGCAAGTTGCAGCCAAATCGTCAGTCATATGCTGTACTATTTTTGATTAGTAAAATTTTCACGTTTTGTTAAATGTCTGGAAGATGTCGTAATAATCCAATCGTCGTGATAATATTGCATTTTATTTGCATAAAAAGCAAACTGTACACTCTGTCCGGTAAAAAAAGTAAACCCCTAGACAATGTACAATAGAAGTGTCAAATTCAAACGAATCTGTATAAAATTCCGTACACTTTGTTCCCAATAAATTGCTAAAAAAATTCAAATTCCGTTAAGAATATTATTTTAGCGAAGTTATTAATTGTTGAATATCGATAACAAAATATCTTTGTTATCAATATGGCGTTACATAAACCCATCAGCATTTGCGTAATTCCAACAAACAACAACATATTCTAACGAAATTTTACGTCAGCAATGCGTCATGTATTCGCAATCAATGTGCCAAATTTCAGCACTATACCTTTTCTCTTGTCTCAACAGTTTAATTAAAGCATGATCGTCTGCAAAAAAACCATTTTGTTATTGTTTTCGTTATTCTTTACGTTGATTGCGTCAACCAACGTCACTTCCGACAGAGCTACTGCAGTATCCTAAGTAACGCCAAATCGGTAACGGAGATATTTTATTATCGATATTCAACGATTAATAACTCTGCTAAAATAATATTTTTTAACGAAATTTGGTGTTAGTTTTAGCAGTTTATTGAGGATTAAGTGCGCGAAAGTTTATTTAGATTTGTTCAGATTTGACATTTCTATTTTACAATGTTTGCGGGTTTACTTTTTTACCGGACACAGTGTAGTTTTGTTCACATCGGCAGACGAAGAACGACGTCATTTAATGTAAATGCTAGGTATAAATAAACACATATTGCAACTAAAACGCGTCTAACAAAAGACAAAAATTGAATATTAAATGAGTGTTACTTTTAGGCCCAACCCGTACTTAACATGTGGGCGGCGAGGGCACAAAATAGCACGTTTTTTTAACATGCTCTTGAATGCGTTCAATCGCATAACCCACAATCACAAGCAGTAGCGTCTATACGTCGTCAATTGGGGCTTAAACGAAACGCCGCAGGCGTCGAGTGGGGTTGGGAATGGAAAGGGCAGTATCTCCCTTTCTAATTTTTATTCCTAGGGTCTAGTAAAGCGTCGTAATCTCCCCTGCAAAGAAGTTTTTGCCTTACAGAACGCTTTTGGTGAAAAGATAGCGTATCAGGCAAAGGAGAAATTTTTTTATCGTTTCCTGCTTTTTCCTTGGTATGATGTTCCTGCCGGTTGTATACTTTGCTTGTGCAACAAAACACGTCCAAATATCGAGAGACTGCTATCGGGATTAATGATCTTGGCTTCAAGTTGCAAGGCCACACTCAACTACTTCGATTTATTGTGAATTCGCTGGACGACAAGTCGTGCAACTAACTATGCAGCATCTTGGCATGTTGGGATGTTGTGGATTTGCTCGGTAGACCTTTGCTTTGTTGCTGATTTGTCGTACAGTATATGTTTACAACAAATCGACAACAACTCGAAGCTGGTGGAGTTTTGGCGTTGGTCGATGAAAACGGCGACGGCTGTCCGTTGGCTGTTGACCGTCAATGTCAGATGTCAGTAGTCCTGGCAACTGGAGGTCGTTCAGCTCCGATCAATGCTGACTGGTGGACTCTACGTAGCCTGGGTGACATCATCTGTGAACGTTTTCCATTGGGACGCCTGCTCTCTGTCCACACCACGAATGAACGACCAGTAAAGCGTCCTTCAACGTCTATCTTTTTAGGCCTACTTTTATACACTGTGTCGCATAAAAAACCGGACCACTGTTACAAATATCTACGGTTGCGCGGTTAGGGTCCACTATAGCTAAATCTAACTGTCCTAACCCTATTCCTAACCACAATCGTACATCTCAAAAAGTGTACACTAGCTTAATCGCACTATCGTACACAGTGGACACGGTTTGTTTCATTATCCTGCTTAGTTTTAAAGACAGGTACGTAGCTTTTTTTATCCCCTAGCCGCTCCATCTAGTAGAACTTAGCTTTAGCGGTCCATTGAGCCGTCGCCACTATTGCAAAACAACGCGACGAGAAATATCTCTGGGCCAAGCACACGGACAGCAGCTTGAGCATAATTTGTATTTTCTGACTACGATGGCGCTGATCGACAGTTTTAACCTATTAACGTGGGTGGATAGTATTAGATATTTGGGTATTGTAATCGTACGTTTCTGTAAATTTAAATGTTCGTTGAATAATCCAAAACGTTCATTTTTTCGATCTATAAATACCTTATTTAGCAAGATTGGTAGACTAGCCTCTGAGGAAGTTTTTCTGCATCTACTAAACAGTAAATGCATGCCAGTATTATTGTAGGCCTACTCGTTAGAAGTTTGTCCTCTGAACAAGGCGGACATACGGTCCCTTGACTTCACCGTCACGCGCTGTCTAATGAAATTATCCCGCACGTGTAACACTGATATAATAGGAGATTGCTGCATGTATTTCAAATTTAAGTTTCCTAGCGAGATAATTCTCTGTAAATTTCAGAAATTTGTAAACAAACTTGAACTTCAACGCTGTACGCTAAGCTGTTAGAATACTGTTATGGTTAAGGTTATGTGTGTCTGTGATATGCTATAGCCCAGTAACTGTTTTACATATTTTTGTTTTGTTTTCTACCACATTGTGTTGGTGAATAAAGATTATCATAATGCAAAATTTAGTGACTGACGTCGCTGTTTCGTTGGAATGAGCCTATTAGTACATTAACCTACCTTGCAGACGCAGTTCGTTTTACCAGAATTTGTTTATACTAAACCACGATTGTTGGAGTTATTTGTACCTGTAACCTGTAAATCAGGTTTTTTGAGACTCGATGTATATAAGCCGTATGGTAACTTGTCACTAAGCCGGACATGGTAAGTCTTATGGAATGCATAAACCGCGTCGTCTTCGCTAGCTCGTCTTTGGAAATCTGGATCAACTTGTCATTCATTTCGCCGGACTCGTCTTGTAATCAGTCCTTTTCCCCGGATTTACTCGTCTACTCTCAGTTTTACGATTGACTACTCTCGTATTCACGTGTCAGCATTTTTTTTGCGTGTCCCACTTTCGTGGGACTCTTCGGTCCAGTTTTTCATTCTGAATAAACGCACCGGCTTTTCTTTTGCAGAGTTAGCGCCGAACGTTTGCGCGAAAGTATTTCTTAAAAATTCGGCAGTTTTCGAGAAATGCTGTTTCGTGACCCAACGCGGTAAATGTTGCACAGTGATGACGGAACGACGGGTTGACTGAAAATGCCGGACATAAATTTGACCGACGTGAAATTGACGGACCAAGTGTCCAGGCATGAAATTGACAAACATGCAATTGGAGGACAAGATAGGTCCAATGCCTATATCGTTTAAAATACACTGTCTCAAAAAACATCCCTGACATTTTTGACTGTAACTTGAAAATAAATTATCAGATTTTGCTAATTTTTGGTACAAATATTTCCAACACAACTTGCCATCAAAAGACAATTTAGTTTTTCACCTCATCCAATGTATGTTTTTGCACTACCTAGGGAAAAAAGATTAAGCGAAATATGTGCTAAAATAAATAGAAAACTTGAAAAAAACATCCCGTCATTATCGATTGTAACTTGAAGAATCATTAGCAGATTTGAATAATTTTTGGCAGAAATATTTCTGACGCAACTAGCTGTTAAATAAGTGTTTTAGTTTCCACTTCACCCAACGTATACTTTTGCATTACCTGGGGAAAGCAGACCAAGCATAATGTGTGTTAAAATAAATATAAAAACGTCGATAAATTTTATCTATTCTAATTTGTGGGCCGGTTTATTATTAGATTTAACTGTCATGCAACAGTGTATCTACCAGATGAAGTTTAGAAATGTTTGTGAAGTCAAAAAGCGACTGGTACAGCCTGGATTGTTTTGGAGCAGAACTTGATCGATAGGCCTACTGCTGTAAATGAATGGAGAATTCGTCAGAATGGAGAATGGAAAGTTCTCATAGTGGGCCAACACTTCAAGCAATTTTACTACCTTTAGTTGGAAAATGTACAGCTGAATAAAATGTCAGCCAAAGTGTTAAAAATGTGAACAAAATGTGTTTTTACGCGTTAGGTTAATTAAGCAATCATATGGCGTTGGATTAAAAAAATGATATTTTGGTTGGTTGTGTTTTTCCCAGGTAGTGCAAAAACAAACGTTGGGTGAGGTGAAAAACTAAACAGTCTTTTGATGGCAAGTTGTGTCAGGAATGTTCTGACCGCAAATTATCAAAATTTGATAATTCGTTTTTAAGTTACAGTCGAAAATGTCGGGGATGTTTTTTTCCGACACAGTGTAAATTACATTACAATGCAGTGTGTTGTGTGCTATTCTTTTTGAAACAACGGCAAAACACAAGTCACAACAGCAAAGTAAGTTGTATAATATGCATATATATAATATGCTAAAATGCATAGAATATTACGAAAACACCAACCTAAAATTAGCTACAGGTGAGCAATGATAAACCAAAGTCTACCAAATATAGGCCTATATATTCAGCCACTTAAAACATGTCTTGCATTTTTCATTAACATGTCAGGCTACTGCATGTCCTGCCAATTTGTCTAAATTTGTCCTCCATTTTCATGTCCGCCAATTTCATGTCTGGACACTTGGTCCGTCAATTTTACTTCCGTCAAATTCATGCTTGTACATTTTGATGATCCGTCATTTTCAGGTTCGTCATTTTCAACGCCCCCGGAACGACGCTATACTGATGAACTGATGGAACCAGAAGTTTGGCACTTGAATTTTTAAGGAACTTGGCTGTAAAAAATTTCTTTCGATAGTTCGACTTTTTATGGCACTATTCTTCGAATTTGGCATTTCATGCAATCAATCACTAAAAACTCATTATTTTTTATTATTTTTGTCACCAACTAATCACACGCCGTTAGCCTATATATACACTTAGGTCTAATATTTATCGGCATCAGTTCGATACAAATTTGACATTTAATTTACAAACGATCATGTCGTACAAGGTGTTGTTTAAATTTAGGCATTTGTGGTTGGTTAATTACGTTATAGGTGGTATTTTTTCTTGCTAAAAACAGTGGGCAGCCCGATGCACCGGTGGAATTCTCCGGTGAATAAAAACATAGCAGGGCAACCGACTTACAGCATGCAATACATTATGCGCTGCAGACCGCTGCCATCGGTCATTGTGGACGTCTGTTACTGCTGACGTTTTTCGTGACGGATTAGCTTTCCCGACCCTCTCTTTCTTTCTTTTCTCTCTCTCTCTCTCTGTCAAAATACAGCAGTAACTGGCAGGTTGTCGGCCGCAGACTGTACGATCGAGTAGGCTATGTCGGCGAACTGTGTTCAACCGCGGCGCAGGGCCGTCTACTTCATTGACACGTGGAAGCACGATGCTTCGTGGAAAAAGTCGGAGGATATTCAATCAATCAATTAATCAACCCGGTTTAATTTATACATACAAGGTCCATAGAACTACACAACTACAAATGTACAATAAAAATGATAAAAGAAAAAAATAAAAACACTGATACACATGTATGGTTGAGAACCACTGAACAATCTTATTACTCGACCTAGAACACTGTTTAGCAAAAAGAACTAATTTAAACTGAGCAAATTTTTCTTTACTTTACAAATCAACAAAGCACCGTCATTTGCATCGCAGACAAACGACTATAATGTTGTTAAAAATGCTTTTCGGAAGCCCAAAATACGTAAAATTGCGTTTGTGGCTTGGATCGCGCTGAGGAGTTTACAGCATTCTCCCAAATACTGCAGCTGGAATTTGGGGGAAAATAATAGGAAATAAAAAATGGGAAACAAGGGCGAAGGGTGAACAAAGAAAAAAACTAGGAGTCAGAGAAGACAGCAATTCGTGCGACTTGGAGAAAGGTTGCTTCCTGTCGCTGACTCATTCGCATTGTTAGCCGGTGTCGTGATGGTGGTTCGAGTCTTCTAGACGTTTAATGATTTTTCGCGCGCTCGAACGCGACCAGTAGCCAGCCTTGGCTATGCCACACACAGTCGAGCAGGAAATTAACGAATAAAAGCGCCATAAAAGAGACCACCAACCTACAAAATAGAATAGGCCAAGAAATAAATAATGCGATCCTGTAAACGTGAAGGCAGTCCGGAAATTCGGATGCATTGTGAGATGGTATTTATAAACATTATTGTTCCGGCTCGTTAGAAATCTTTTCGGAAATGTATTTCCAGTTTATTGGTTGGCTATAGTAATTATAAGTTTAATGGTACTACAAATCAGTCACATTATTATTACCGGTATCCGGACAACAGTAAAGTAATTAGAAAGCAGTCACATGGGCGAAACAGTGTTTTGATGGCAGACCTTGTCCAAATAAGGGAGAAGTGGAAAAGGAAAGAGAAAAAAGAAGAAAAGGAGAAAATAAAAAAAAGATAAAAGCTGGAAAAAAATCACAACAAAGTTTCAGGTACAAACTCGTCCAAATTTTGAAATCACATTTTTCAAGCTTTTCTGCGTAGTATCCTATGAGGTATTAGACCAAAAACGGTGAGCCAATTTGCAATGTGGAAATCGTTCAAAGCTGTCTTATGTGGACAGTGTGCAAATCCTACGACACTACTATTATACGTGTATAAATCACGCAGAAATGATTTATTAGAGCGAGCGAATCCGAAGAATGACGAATTCTTTTGCACAGTGACACGAACGTCGTTGTTATCGATTACAGGCGGAGCTGGTGTTCCATTATAAAATTGCCCCCAGAAAAGTCTCCCTGGTCCGCTGGTCGACAATTTAACGGCAAAAATCCGTTCGGACGGGACGGAGTTTCACCGGTAAATTGTCCACCGGGGAAAAGTTTTCTGGAGGGGGGCGATCCTACAATGAAGATACTTTTATGAGGCCGGTGATATTTTGATAAGGGGGAGATATGTCAAATCCGTGATTATCTCTTCCAGGGCGGATTTTTCATGGGGAGACATTTTAATGTGACACCAACCGGGAGTCGCTGGGTCGGGACGGCGTATTCTGTTGCTAGTAGAAAGAATGGTCCGGAAGAATGGATCGAACTCGATTGACGTGTGAGCATTGAGCAGAGTCAGAGAATGCATTGTGGAATAGACGATGTGGTCGGTCTCCATAGAGAGCCGGACGGTGTAACGAACGGCTACTGCATGGCCAGTCAATATACAGACTCGCAGCGACACACCGCTTACCATCGCTTGGGTCACACCGAACGCTCGATCAGCCGTCTATGCTAGTAAAGCGCACTGTTGTACAAAAAGCTTAGCTACCGCTTAGAAAAGAGGGCGTCAGCTGCGTGAAGTTCGATTTATCATAATGCTACTTTTGAGAATTTGGCTACAACTTTATACGACCTCATAACCTGAGCCTTAGTGACTGTTGTCTGTTTTGAAATCTGAAATTCTATCATGGTTGTGTCCGCTGTCCACGATGATGAATGACCTAAGGCTGTTTGCGTTGACGCTGCGAATCGTTTCTATTTAGTGCTCGGTGGCGTCATAAATTACAATGACGTCATATCCGCAGCAGACTCGTATGAGTCAGAAAAATGTACCTTTTACTAATGTATAGATTGCGGAAAATATTGTTGTCTATTATGTCGAGCTCAAAACTTTTTGAACGAACCCTCGTAAGGAAGCATCAAACAAAGTCATGAGAGTACGTGACCATTGTGAATAAACCCGCATGTCGTATAAGCCAGAAAAATCAAAACAAACACATTGTTCAGCACGCCAAATATCTGGCAAAAAGTTTCTAGCACGATATAGCATCGTACAGATCATTCGCCGTGATCTTGGTCTGAAGTATCTTGTTTGGTTAGCTTGTCGCCTATTATTGGTAGTTTTCTTACATCTATATTTCACAAAATAGTGTTAATGCTTAGTCACTACGCCGTAGTGGAATATTTAATAATTACCTTATTGCAAAATGTTTGCATTGTTTTTAGAGTGAGCCAGTGAAAGAATTTTGAAAGTAGATCTGTCAAATGTACATGTATAGACATTTTTGGACACGATGTAATCTTACGTCATTATCACTAGGCACCTATATCGGAGAAAAAACTTGATTCTTTGGTCGAACCAGAATGGCAAACAGTTATAAACATTTATTAAAGCCAGTTGCATTTTTGACGTTTACCAAAAATATATGGTCAAAAATTGGTTATTATTCGTTGTCGTTTTAAATGTTTTATAAATATTTTGCTCGTCAGTTTCCTTTTCGACTTTGTGCGGCGTATATCAGGTGGTCGCTTTTTAGTGCACGTACGTACAATATTGTCATCATTTTTGCGTGTAATGTCTTAAATAAGTGTAATAAACGTTTTTAAAGTTTTTTTTTAAATTTCTGCCACGTTTTAACCCTTTTTATTTTGTGAACGTTTTTTTTAAATTTTTTGTTTAAAGTTTATCAAAATTGCATCAGGAACAAGAACTTCGAGAAACACTCCAGAGTCACCAAACCACATCTAAAACCACGGAAACGAATTAGCAAGCCACAATGGTGGTTGCTTACTTAGTATAGTGATACTTGGTTTTATGATCTCACGGTTGAATTAAATTTCAACAAAGCTTTTTTTCTCATCTTAGTTCCAGCACCTACGACATGAGAAATTAGGCAGGAGATCAAACAAATCGAAGCTAAAGTTTTTTATTCGTCTTTTTTAAATGTTGTTTTTATTCCAGCTACGTTTTTCTAACGTTGTTTATTTTTCTCTCGCATCACTAAGGTCCTAGTTGCTGATGCTGTTTCGTCGGTCGCAGACTGTGCAGCGTGCAGTCAGTGTGCTGCTGCTGCTGCTGCTGCTGTTAGTGACACCGTGCAGTAGCGATAGTGCAGTTATACGACAGCACATGCTGTCTGTCGCCTTCGCACGTCACAATCGAGAACACCCCCTGACTGTCTGCTAAACGCAACACGACGATGTCTGCTCCAGCTGACCAGGCGCCGGTAAGACTCTATGTTATTTTTTAATATTGCGTGGGCTGTTATATCGTCGTTTAACAGTAACGAAACTGTACTAGCACGCCACTGCGTTTGGCGCCAGTTTTTTTCTCGATCGTTTGAGCCCAAATTCCATTCCGCTGACTTCCCTGTTTCACATTCCGTAACACATGTTACGGGAATGTTTCAGAAAATTCGTAGATATTGACCACGAGACGAGGATGTTACGGGAAAGTTTCGGGTTTTTCAACCATCGCGACATATCGGGATCGTTTAGAAAAATCGGCCAGATATGGTGTGTGCCACTCTCGTGGAATTTAGAAACGAGAATAACAAGACAAACGGATTTTGGCTCATCGCGAACTTGTCACGAAAAGAAACGATTAAGCTCCCAACTTTTCCGTGTCTTGTCGCGAGGATGTCACGGAGAAGTCGCGGTCGTCAAGGAAAAGTCGACATAATGGAATCTGGGCTTTATCCGGAACCGATTCGGGCGCAAATCTCTAGCATACGCGTACGATAAAATCGAATACGTAGTAGGTGTACGTGTTCTTCAAGAAATAGAAAATGCGACTGAAAAACTATTGTTTGTTTATTGTTGATGTCAGCGCCGGTGTACGACATACGCTAAGTAGACGCTGAAAGAATACGACAAAATGCTTACGTATTCTTCAAAAATAGCATACGTATGTTACATTATGTTTGAGTTCTTGTAAAAAAAAATCTCGTAAAGACTAAGTGGTGCTCGTTTATGTTGCTGTAGGCTAATTGCATTTTTAACTGACGTATTGGTTTAGCTTGTTGTCCGCGTTCACCAGTTTCTCGAGGAACACTTATAATATAATAAGTCAAAAAGACGGCAGATATACAATATTATCTGCAGTATATCGCATGAATTTTTGTAAATAGGTTTGTATGTATAAATTCTCAGACGAATGAAGGAAAAAAAGAGATCTGTGCAACTGGAACAGTAACAGAGAGTCTGAATTTTAAAAAAGTATCTTGTGAGCGCATACGCCATTTTGTAGGAAACAGCAGTTCTGATAGACCAGTACTGTAGCCTAGTTATCGCATAGGGAGAAACTTTAATTAAACTTCGCATTGGCTAAAAGCTTGTTGTCCGCATGTCTGATATGCGAGAATAAAGCGCTGCAGTCTCGGTTATTAATTACCGCCGAGACGCGACAAACAACTATTCATTTATACGCTAAGGTTTTATGAAGCAATTTTGCGCTAATACAAAAACAACAGTCTGAGAAAATAAATTCGTCCAATCCAATTTCGCTGCTATAGCTGGTCATGTCGTAACACATAGTAATAACTTCGCCTCACGAAATGAGCAGATTTTTCGGAAATTCGATGGAAACAAATAACAAAATACTCTCGCTTGCTACACTGTTTTCTTTGCTCGTCAGTTTATCGTTGGACCAAAGGCGTGCCTCGTGCTTGTTAAAGCTTAATGGAAAGCTGTACATTATTTAAATCTATAAACAGTCAAAAAGTCAATACTGAGAGTAGGTCTATAATGGCAAAACATCGTATTTACATTTTTCTAGCACAAAACGTCCTAACGTACAAAGTTCAAAAATGCTACCAAAAATATAAAATAGCACATTACAAAATAAGCTATAAAGCGTAGCAAGCTAACATGTGTATTATTTTTAACAAGATGTAAGACAACATGCAAAATGCATCGTGATGAAAGTTTTTTTTTGACTTTTGGTAATGTCGTCAACAACAGATAGGATGTTTTCACAATTCTGCTCTCCGTACGACGTAAAAATAAATGCACAAAGGTATTAAAAACGGCAAATGCACGCACATGATTGGCATGCTTAAATCAAAACTAAGACACATTTTTACATGCAAAGTGCAAAATCATTTGTTAAATGTGCTTCTAAAATAACTAGGGAAATCTGTCAGCATCCTACAACGTTCTGAAACAACTAGGTGTCTTATTTCCTGGGCCATTCTGCATTTACTGAGTCTGTTTAATGTTGCCATAAAGCTGCGCGTGTTTCTGCAATAATTATTGTATCTTGAACGAATTGTGCTGTTGTCGTGTCCAATTCCGGCGTCTCGTGTCGATACTTATTCGAATCGATTTTTTCAGCACGTTCGTTCTGTCCGTTTCGGCGCCCGCCCGGACATTATCCAGGCAGCATCTATAGCTCAGAGCGGCTGATTTATCGTCTATGCGATTTGATCTCTGAGCCACAGTATCAACTTACTCTGATCGATATATTTGTCACGGCTGCATTCGGCCGTGCAAAAATCACTGCTCCGCATGTCTTGAACATAAAGCTGCTGGAAACTAGCTTAGTCTACAAGACAGAAAAAAAGCTATAAACTAAAAGGTCGTCTATTGTGTTTTAGGTCTTGGTTGTGTGTATATATTTTTAAAACATTGGCATAACTGTTTCAGCTCGAAACATTTTTGCACCCGTTTTTGTACCCGACATGTTTTCTTGCAATTTTACACGCGGTTAAATATTTTTTTTCAAAATCGCGCACACCATACATTTTGGAAAAGTTATTTGACGAGACGGATCAATGACAACGAATAAGCAAAACGACATAGATACTTCACCCGAAAAACCCGATAAGTTTATATTTTCAGTTAGGCAGCAAAAACAAGAACGAAAAAGAATTATTTCCCTCGGTCTGAACTCGTCAAACGAGGTAACTTAATAATGCCCCTTGGCGTGACATGGACTAATGAATCGTTTGCTAAGGGCGCTCTAAGTTCTACATGCTCTTCTAATCGGAACCGACGATAACGAATCTAGTACTCGTCATCGTGCTACGGGCTTTTACAGCGGGAACATTTTACGCCCTGTTAGTTAACACCATATACGGAAGTATGCGCAATTTAAAGAACATAATACCATAATTACGCCTTGGCTGTTTAACTTTTGAAATTCATCATCCTGTTCTCTGGACAGAATTGTTCATCCGGCTTAAAAAATTTTTGAAGGAACAGTGAAAAAGTTCTGCGTTGGACGTGCGTTAGGCCTATCGTTAAACGAACGCAACAGACGCAACAGACTCGGAACGCAAATACAGCAAGACACCGCTTCCATCATTGCTGCTCGGCCATTGCGTCTGCTACGTCAGCTGTGTCCGTTGCATACTTTGCGTTCGCGTTGCGTACGCTGCGATGGATAGAAGCCAGGTTTCGATGACGTTGTCACTTGTCAGCTGGCTTGAGGTCACGTGACCGGTCACGTGACAGCAGATGCTTGTCAAGAACGATACTGTGACACTACGACGCCAATTACACTGTGCTCTGGCAACGCGATACAAAAGCGCTATGTTTAGCAATAGCCAGTGGCTGGCCATTAGTTTGAAGGGAAACGCCGCATTCTGTGCTGCAGCTTGTCGCCGGTTAGAGCGGCGATTTTCTGCTGCACAGGCGTCGCTATAAAAAAGCCGCGTTCACAATGTCCAGTCGAAATTACGTCTCATTAATCGTTGCCCATACCACACTGTTGTAGCATACGAAGCGCCGTATTTAAAGGGGCAGGAGTTAACGAGTTCAACCCTTTCCCTTTTCGAAATCCTAGGATTTTTCGCTTGACATTTAGTCAACAATAGTCAACAAAACACAGCCATTTGCGTTGCAGTTAAGCGACTGAAAATGTTGCAACGAGATGCGTGCTGAGAGCCTTAAATGCGCCAAAATGCCTTTGCGACGCTGAAAAACTTACCCATAACGCTTCCCAAATCCCCTGCCAAAATTGGAAAAAACTAAAGAAAGGCAGAAAAAGAACGAGAGGGAAAGAAAATGAAAAGGAAAGAAAGGGGAAGAAAAGATTAACTTTCCCGAGCCAAAATCCTGCGGCCCGGGTCTTGGGCCTGTTAATTTTAACCTATTAAATTAAAATTGCTGCCACATTGGTTGCTTGTACTTTGAGGATCGTCAACATTATTTTCGATTTTTTTTTGTTTCCCAGTCAGGATTCCGTAGAGACAGACGAACAGACATAGAAACCGACTGGCAAGAAGCGTAACGCGACCTATAAAACAAACGGTCGTCTATTTGCTAAAAGCAAACTTCATTTTTCTACACCTCAAATTTTGGGCAATCTTAATCCCTTACCTCCACCATTTGTGTCATTAATTTTGCGGGTTTCTGTCCACTTAGTGCGTTATTCTCTACTTTACTTATTTACTTGAATAAGTTTTTAAAAAGTCGTGAAAATATTTCGCAGAACAGGATCGTAAAAGTCGCGTTAGAACTAACGCACTGACAGTGAACATGATTAGAACGAATGTTGATGGCTTGAGTTCCTCCAGTACAGTACACCTGATATGGTATGTCCGCCTTCTGCCGTGAATGAAGACGTCCAAGTTTAAGGCATCACATTAACGTGTAATGGCAGCCAGCCAGTGGCGATTTCCAGCCCGCACCATCTGGGGGGTGGCACGCCCCATGTCATGGCGAACGCGGTAGTGCAAGCCTGTAACGGGGGTCTGAGGGCGAAGCTTCCAGCGGGATCCAGGGGCAGATCCCCTGGTCAGGAGGTCAGGGAGGCAAAGCCCTCTGAAGCTGAAGCACTTTTGGCTTTTGGACGCTCAATGGAAGCCTCAAATTTGCATACTTTTCTAAAATTTGGAAACGCAAAAAATCCGATATTTGTGCTATCTTTGCAGAAAAATCATGAGTGGCTACGAAACTGGGGGGCCTGGAGCAAAACTAGGGGGGCCTGTGCTTTCCGGCCCGGGCCTAAAACCGCCACTGCAGCCAGCAAGATTAATGTAACTCTGCTAGTGCTGGCCGACACCAGGGGCTAAAAAGCCGTGCCAAAAATAGTGGAAAAGTGGAGATTTGGTGTGAATGTATATCTCCGTACGTACGTTTCAAGGCATTGTCAGTTCTCTTTAGCACAGTGACGCGAGTGGCTGCGATGTTGACAAAATACTTAGACAACAGTTTGGTTATATTTTACACACAAACACAGATCGTTGCGAAAGATTTAACTTCCTTAGCAAGATATACCGCCGTGTGATAGCATAATGCTTGTGATGAAAAAGACTATTTAGCATGCTGTATAATTACTGTGATAGATTCTGCAAATGCTTAGGCCTATTATACTGGTACTATAAGGCCTAAAAACTGCGTTTAATTTTACATTTCATTTTTTGTCAGCTTCTTTTGCGCTTTATTTTTTTGTAATTTTTGGCTACTAAACACGGCAATAGCATACATATTTTTGTTTTGTTTTGTTTGCCATTAAGTTCATAATATTTAAACATTTTGTGTTTTTTGTTTGGATTAATGCGTTTTCTGTTGCACCAGTCCAGGGAGTTATGCAGAATTATTCATTTGGAGAGCCTCAGATCAAACTTGGGGTGTGAGTTTTAGGGGTGGGATATGGGAGTATGGGGGCTGTGTTCCCAGCGGGGTCCAGGGGCAGAGCCCCTAGTCAGGGGGTCAGGCCTGAAGCTAAAACACTTGGCTTTCGGACATTCAATGGATACTGCAAATTTGCTGTTTTCTAAAATTTGAAAACTTATAAATCAGATATTGGGGTGGTTTTTGCCAAAAAAGTTTAATATGCCGCAGTTTGTTACAGTTTACTGTGAATTAATGAAAAGTAATAAAAACAATATGAAAACATAACATAAATTTTACTAAATACATTTGGTTTTAACCAAAACACCAGGTACTGAATAATAAATGCTAGGGGCCTTATTAAATGACAATGAACTGCATGTCCGATCCGATGTTTGCAGTACATGTACATATACTTTGTTAGCAAATTGCATGCGCAATCACAGAATGATGTAGGCAGACTTTTTAGAGCCTAGCGGCTTAAACCCGAGCCATGTCCCATGACCCTTACCTTTCCCTTTCTGTTTCGTGCATTTGTTTCCCGAGGGTACTGCAGCTAATTCTTGCAGTGGCTTCTGACGCAAACCTCAGCAGTCGCCATCGATTTTGCAGCATTCCACGCCGAAAGAACGCGTTAATTTTTCTTAGAAACAAATGATTAGAAAAAACAAACTGTCGATAAACTGACTTCATTATTTTCGAAGGTTTTTCAGATGCAACCTGTTTTTTTCCCGTCCCGTTCGACGTAGCCCGGAATGCCAAAAAATGAGTAAAAGTTTGTTTGTGAATTTTTACTTCGGAGAGGGGAAGGAAGCTTGGACCACTTAAAGCTAATACCTGGCACGTTTCTGCGTTTCTATGCAGTAGCCTACGTGCAATCACTGTAAAACGACGGAGCAGACAGTCAAATGCATTCGTTTATAATCAACTGCGGTGATAATGTCGTGTTTTCACCTGTCCCGGGCTGCTTCCTGAGAGAGGTAAATGGTAAACGGACAAATTTCCCCCGGACAGAATCACTCCTTCTAGAGGCCACATCTTGACAATTTCCAAACAAATTTTTGAATGATAGTGTGTTTAGTTATTATAGGCTTTATTCGTTGTAAAATCCTACTAGTCTTACTCAATAAACACTTTTTTATAGGTTATATCATGCACGAATATCTATCAAACAGAGAAATTGCAGTATACAAATTTAAGTAGTTGTGAAAGTGGAAAAATTTACGTGTTCGTCGACATTAAAAGAATTTCGTCCGAGGGGGCTGACCTACATTATTTGGGGGATGTTGCCCGGGAGGATTTTTTTCTGGATACCAGATAAATGTTTGTGTAATCTACTCATCTGTCATCATCATCATCATTAGCTTCAGCAGCAGAAGCAACATTGTTATCACGCAAACTTAATGTCAAGGACCCGACTATGCGTTTTTACGGCGGCGCAAAAAATGACATAGTAACAAAAAATGTCGATATATTCTCAAGTGATTTGTTACAAGTGGGGGGGGGGGTAAAATCTCAAATCAGAGTACAAGGTTAAATCTAAAAATTTTAAATGTTAAAAACGTTGATTTTTAATTAATTTTTAAAAATGTAAAATTGAAATTAAATTTTATCTAAATCTTTAGTGATCAAACGCTTGAATCGAGAGGTTATGTTTTACAGTGCCTCAGATTCAGTGAGTTTCTCTCTGACATTGTGCGCTTTATAAATTAAATTTAAACTGAGGCAGTTTAGTAATAAAAACGTATAATTTTAAAAATCTTTAAAATCACTATTTGCTGATTGTGCAAACCAAAATAAGGCTATCATAAATGCAGTTTTTTGCTGCGGCATAGATTTAACAAAACTAAAAGCGGAAATGAAAATTGTACTGTAGGCATACCCGTTGCTTTAGGCCTACCAGCGATGAAAATAGTAAACAAAATTTATTGTGATGCCAATCAAAATTAAGTCGTGAGCTTTTCTAAATCGATTAAGAAGCCATCAAAACACAGAGTTTATATAAATTTTTAGTACACACACAACAATTAGCCAACAGCGTTTAAATTGCTATTTAAATTGTAGGCTATTGCAAACTCAGAATTTTTCTGCAACTCTATATCCGGTGTCCGGTTTTAGGTGCAATCTTAACTGCAGAACCAGTATATAACTACTCCTACGACCAAGAACCGCGATACTAATACTCTTAGAAAATATAAATTGGTGTTCGTTTAGGCACCAGTAGCTCAAGGCGTTTCGTACTACGGTACCTTAATAGCTGGACGGGTTCCTATGCGAGTAAACACTAATTTGCACACAGGTATCTGAGTCTGCTTATCAAGTGACGTTGCTACAGTTGCGCCAGGTAACGTGACAAAATCAGCACTATTTTTGCAGTGGTCTTAGATTTACGAAAAAACAATTTTCGACTTATTACACATTGCGTAGCTAAGTTTGCGCAGTGCTGTGATACCTATGTTCGGCTTGTCTGACTGTCTCACGCTCTGGTATTTTGACGAAATAGGCCTAGTGGACGCAAGTTGGGATGACAAAGTCATCGTACGTTACGACTCCAGTTGTTGTTTGTTCATAAGGTGCATCTACAAAATCGAATCGGTTCACCGTCGATGTTACGTTGCTTTATTTGAATGTTTGCAGTCAGTGTTAAATCATGCGTGCTTCATATAGTTTTATAACCCAAGGACTCCGATCGATCTGATCGCAACCATGAACTCAGTATTACGCGTACGTCACAGTCACGTGTCGGCTGAATGGACGGCAACTTTTAACTTGATCACTGCTTAAAAACACTTGCTGCTACGATATTTCCTTTACTTTATTTTCGAGTTCACATTTTTATTGCCGTGCGCAAAGATTTGGAAAAAAAACTTGTGTTTTAGGCCATAATTATAATCATAACATTGCTAGTTGTTTTTACCGTGATGTCTATTGTACGTATATGGACCCGAGTGGTCTGATTCGAATAAACGACTGATTGATTGAGCATTCGGCTGATTGGGTGTGTGACGTTGACGCCCCGCTGCCGACAATGCTCCAACTCCGTCGCATTCACATCTCGATACCGAAGAGATGTTGGAGGTGTTTCAATCTGGTAAGCACTGCCGACGTCGCGACCAGCGGGTTGTGTCACGGTGCTCCGGCTAGTCATCGATCTCAGGGTTATCTCTGGGTCCGGCGGACTAATAGTCTGACGCCTGCATTCCTCCTTACAGTCATCGCGACTTGACTGTTTTCCACCACCCGTGGCCATAACATAACGCAAACTCCAGTAAATAAAGATTAATAACTTTTAATAACAACAAAAACAGTGCAAATAAAAGCAAGGCGTGCGAACGAAAGCATAATAACAGTACACTAAACACTAAGCGTACTAACAGCTTATAGGCCTACAAAAGAATAGCAGGTCAACAAATCCTATTCTTTCACCTAACGGCACGCAGCCAGCCCGGACCACGCAGGTCAATAACTATACAGGTGAGAAGTTACCTGCAAGCAGCAAGACGGCAACTATCTATCTCGGCTGTGCGCTGACTCGAATTTATACGTTTTTGAGTGGGCGTGGTCCTGCTATCAACCAATCAGAATCGCTCATCTCATCTCATCTCATCCCTCATCTCATCTCTCATCACGCCACTCATCTCACCACTCGTCACGCCACACGTCACTCATCTCACACTACAACTAAGGCCAATTTTTGCCTCATCTCATCTAGACCTATAAAAAATGAAAATAATGCACGCCTACGTCCTATGGCCTTATAAGGTAACGAATAAAACAATTAAGGCCTTAACACACAAAAGCTATTTTAGTCGACCGTCCTGCAAAAATCGACATTCGCCACAGGTGCAATCGAAGTAAAGCTTTTGTAGTCGAAGTAGTCTGTGATTCTTAATTAAACCGGAATCAACTAATTACGCCAACGCATCCATCTTAAGATAAACAACGTGCAGCATGCTTGACTTTCCAGTGTGTGCACTGCGACTCAAAAAATGCTACTAAAACGTTTTTCCTATCCTATATTTGTGCTGGCATTTTACGAGGCAGCTAAGTTGTGGTGAGATATCTAACAACTACTTTATCTCTAATTTTTCTCACACTCTCAGTGAAAGAATTTTAAAAGTTAGTGGATGTTCAACAAAAGATGTACACTGTGCTTTATAAAAACCGGACCCTGAAACTTCTTGTTATAACTTCAAGAAAACGGCTTTAATATCGAAAAAACGCTGGTACAAGCAATCTACACGTACAACTAAAGTTATTGTAAATGTTCAAAATGTTGTCCTTTGGCCTTGACGCAGGCTTTGAATCGTTTCCTTTACTGGTCAATGGCCTCGTCCACAATCGTCTGTTCCAAGTCAGCCCAGACCTTAACAAGTCGCTGCTTCAGTTCGGCCAGATCGTGCAACTGGTACTCGGCCCATACCAAACTTTTCAAGCACAATGAATCTGCAAGTGAATGGCAGTGCACTGTGTTAAAAATCATTTTAGTCGGATTTATTTTGATAAATTTATGCCGACCTGCCTTAGGAGTCCGGTTTTTTATGAAACACAGTGTAGACAAAAATTCGGTGGCATGATTTTAACTCGCAGTGTGGACTGATACCAGTGATTTTAATGTTATTACCTGTGGATTATTATTGCTCTGATCACAAAGCCATTGCTAAAGCGTGCATCTGCACGAAATCGTAGTGTGCCATTTATTCGTTGAAAACTTACGCATTAAATGCAGCAACCTATTCACCATGCGAATCTACTTTCAATACAAATGCAGATACGCTATTCGTGTGGCCTATTGATTGAGTTTCTAGAATGTGCTATAGCGAAACGCATGCGGCAGAAATAACGTTAGCTACAGTAGGTCTAATCGAATATGAAACGTAATCCTATAACTTGAACGATAGGCAGCGAATCTGCATACTTGGACATCTTTGCACTCAACACGCTAGTTCTAATATTATGATCCCATATTGTTGTTATCATTGGTGTTGTATTATCAGTATTATTGTTCCAAAACAGTTTCTGACTGCACACATTGTAGTGCAGATTTCCGGGTTTTTTTTTAAACATTTGGCTACTCGTCGTACGTGGGAGCAGTTTTAGCATCGCGCGGTGTCTGTGCGTTGGCTGGGCTTCGTCTGGTTGCGCTAACGGATCGGGCAATAGCGTGATGGTCTGTCGGTTTTTCGGATAACACAAAACTATCTCTTACCGTGTACACCTGTCTAGAATTTGCACCTGTGATTCAGAAGCTTTGATAATTAGACGTGACGGATGTACCGTGGAGCTCGGAGCTCGGTGGCCGAGTGGTTAGAGTGTTGGACTCAGGTCAACTTCACCAGAGCGAGAGGTCCTGGGTTCGATTCCTGGACGGACCCCTCAAAAATTGCCAGGCCTCAGGACAGTCACGTGGTCA
>Ga0209367_1002603_pt1 | contig 23967 bp, 15 predicted proteins | sample WorMetLIZISLAND2_FD_187412 | JGI IMG/M metagenome (GOLD analysis project Ga0209367, IMG submission 187412) | Marine gutless worms symbiont microbial communities from Max Planck institute for Marine Microbiology, Germany - Olavius geniculatus... ... | reverse complement strand
CGGCGGAGCAGTTCCATGGAGACATCGATACATGAGCACTGCGAGCTTAAATCGTACTCGATCGGTGACATCAAGCCAGTGGAGCTCGTCATGCATTAATCGCGACAAACCACTGTCGTACTTCCGGGTGTCAGTGACGACGCGGGCAGCTGAATTCATCACTCTCTGCAAATTGTTTGTTATGACTCTCGGCGACTCAGCCAACACAGCGTTACAGTAGTCGACACGAGATGTCACAAATGCTTGCACGAGGTTTTTAGCCGACCCGACATCCAACGACTGCCGGACAGGACGAGTCTGTCTGAGATGAAAGAAGCAGACAACACTGACGGCAAAGACATGTTTCTTAAGACTCAAATCAGATGACATAATAACTCCTAGGACGCGAACGTGTCCACTGGGCTTAATAGTGCCAGAGCCAAGCTTGATTGCCGGGCCACGACCATCGAGTTTACTCAGACTGTACTTGGAACGCGACCACAGGAGTTCTGTCTTTTCTGTATTTTGCTTGAGGCGGTGTGCCGACATCCAGTGATTGATATCTGTGACACAGTGTTCAAGTTTCCCAACAGCAGTCGGCGTATCATCGCAACGACAACGCTCATTCATCTGCGTATCGTCAGCAAAAACGTGATAGTTGACGCCGTGCTCATCAGCCTTCTCTTCGAGATCAGCAGTGTACATAATGAACAACCGCGGGCCGAGTACCGAACCTTGTGGCACAGAGCACGTGAGGTGAACAGTATACGACGTACTACCGTTATAAACGACTTGAAATATTCTGTCACATAGATACGACTGGAACCACTTTGACACAATGCCACGCAAACCGAACTGACGCTGTTGGTGGGAGGCCTGGGGCCAGGGGCCCCCCGGCTCCTCCCTAAATCCGGCCCTGGTCTGCTTCAAAATTCACGAGATGCCTTTGACAGCCGAGTTCTGCCCGCAGCCGCCAAGGAAACTTATAACGCTTTCCATGCCCCTAACAGTGAGTAAAGGGAAGGATGGGCAAGAACGGGATTGTTTAAAGGTAAGGGAAGGGAACGAGGAGAACCGTAAGATGATGAGAGAAATGCTGCGTGCGCTGATGGAGCAGGTTGCTTGTTAATTAAAACTTTCGCATCATCTTGTTTCATATAATCGAAATAATTTTTGTTTACCACATAGAACGAAATGTGAGATTTTCTGTTACTTTCTGGAGTAATGACATACGGAATTGGAGTGGCAATCGAGAGACGCGCATGCGCAGAAGCAGTTCTATTTATGTGATTACAGAGGTACAACCTTGAGCTGTCTAGGCCTACCTGATAGTAGACGAAGCTTATAATCCGCTTCTGTATCTGTCCGAGTATTCGCGATGAAGTTTAACGCACGAAATTGCATCCCTTTCGTATTTGTTAAGACTGGTGTGGTGTACATTTACGTTACGTTGCGTGCAAGTGCGACGATGAAGCAGTATTTTTGTTCGTTCTTTCGTTATATTAATTTTCCGTCGATGTAAATAATATATTATGGACTGTTCCAGTTGATGATAATTACTATTCTGACGATTTTCGTTGTGATATCGATAGATGTTTGACAACGAAAACAGCGTACGAGTGTTTGTGATAGATCGCCGAATAAAGTCATCTGTCGGCGAATATCGCTTCATAAATTGCAAATATTGCAAATATTTAATAAAATGTACAGAAAATAATAACCGTTGAATGTTCTGTCGTAGGCTTATTCTAGCTCTGATTGTCATGATGACAAAGTCCCGAAAATGATGACAGTTCGCTAAGAAACGTTTTCCGGCTGAAAAAAGCAAAATGTCGTCGTTGCTTATATACACGTACAGCAAATGTTTCACCTTTGAATTCAAATTTCAAAAAAGTGCAAAGTATAAAAAGTTTTGAACATGATTTTTACTCTGGTAAAAGTTGTAGAGGGTTACTTGATGTTTGTTGTCACTGCCTTGTCAAACTTTAAGCAACGTATAACTTTAACCTAACAAAAACAAACTAACTTTGCTTTATAGCTATTTGTTTTCTTTAAAAAAGCTGTTGTGGTGATTACTAATGATTACTTGGCTTACCTCATCATTAACTTCATCGATTTCAAAAAAGGCATTTAACAGTGTACACAGGCCATCCTTGTGGAAAATTCTGACATAGGCCTACTACGGCGCATTCCTGACCGGTTCATTAACATCTTCAAGGCAAGTATGACAACTCCAGCTGCTGTGTCAAGACTGCAAGTGGATACATAGAGTTTTTTGAGATGTCTCAGGGGTTCGACAAGGCTGCATCGTTTCACCATTTCTCTTCACCATAGTCATCGATTTCGTCATGCGCAGAACTATGGACAAGTCGGAATACGGCGTCATCTGGCAGAAGTAAAACCGCTTAACGGATTTAAACTTCGCTGATGACATAGCGATATTGGCGGAGGAAGAGAACGTATGCCATGAAATGACTACCAAGCTCGAGGAACAAAGTGCACAAGTTGGACTGAATATAAGCCGGGAAAAAACGAAGGCCATGGGAATCACCCAGCACTCATCACCACAGCCAATAGCCGTTGCACAAGGGAACATAGAATATATAGAGAGATTCACCTACCTGGGAAGTGTAATATCTAGCGATGGAGATGTTGAAGCAGATATCAACACTCGACTGGCAAAAGCAGCAGCAGTCTTCCGACGACTTGACAACGTGTGCCGATCCAGCACGCTTAGCTTCAAGATTAAACTAGACGTCTACACCTCCCTCATTGCTTCTACAGCCATATACGCCAGCAAGACTTGGAAGAGTACAGCTAGAATATGTCAGCAGCTGGACGTCTTTCACCAGCGCAACTTACGGAAGATTCTGGGCATTACATGGAAGGACCATGTGACTAACATACAGGTGCTAAGCCGGACTGGGCAGCGAAGATTATAGGACATTGTAGCAGAGAGACGACTTCGGATGGCAGGCCATATCATCAGGATGCCACCTGGACGACCAGCCAATCACGCCATGTCATGGACCCCTCGTGGTAGTGGCAGACGACGAGGTCGTCCAACGAAGACTTGGCGGTCTACATTTAAAGAAGACCTGGTGGAACGAGGAGTCGATTGGAACAGCGTCCGGGCTGAGGCTACAAACAGAAGCAGATGGCGAACTCTTGCTGTCCATTGTCCTGTCAAGGACCGGGGGATCTAAGTGCTAAGATTCGACGTGACTGGCTGCGCCGTATTCATTTTTTATGATATCGTCTATGTTTGTGGAGAAATAGCGCCGCCGCTGTCAGGACAGGCAGCGCCGTATGGCGAAAAAATAGAAAACCACACAACATAAATTTAAATGTTAGACGTCCGGCGAGCGTGCCTATAATCCATGCATTATGTATATGCCTTAGACTCCCCGTAGTTTACAGTGACGCCGGGTCGGTGTAGCCAGATCGTCGTACTAGAAGTAGAAACCCCGTGATGTCACGTCCAGCAATGTACAGGATGGGCCAAAAAACCGGATCTGTTTGAGTGTTGATAACTCAGCAATGGTTAGTGGTAGAAAAACGCGTGATACGTCAAAAGTTTCACAATGCTGTAAGGAATAAATGACAAATTTGCATAGTGAAGCATTTAAATATTCTTTGCCTAATTTGCATAAATAATCGTCACCCCCGAAATTCTGCCAAATTTGACTGTAACACATGGATTTAACATGGATATTTGAGCTTTTATAATTTAACGATGTTTACAGATGGAATATAAATATAAATTCTTTGCCTGATTTACACAAATCTGTCCCACCCCTAAAATCATGCTAAATTATCAGTAACACATGAATTTAAGTTAATTTTTGTTCAGCATACAGTGAAATATCAACAATCATTAACACATACGTTTAGTTTCGATAAAATTCGACATAGGCAGTTGCCCAGCTTTTGCATTCATAACCGTCACCAGTCTTTTTAGGCAGCTTGATCAGTGGAGTCAATGTGTTCGGGATCAGATGAGCCCAGCATTCGATTAAAACACGGTTTAGCTGGTCAGTTACTGAAATTTTCTGACTATGCTATTTGTTGCAATGTCCCACACTGAATAATTCACAGAATTTAATTCTGGACTTTCTGGACTTTCTCGCAATGAGTTTTTGAGTTCAATGAACTCGAGAACATGGGAGTGCAGGCAAATGCCTAATTTCAGGGGCAATGAAGATTTACGCAAATTAAGCGAAGAATATTCAAATGATTTGCTATGCAAGTTAGGCTCTCTTTGTCTACAACATTCCAAAACTTTTGACATATCACAGGCCTTTCTACGGTAACCATCGCTGAGTTATCAACGCTCAAACAGGTCCGGTTTTTGGCCCACCCTGTAGATGATGGTCCGGAAAATAGTTTTTTTTCACTTTGACGATAACTCCAACGAACCTTAACGTAGACGTATAGACGCAGATAATCAGCGTGCACAGGCGTTCGCCTCTAAAAGTTGTAGAAATAGATAGAAAATATAAAGCAAGACGTAGGCACAAAAAACATACAATTTGACTAAGCGATGGCCATAGTGCATGACAGCGTCAAATGGAGACACCTAATAGCAGTCGCATCATCAATCTGATGGAAAAGAATAAAAAGAAGAAGACACAACCACTGATTAATTCTTTGCATGGCGTGCCTGTTTACTCTGCAGCTTTCCCTGATAGCCTACTCATTGTGCAATGTGCGTATAACCACGAAAGGATGGCCAGGCTGAGTTAATTTGGTTGGCTGGTTAAATACGTTGATCGAGAACAGTAGGCAACGTTACCATACGCGTTAAGAGGCAAAATGGGTCATCTCAGAGAAGATATGTCCAGCATTTATAATCGCAGATGTACAGCCGTTATCGACTGCATACTTAGGCCTAGTCGTTTTTTGGTCATGTACATGGCTGCGACGGTGAATGTGCCGTTTAGGATAAGATCTGCAGGGTCGTTCATATATTAAAATATAGCCTATGGTGGGTCTACACTCTAAAGACAGCAGGTACGTGTATCCAAATATCTCAATGTACCTCGTACAAATCTCTCCGGAGTTTTTTTTTCAACATGACGCTCTAACCGTGGGTTCCAACTTATCCACGCTTTTTCCAGCCTTCGCTCAGCAGTACCAGCATAACAATACAGGCTGTGAAATGTCTCGGGACACAAATTGCACCACCGGCAAAGTTTATATCTCAAAGTAAAAGCCTGCAAGGGAAAATGCCATAAAGGAGCAAAGCGCTGATGTCATAACTCAAACAAACTATACTACCGTAGTTCAGTACCGCTGGTTAATGGGCCGTGGCGCCGTAAAAGTGAACAATAACCAAAAAGCGTCGATCGACTTTTCGCGTTCTTTTCCTTGTAATTGCTGCGTCAGCGCCGTCGCTGCTAATCCAACTCAACTGCCAGCGGCTATCGGGACGCACTCTGGCTTTTATTCCGTTTTATTCACCGAGATGCGATTGGTTAATGCAAGCAAAATGTCTAGGCCTACTAAGGCAAAGTGGCCGATGCTGCTGTTTCAAATGTCCGTATATTAGGGTTACCGCCGCACAAAAACATCATAAATAAACGTCAAATTCACACCACCTTTGCTGTTTCAGCGGAAATATTAACAGAAATCTGTCTACAGATTTCTCGAACAATAACGCCTCCAAATGAGCCACTTATTTTTGTGGCTCAACATTTTTACGCGTTCGAGGTTGTTACAGCTAACGCGCTATACAAATTACTTACTTACTTACTTATTTTTACGTGTTCTGCCAACTGCGGACAAAAGACAAAATTCTAACTACGTCGCTGATAGCTTTATTGTAGCGCTAATGACACGTTCCTGTCATAAGCGTTTCTTGTAGTCAGTATTACACTGGGTCGCAGAATGCGCTATTTTGAGTTTGCACGTAACTTCCACATGACATTTGTGAGATGTCTACTTTATGGCAAACATAATGCTTCCAGAAAATGTGCAAACGTATAATCTAACCTACAATTAACTTACACTGCTTCTGTCATTGTTCTACGGTGTAGAATGTTGCTCACACAATAATTGTCTATTCGCGATTAATAAATAGGCCTACAGATTTATAAAGCCATGTCCGTAAGGATATGTAATTATGTATGCGTGTGTTTTTTTTATGCGAGACGCGGGTGCTTAGTGACTGTGGTTCCCGTGAGCCATTGCGAATATTCTGCTGTCGATGGCAAATAATAGCACATTAAAATATCCGCTAAAGTTGTACAGCTTTATAGGCTAATCATTGATCGCAACGTTGTAAAGGCACTGTGAGTCGTTTGGACCATATCCTGGCTCAGAGAAGATCGCAGAAGATGGGTCTCCACCAGGTCCAGGCGTTGTCAGAGACAGTGTCAGCCGAGTTGGCGATGAGCGGAGTGTCGTGTGTGTTGAGCTGACACGTCTTATCGGAAGGACGGTAGTTGTACGAGTCACAGATCGGTGACAGCGTGCAGTTGATCATGCACTGCAGACGAACATTCACTTGGAAACTGCTCGCAACTTTGTTGATCATCCTCTGTCCTGGATGATTTTTCCACTCCCAACCTGAGCGAACATCAATCCCTGCTGTAGTGACTGACTTATACCCCGTTTATACGAGGAAGCATACACGAAGTAAACATGAAGCAAACGTATTTAAAATACACGTGCACGACGTGTAGGCTTTACTCTAAGTGTGATTCACGTTTGGTTCCATCAGTCCTGGTTGATAACAGCTTCATGTGTGCTTCATGTTTTTGCTTCATGTTTGCTTTATCGTGTAAACGGGATATTAGTAATGACTAATCACCACTGGCTGCATGGCGTACAATTCTTTACTTCAGTACGAATAACTGCCTTAACGCCGATGGTATAGGCTATAGTTTTAGTTGCTTGTATCTGCATTTTTTCAATCATATCAATATTGTTCTTATAACAACTTTAGTTCTTGCAGACAGTTTTTGCAGATGAGGTCGCACACAAAGAAAACTGTTCTTTAACTTTTCAAGTTTTTCTGAATTATAACACCCAAGTTTTTTTTTCATTGCCGACAGCCATATACCTAGTATCTGATATTTTTTTTACCAAAAGTAGACCTACTTTCACGATGTACATAACACGACATTTTTAGTATTAAACAGTAGTAACCCTTCTTTGGATAGTATGACACGGACAAAGAATGACAAGCTTACTACGTTTGCTTTTTTAGTAATCCATGCAGCCAAGTACATGCTGAAAGCATGGGGGATGCCGGCTATTGCGATGATCATTACCATAGTGTCGTCTGTCGGTCGCTCTATCCATACCTACTCTGTGTTACTCTTGTGTACTCTGTTCGTTGAACTGAATTAGATACTATTTGCCAGAAACATTCGCATGAACTGAAGGATCACCGTACTAAAACGAAGAGATGCGTGGACGCAGGGGCGTCTATTCCCCCCTTGGCGTTTGGACCGTATCCTGGCTCAGAGAAGATCGCAGAAGATGGGACTCCACCAGGTCCAGGCGTTGTCAGAGACAATGTCAGCCGAGTTGGCGATGTCAAGTCAAGCTTAGTCAAGTGCTGCATTACCCCCAGCGACGGATGACGGCATACTTCCTCGTGGGTGCCAACAGAAAATTTTTTAAGGTAAAGTGGGGGAGGCTGCGGCGTCAAATGAAATGGTAATGAGAGTAGACTATTTCACTCCGCATGTGTTAGAAAATCCAGGGAGCGCGGTCAGATCCGGAGTGGGGTCCGGAGCCGAGCCCCGGCCGAAAATGGATTTAGTGCATTTTTAGCCTCACAAAACACTTTTGGTCAAGTTCTGGTATAACGATGACTGCCCCCCTTAAAACCCCAAAAGTTGCCCCCCTGAGAAAAGTTATACGCTTTGAGCGTAGTCGTTAATGGACGTAAACGCCCCTGTGTGGCCGGAACCTTAAGTCAAAATTATGGCCGTTAATTACAAAAATATGCGAAGTCGTTCGCTCAAAAACTTACGGCAAGTGTAGACCTCCATCTCGCAGAAGTTTGCATGGTCATTTATTTCAAACTGTACAATGAGATATCTGTAGGCCGCTAGGCCACAGGTACACTGCAGGTAAAGTGTTAGTGATGCAGATGTTGTACAGGTAATTAGTACAAGTCTTACAGGTACACTGCAGAGTGACTGTGGCTCCGTCTGGTACGACGCCAGGGTACTGACCACAGACGGCGTAGTTCCACAACGTGGGTGCTCTGACAGTAGGTGGTACATTGGTCAAACCGATGATAAAATTCGTTGACCTGAAGCCTGCACAGACGTCGAAATTACTTCGATTAACAGTGATCTCTGCCGCTGATGGTGCGAACAGTCACTAACTGTCGCAGACAGTCAGGTCGAAATAGCGTCGTCGAGATTAACGTGGACATGTTTAGTTCTTATTCGTTAAAATCACCACGGCCGTCGAATCACTTCTTTTACGCTTCAAATATTGGGACTATTGCTGAGATTTAAATATATGAATTTAGTACATTAAATCGGTGTTCGGTATCGGCTGTATCTATCTCGCACTACTGCAGAATCCAAAAAATCCTCTCCCGGATCCAGACGCCGATCCGAATCACTAACACAATTTTACCACCTCTACATGTAAGTTGGGCCAAGTTTAATCTTCCCTGAAAACTTCAACCAACTTCGCTGACAAACCAATCAACAGACAGATAGGCCTAGGTAAATAAATACACGAAAGTATTACATAACCTTATTGGCGGAGATAACAACACATATTAAGAAGCTTTTATATGCTACTCTCATCAGTCACTAAACATAATTTTTTGGTTAAATACTATTATTACAACCAATTCCTATCTAGTCGGAACGTTGGCAAGACTGTGGCACCTGAGCTATCTCTATTGGTCAATTTGACGCCGGCGACGTACAGTGGAACACCCAAGTCGACTGCCCACCACGGGTTTATATCAACCCGAGTAACTGAACAAGTGTTGATGTGCATACTCGCGCCGTGGTCTCCGTCGTTGGCGTGTCGGGCGGGATATATGCCCGGCGCATGCGGGTCCGTGTACGTACTGCTTTGGTATGCCGGTCGATTGAGAGCAACGTTGACATCAAGGCGAGCATCCACCGACACTAAAATTAAAAGTTAAATTAAAAGTTGAAGCTAAAAACAGATTTGCAAGTGCCGCAAATCCTACAAAAAGCCAGCTGTCGCCAAGGAGGGCCGACTGTTTCCGAGCTACGGTAACTAATAGTTTGAAACCTTGCACTGAAAATTGTGGTCAAACCGCTGCACATGAAGACATCATGGTTATTATTGGCAGGCTAAATGAACTCGTCGTCGCCCTATCCAACGGTACCATCGCCAATCCCTACGACTTGCCGTACAGAGACAAAACCGCACAATTGGCATAGCAGAGTGTGTAATGATCCTCCAAGGTCATCCACGGTCAATGATTTTTGTATCATGTAAAAGGGCGTATGCGACTTTCTATTAGTGATAGTGATGGCCCTATCTCTCACCGTTTCCGAGATACGGCTAGTTTTCGGTTGAAAAACGCATATTTTCCTACCCTGCATTCAACACCAAATTTGAAAACGTTTCTTTTGTACTGCATCACCCAAATTTTGCGTGCGAAAAGCCTCGACAAAGGGCTAATTATTCGCGTAAACAGTTTTGCTCCTAGCACCGACCACTTACCCACGGTGCATTCGTTACAAACGACAGACGACGAACAGACAACTACTTACTCGTATCAAAAGACCAGCCAGACTTTTAAGCTTACGGTTTAACCGTCAGTCCAAAAATAACAAACGCTCGTTACGTTTATAGTTACGACACGCGGGCAACAGTAAGGCCTATACGTAAAAGTCTTGGGCATCGATCGGAAAACTGGCCTCTGAAGTTTTAGCAGTGATTACGTTATACAGGTAAGCTACATCTCGAAGTTATTGCGTCACCGTCTGTAACAAGAAGCTTAGAGAGGGCTCAAAACCAGAGCGTTAGCTGCACGCATTTGTTTCATCATAAAACTACTTTTTCGAGTTTGATGGCTTTTAGTTTCAGCATTTTATCCGTTAGCCAATGTTTTTTCTGTCAGGAAATCTGCTTACATGGCTGCCGGGTCCGAAAATCAAAGTGCATAAGTAACTGTAACGTAGCGAGCGTCTCTGTTTCTTATTTTTAGGTTTTACGGCGTTCTATAAATCTTCTTTTTTCACTCCCCTCCTCTTCTTTTCCCGTTTTCTCTTCCGTCTCCTTTTCTTTTTTCCATTTATTCTTTTTGCCTTCCCCCATTTCCTCACACACTTTTCGGTCCCCTCAATCACAATTTCTTTAATAACATTAGATTTTCTGGTCAATGTTGCCGAGCTTGCCAAAAAGCGTCGATGGGTCAAATTATAATTTAACGATATCACATCGTCAGACCAACTACGGTGACTATGTTAAGTTGGTATCTTTTACATTTGCTATAGTCGATGCGGTTATTTCAAAGTTGCGTTCATCATTTTGTGTCGTAAGTTGATGATGATGAAGGACGAATTAACTTTAGCGTGGCGTTAAGTCAGCACAAACCATAGATGTGATAAACGTTTACAACGTTTACAAAAAAATCTTTGTAAACGCGTTTATTATTTTGTCAACGTTTATCTCAATAAAAATCACATAAGCGAAACGAAGCAAAATTATGATAGCGACGAAGATAATTAGTGGACAGAACAACTGAACTTAGTTTTCACATAGCTATAAGATTAAAGTGAGTGAATTCTGGGCACTTTTGTAAAACGGTTGTCACAGAACTGGAGTAATACATTCTTTGACAATAAAAAAACTTTTATTGAGATTTGGAATTATCCAAATAATAGGCCTAATATTCAAACTTACGCTTTGTGTACGTTTATTTTTAGTTTACAAACGTTTACAATCTTTTTCGTAATAAACGCGTTTATTAACGTTTATTATAATTTTTTTGACGTTTATCACATCTATGGCACAAACTGACCTGCAATTGCTTTCAGCAACAAATACAGCCATTTAACGTCGATCGCCATCACTATATCATATCACATCGTGACCAAGGCTAGAAAAAAATTAAATTTAAAAAAAATTTGTAGGTTTTAGGTTTTTAGGTGTTTTCAAGTTTTAACGTTTTTATAGTTTTTTCGGTTTAGTGTACAATGAGCACCGTCCACAAAATTACGACCCATGAAAAACATTTTATACATTTATATAAGTAAACTACATAATGACGTAATTGACATCATAAATCAAAAAATCACGATTAAAATATGAAATACAATATAATAATTTTACAATCAAACAAAAAAACCTCAAAAATCTAAAATTGCATTTTTGAGGTTTTAAAGTTTTTTAAACCTTAAAATAAGTTTTTTTCGGACCATTTTTCTAGCCCTGATCATGTCGCGACCGACGCATCAACTGACGTGCCCCGTAGACGTCATACGTCGTCTCAGGTCACGTGACGTTTGTTATGACTCGTTGCTAAGTAACGGGCTGCTGATGTTGACTGCCACGTCGATTAGGCGACTACTCAGTAGGGGCCTAAACATTATGTCGATTAAAACCGTTTCAGGGGCTCGATACGAATCTGAACATGATGGCTCTTTACAAATATGTTTATCATTATTACCTATCTACCTGCATTAGTAGACTTACCTAACTGGCATACTCGTGAGACACTTACTCGCCTATAGTCAGTGAGACGCAAACATTGTGTGCCTTTCGTTCGCGGCCTCAAAAAGCATTGTCATTCGAACAACATGATTAAACGTTGCACACGAGAACTTCACCGTTAGCTTTCACACAATTATACGTTTTTATATTTCAGTAAATTTAGCGACAGATTCTAGTTTTGGCGAGAAATAAATACGATCAGATATTTACAAAAACTTTACAAATTTTGTAAAGTATACGCCACTTTAACGTCAAAAGCAACAAGACGTGATACGTGATACCTGTCATTAGCCTAGTGCATTAAATTGTTGAATTTCCAGAATCGCGATCTTTCTCTAACTTTCCAACAGTAAGAAATTATTAAATTCTAATCAGTCTGTTATGCGGGTATGAGCAAGTAACTGTGCGAAATGTCGCGTTAAATTTAATTTTTACGCGGTTGCTCAGAAAATGGCAAGTAACTTTAAGGGATACAATTTGCCGCACCCTGTACTGAGTAGAACTAGCATTTATCTCTCACAGTGGCTTTGTCACTGTCACAATGACAGCAGGGGCCTACTGTTATGTTACATTATTGTGAACAGTCGTCACGGCCGTGTGCCTTAAATCATTACTGCTTTGAAATTCATACCGTTCGTCACTCAATGCTTTTGTTTGCAGACGCTATCCTACAGGGGCGTGAGATAGTCCTACCATATAAGCTATTGATTCACGTTGCTCCTCATGCACTCAAATGACTCATGTGACCTTCTACATAAGTCATTTGTAACTTGTAACACATTTGTAATTTGTAAGACATAAGTAACTTTGTACACATGTCTCGTCCATTTCTTCTTACGTCTTCATAATGTTGCTATGTAGCGGATTAGTGTCAAGAATAACTTATTTGTTTAGTGCTGTAAACAGTACAATCTGGTCAGATCGCGCGGTTGCTAATTATCTGCGGTGACAACGTACGAACGACCATGTTAGTTTAGTTAGTTAGCTTATAACGGCATTAGGCCTATGCATCATCGTACAGGTCTAAAACTCGTCGAAAGTTTCGTGACGTTTTATTGTAGCCCCGAACGCCGGCGGCTCTCACTGGATGCAAATAAAACGGATTAGTTTCAGTGAAATCGCCGCAAGGATAAGTAAATAACCTCCTTGCTGCTAATCCGCATCACATATGCAACAGCCGAGCAACAGCTGTAACTAGGTCCATTGCATCACACGTCAGCAGCAAGCAGCAGCAGCTTTCACGTTTACGTTGCTTGTGAACAATATGCCATTTCATGTTAACAATAACATACCACATGATAGTACCTTTAACTTTTGTACATACAAAAATTTTAATAGTAACTTTAAAAAAACGCTACTCCTTCTTAAAGATCCTACCACATTCTTCACGTGTCGTGAAATATACGCGTAGAAAACTATGGAAATATTGAAAGTTATCTTATATTTTTTATCGTATAACGTCGAATCGTATCGAGTTATTGCACACAGCCGTATGCCTCTAAGTCCACATCCTATACGACAAAATTCCTACATTTATCACAATCTAATACACCACGATACTTGTATTTCCAGTTCCGATCATTGTTGCCTTGTAGTTGTAACAAGAAATTTAAGCTAATGCTCACGAGACGCGCGAAAGTCTGTAGCAGTTTCTGTTCGCAAACTGTCAGTCTATCTCCAGCCATTTCGTCGCGACTTTTGATACCCTCGTGCGAAGGTTTCTTTGAACCCAGAAAATCGAGACTTGGACCGTCGACGTCAACGTTCAATGCTGAAAATTTTATATGCAGCTTGTCCATGTCTATCTCGATTGGTTTCGGCGCAATTCGTTCTTGAAATGTCTCGCAGCCCGAAATCGCCAAAAAATCCATAAAAACGCTATTTTAGCGTTCAAGGTCATCTAAGGCCATTGAATTTGGTGGCAATCGAGAGCCAGTCTAGGACTTCCTATTAGTGATTAATAGTAACTTAGGCCCTATCTTGCACCGTTATTGGGATACAGCCACTTATTGGCTAAAAATCACAATTTTTTACCCTCTTTTCATTTAGCGCCCTCGTTCGGGGTGACTCCCTTCGAATTTATGGAAAAGCTTTACGGTTCCTGAAACTTGAGTCTTCCAGGCAGTCAGTGGTAAAGATTTCATGATCCTAGCTTGCACCGTTTTTTACTGATCCACCCGTGTGACGAACGGACAGACAGACAGAATTGCGATGGCTAAGACGCGCTGAAAGCAGTAACTGCTTTCGCGCGTAATAAAATTATGTTCTGAATCTGACTATATTACATAAGGCAGTGTTATGGGAACGTCAATAAGCCAGATTCCAAATTTACTGCAAATATACGGAGTACATCGATGACGTAATTTTTAAAACTACACGATAGTACTTTTTCATACAGACAAAAAAATTACTAGTAAATTTGAAAAAAAAAACACTAGACCTTGTTAAAGATCCTGCCATATAACGGAGCAGTTGCAGCTATAGCAAAAAATGCAGCTATGGCAAAAAGGTAAAGTTTCACTTTTCATCCAGTCACTGAACCAAGATTGCCTGGTTTAAGCTTCATTCGGAAAAAGTTTCAGATCGGTCGCAGCAATGGTCCTGCACACAGTAGGGGCCTACGCAAGTGCGCTTATTCCGTACTATGCTTCAATTGCGGACACCAGGACGCGATGCAACATACGCTAATCCAAGGAAGTCTTATATATGCTGCTATCTATGTAGAGTTCCATGGCTAATCGATCAAGAACCAATATGTTTGGCATAAGCATGCAGACAACTTATTGCATCACGCGATCGCCACATCCTACTTTTGTTTCTGCTGAGACAATGTCGAATGTCACCCTGCACTACAAATCTACGCAAACAGTTAAGCAGTGGCGTAACTTCAAATTTTGGGCCCCTGCAAGAAAATTATTGAAAACCCCCTCTCCTTTTCCCCTCCCTTTACGCTTCTTTTCGTCATGCCTTTCCCTCTTCTTTCTTCCCTTTTCTTCTGTCCTTCCCCCTACGTTTTCTTCCCTTACAAGTAGCCCCTCTCAATGCAGCTGAAAGGTCTGTAGCAACACTGTGAGCTCCCCAGTGACAACGTATTTTAGAGATTTTTACACCCCAGAATCCGCATCTGATGACATCAAGTTTCGTGTCTTCGCTCTTCCAAAAACACTATAATTTTGGGCCCCATTTTAGACCCTCCCTTTTCTTCCCCGCATTGCGGGGTCTGCGAGGTCAGTAGTTGCGCCACTGCAGTTAAGGCTGTAGCTTCTATACAGCCTAGCGCTAAATAATATAAAAAAACATCTCACGCTTTCTCAGCACTGCTGCAACTTATGCTACTAGATTCTATACGTAGACACGCACGACTTTTTACGATGCTCCGTTCATCACATCTTGACTAGTATACTGATTCACAGCTATTACGTTATACACAGATGCTCTGGACATGTACACCGTGTTTCAGAAAAAACAGTCAAAATTTTTTTTCCCACAACTTTGTCAGATGTTTACGAAATTTGATATTTTTTGGCACGAATATGGCCAAGACGATGAAATCATACAAAGTGCACTCATTTTCCACCTTACCTAATTTATGTCAACGCACTACCGTGTGAAACATCAATGTTCCAAATTCTTGCATAACCCTAAGTTATTTTCCGAGTAAACGCTGCAACGACTTAATTAAGCACAAAATAAATTTCAATGTAAATTATTTAGCAGAATTCTAAGTTTGTGTAACAAATCGCTTGCAAATCGTTAGAATTTATGTCCAAAGTGGGCCCCGCATACAGAGACAATGGCTTAGATGCAACGCCACTGGCTGGTAGCGGAATCAACAAACGACTGATCAAACGGCATTCAGTTATCGATTAGACGTGTTTTAAGCTCATCAGTCAGCTATTTTGTTGTCTGCTGTTTTTACCATAAAATATTTAATACCACAAAATTACTAAACCACGTGGCACCCTCTGTTGAATTGATGATGCAAAGGTAAGCAATAAGATACAAATAACTACCGTGTAATGTAACAATTTGGAGCTTGGAGCATCTGTGTTTCACATAGTAGTGCATTGACATAAATTAGGTGAAGTGGTAAATGAGTGAACCATGCGTAATTCTATCGTTTTTACCATCTTTGTTCCAAAAAGTATTAAAGTTGGTGGAACTTTGACGAAGTTTTGACAAAAAAAAACAATTTTGACTGTTTTTTGAGACACGGTGTAGAAGGCCTGTCTACTTTAACATTTTGCATGAATAATTAAGCCAAAATACATTATCACGCAATGTAGTGCACCCAGAACGACTACTTTTATTAGCTTCTGCAGCTGCTGTGATGCAAATTGGCATTCGTGAGCCCCCAGTGGTGCTAATGGGATTCTTTTAATGAAGACCGAAAACATGTAGAAGCTTTGACTGTTTAGTATCTCGTAACTGACTGTCGCATAAACATTTATACTGACGCATGCACTCTTATATAATCCAGCTTTTAAAGGGACCATGGTTTTCATTTCCTCATAAAATTTGTATGCTCTGACCGGTTGAAATTCGCAGCGTACCGTTGCTGGTTACAAACGCTAAAGTGACTTGTAGATAGGATCTACCGGTGTGTTGAAATACGTTGATGGTGGCGTTCTTCGATGATTAGCATGGTCAGTATAGTGCGTCACTGACGACGCTCCAACCATTACAGGTATGCTTCAAAAAAAGGCGTTCAGGTATGTCGGTGCCGACATAGCAAAACAAGAAGAACAGCTGTCGCTAAGATAGCCGACAGTATTAGTTGTCAGTGACTTTCAGGATTACAAGGTCAATGATTTTTTTTATGTCATTTGAAAACCAATGTGTTATTTCCTATTAAATATTAATAGCAACCTTGGCCTTATCTCTCACTATTTCCGATATACGGCCAGCTGAAAAAGTTCCATTAAAAGTTGCGGCTCAACCGCTGCAGATGCAGACATGGTTACTATTGGCAGCTAACCGCAGCTTATAGGTAGTCGCCAGCGCCTTATCCAATGACACTATCGTCGACCCCCTACGACTTACCGTTCGGCCACAATACCGCACGATTGGCATACCATAGTGCCTTATGACTTTTCGAGGTCATCCAAGAACAATAATTTTCATGCCATTTGAAAGCTAATATGCGATCTCCTATTAGTGATCAATAGCAACCTAAGCTCTATCTCGCATCATTTAGCCACAATACATCCGTTACGGACGACGACAGACAGACAACAACTCGTAACATAAGTTCGACCGTTACGTAAGTACCGTCGGCTAAAAACGTGGTCGAGTCATCGAACGCTTGTCTTAACGGTGAGGCTCTGTAGTATCGGCCAGTGTAAACCAGGTTTAGAGTTCTCGAGTCTTGAGACTTAAGCCGTAAAGACTCTATTGTCAGTCTTGCTGACAATGTCAGTTTTCATTGTCCCACTGCAAGTAAAAAATAAACTACACTGTGTCTCAAAAACATCCCCGACATTTTCGACTGTAACTTGGAAACCACTTATCAAATTTTGATAATTTTTGGTAGGATTATTTTCAATACAACTTGCCATCAAATGACCATTTAGTTTCTCACCTCGTCTAACGTTTGTTCCTGCACTACCTGGGGAAAGCACAACCAGCGAAATATAACTTTTTTATCAAATGCGATATGATTGCTTAATTAACATAACGCGTAAAAACACATTTTGTTTACATTTTTGGCACTTTGGCTGACATTTCACTCAGTTGTCCATTTCTAAACTGCCTGCAGTAAAATTGCTTGAGGTGTTGGCCCACTATGCAAACACATGCAAGGAGACGCTTTTCCCATTCATTGACAGCAGTATCGATAATGTTCTGCTACAGACCATCCGGGCTGTATCAGTCGCTTCTTGAATTCCTAATCATTTCTGAACGTCATCTGGTAGACGCACTGCTGTAGGACAATCAAATCTTGTAACAGACCTACTGTTGGGGCCACAGATTAAAATAGATGAAATTTGTTGACATTTTGTCATTCATTTTAACACGGATTATGCTTAGTCTGCTTTCCCCAGGTAGTGCAAAAGCAGATGTTGGGTGAGGTAAAAACTAAAACATTTATTAAATAGGAAGTTGTGTCGAAAATATTTGTGCCAAAATTTATTACAATCTGCTAATTTTTTTAAGTTACGATCCATAATGTCGGGGCTGTTTTTTCAGGGTTTTTTTGTTTATTTTAACACGTATTGCGCTTGATCTGCTTTTCCTAGGTAGTGCAGAAGCATACATTGGGTGAGGTAAAAAAAACTGAACGGTAATTTAATGGCAAGTTGTGTCAGGAATATTCGTTTATAGTCGAAAAAGTTGGGAATGTTTTTTGAGACGCAGTGTAGAAACATGGCAAATCATTGTATCCGTTGTCGATGACATTTTAAGGCAAGAAAGCCTAGCTGTCGCTAGGAAAAACGCGCTACAGCTTATACAGTTTCTATTGCAGTACTAATCTTTAAAGTCATCCAAGGTCGATACTTTTCATGTCATTTGAAAGCTCATATGCCACTTCCTATTAGCGATCAATAGCAACCTTAGGCGTATCTCTCACCATTTCCGAGATACGGCCAGATTTCCATTAAATTTCCTACATCCCATTTATTCAATTCCAAATTTGTAGATGTTTCACTTGCACTAGATCGCTGAAATTTTGCACGCCTACGTCTAAGGCACATGGCTAATTATTCATCTAAAATATTTTACGACGTAACGCTTAGTCGCAATACATCTGTCACAGACGACAGATGGACAGACGACGACTGACGGACAGACGACAACCGTGCCGAAGATGCCTATATCATAGCTGTACAGCGTCAAAAATTGACGTCAACTTTTTATCAGATGATTTTTAAACCTTTTAAAAGTGTTTTTAATGTTTTTGTCAAATTTTTTAATTGATAACATGCAAATTTGCTGGCTATATTTCATTATGTAATACAGTGAATATTTAAGTAGGATTATAAAAAAAAACTATTGTCGCTAGGGCATTGTGCCGTAAACAACTGTGAATAAAAACAACTTTTTTTGCCATTCTGCTTTTCATACGTTGGTTCAGTGCCGATATATTATATTATGCGGGCGTCCATCTAGGTATTCACAACATTACTTACTTATATTTTCGACAAAAGTCATCACCTTATCTACCGAAAACGAATTCACGTTATTTTCTGACGGTTTAATTCTTGACGTCTAGTAAAGTTGATCGTTGACCTTTAAAGTGAATTTTAAGTTTTTTAATCGTTCTTTTTGTCTTCAATCTAGCAGCCAGTACGCTGTGAGAAATTTCGAGTAAAACGCTAAGTTAATTATCCGTATAACTACTTCTGAAATAGACCAAGTTACTCGTGTGATGACGTTGTTCAGACAGAGAAACAACTTGCGACATGACATAGGGTTTTTCGTGTCGTTGAAACCTAGTCGTCATTATTTCTAGCAATCTGTCGAAGACATCATGTCTGTGAGCCGCTGATTATGCCATCAGCCGCAAGAGCAGTTCCTAATTAGCAGACTGATGACTCCGTTGGAAATACAGACGGACGGGTGACTGGCCATTAAACGTTCGAAGAATTGAAGATTAATGATCACACGAACGTTTATTTCGCCACTCAAGCAGAAATACATGCAATGACAACAACGAAAAAAAGAAAAAAGCAAAATCATAATTATACAGGTAGTACAAAAAATCTGAACTAATGCTCATGAGACGCGCGAGAGCCTATGGTAGTTCCTGTTCGCATGTAATCACTCATTCAGCCAACAATTTTTAAAAAAATCACTTAAAATCAATATTTTTAGGGCTCAAGGTCATTGAAGGTCATCGATGTTGACATTCTTAAAAAGCTCGTCGCCAGTGCTTGTTATGATAAGCTGCATGTCTGTGCCTATCTGCAATCATTTTCACGTTAGACGAGCCAATACCGGTAGAATAACGTCTTTTTAGGAGGAGTGCCCCTCTTTCGCCCCCTCGTTCGTAGGGACCCTTTTCACCCAGTGGCATGAAATTTTGTCACGCAATACTAGAGACACTATGCTAGCATATAATGAAAACCGAAGTCTCTGTCTCAGCTGGTTTTAAAACGGTACCGGGTCGTGATGAACGGACAGAAGGACAGACAGACGAACCGAATTACCATAGCTAATACGCGCTATAGCTAGCTAGCTCGCTCTCGCGCGTAAAAACACTTTTAAATATTTGGCTAGTGCAAGCTTGCGAGACTATGACGTACGACGGTGTGAAAAAAATCTGTTTAAAAACGTCGAAAAAAGTTGGTTGAAAAAAAACAAGAATCGTAAATTATAGCCTTCTGGTCGTTGTGTGTTACACAGAAGGTGACCGTGATATTAACCACGGACACAGTTGAGCGTTATAAATATTAACATAATATTTCATCACTGTCTTTGTTTCTGCCGGGAGTGGAATCCGGGGGGGGGGTTAAGTTAGGTTTTATGCAGTGATTTTACGCCCGTGATCGATGTGTGTTGCGACGTTCCATACACTTGGGGTGTGAACATGAGGTGACAGCGACAACGGCCGTGTTTATGAATAAAACATAAAATTTGGCGGGCCTAAGAGCGAATGCTGATCATCTGTACGTTTACGTCTTTGCTGCAATTTTATACGACAGCGTCCGTCAACGCCCATAAACGTTTAGCTACCGACCGTAAACTGCTTATTGGGTATACGCCATTCGACACTATTCACTACTTTACAGATGGTGCTCGTTGAATTATGCACAATAGAGGTACACTGGATTCTCAACAAATGCACAAAGTCCATGGGTGTCACAGTTGGTTCTACTCGCTTTGCGAATCAAGCCTATGCCAATGATGGTGTTCTGTTCACCGACTGCCCGTCCAAATGGCCAGAGATACTGACCACCTTTGATGCTGCTGCAGAGACCATGGGACTACACACATCATGGCAGAAAACGAAGATTCAGAAAAGTGGCCACGGTACACCACCATCTTCAGTTTACATGCAGGCCAGTGGACAGACAGTCGAAGCAGTAGATCAGTTTGTATATCTTGGCAGTGCTATTAATTCCGATGGTCGGTCAATGCATGAAATACATCGTCGAATTGGTATGGCCTCTGGCGTCTTTGGCAGATTGTCCAATGTGTGGTAGCAATCCAGACTCAGCCTGGCAACCAAGTTGAAAGTTTACAACTCGCTTGTCCTGTCTGTTCTCCTGTACGGATGTGAAACGTGGACCATACTGAAATCTGACGAACGGAAACTGGAAGCATTCCACATGTCATTCCAGCGACGCGTCCTCAGAATTCGCTGGTTCCACCGTGTAACCAATGCTGAAGTGACCAGTCAGACAGAGCAGGAAGATCTCACCAGTCACATTCGTAGACGGCGTGCGGCGGTCTTTGGACACGTCCGTCGACTACCTGTGTTTAGTCTCAACTGGCGTAACTTGGGATTAGGCCCTAGAGATAGGGTTAAAATTAGTGATAGGATTAAGGTTAGAAATAAAATGCATACTTGGCTATGGCAGTTTTTGGCTATGGCGAACCGGAATCATTCAGTAGCACTATTCGAAGGTCTCCTTACTTTCTGATCGGCAACTTGGTCAACCATACTCACACACCCGCGGCTGTATCTAGTATTGCCTATTTTGACTGGTAGAGGTATAATAATATAGTTGATGATAAGTTTTCTACTTGTGTAAAATAAGTTACAGAGTATTTAGCGTTGTCGTTAAGACGTTTAGCAAACTGAATATTCGTGAATCTCCGGCTGGCGACTAATAAGAAGATCCCATGCAGCATAACGTTATCTTCTGCACGGCTGTGCTGTTCGATACGCTAATCAGGCAACCGCAGCAGTGTTTACGACAAACGATATTAACTGTTTCTTCCCGTCGGTCTTTTTCTCTCCTGCGGTATCAATGTTCATCGTAGGCTCTTGCGACGTTGGCAATTGACTGCATATATGCAGCGAATGAGATAACTGCTCACAACGCAAGGCTATAAAAGCTACTTTTCACAATGCGCAGTTCGAGTTTTGTTTTGAAAGATCGGCACTGGTGTCGCTCGGAATTAGGTTTGCACTATGCTGTCCTCGGAAGATTTTTTGAAGCACACGTTTCACAGAAAAAATCGTCTTCGTCCCGAGACAACTTCTTTCATGAACATCGTTTCGAATTACAGGGATCCATTCTTTTCGCCTCTTTGCGGTGTTCAAACAAAAACGAAGTGACTAGGCATTTCAATTGTTTATTCGTAGTCACTGGTGACTCAGGATTTTGCAATGCCGATTTAAACTATTGTCTCCTCACCTTTCCTTTCCTGTTACAGCGCGTGCGTCTTATCGTCCACTTTCTTTTCCGCGTGTCCTTCACTTTTGAATTTTGATCCAGTTGGAAAGTCTGTGGAAGGCTTTCCAAGCAGGTTTAGACTAAACCCGGCTGCCAAACGCATTTTTGTCTATTTTGACTTTTAAGTCAAGACATATTTTGCAATATAAACGCACATTCAAGCATAAAGCGACTGAAAACAACGGTAGAGCTGAGACAGACATTAATTATTATTAACATCTCGTGGCAGTATGTTGGAAGCTTTCGTGAATATGACTATGCAACTCAGCTAACGACATTGTTCAGACTCCATAACTGGTAGGAGGCGAGAGAAGAGCCCTCCTCATTTTTCTTGACGTCATCAGCACGTCAATTTTGGCGTCTGTGCGCCCGCCACGCCGGTTTGATCCCGTGGGAAATTTTTAATGGTACTTCACTGCGACTATAGTTTGCTCATGGCAACTCTGTCGTATATTAGTCAAATACTCGCCTGGAATAGGATAATGCGCGACGTTAACTCTATAAAACAGCTGAGTCCATTCCACGCAGTCAATGCAGCAAAATAGACGAAAAGCTGTAAATGAAAGCCAATTATCACAAGTTATGTTATGTTGCCGTGCCATCGTTGACGACGTTCGCAACGATGCGATGCCACAGCAGCCTGTCCTCTGAATCCCTGATAATAATGTGTTGGACTCACGTCATCTTTCCACAATTCACACAATCTATCCAGATGCTTCAGTCTCTGACGCCTTCTTGCTATCTTCCCTTTTATCCTTCCCGTTAGCACAATAACTATGGAAACAAATGGCTTACAGTCAGCAAAGGCAGTCACATTAGAAATGGTTTGTCTGACAAACGACCGCTGCCTCGCAAGAAACAGTGAAACCGCTGTGAAAACTATAAATCACTTTAAATTCCGTTTTTCTAAGCGCACAGTGCGCTGCGTAATAGCTGCAGCAGTCTACATGGTTAGTCGTTCTAGTGTTCACGACAAGCTGTAGAAAATGCATCTCTCTATTCGGTATACTTCTTTTCAGTCAATATGCGGTTGCGTACTGTACGCTATATTATCCGCTATGGAGTGGACGCTTTTTTAGCCCGACTCTTTAACCTCCCGCGATTCGCTTCGCAAACCTCACCGTAATCCGTCTTTGTTATGAATCACCTCTCTATGCACGGGTCAGCTGACCATTTTTTCTCACATCTTACTATTTTCGCCATTCATCGTCACATCAACCTTCTATAACCTCCGCCTTTCTCATATACCCGGATTATTGGGCTTTAGTCGGATTTTCAAGCTCATCGCCTTTTCTTTCAGCACTTTTTCTCGTTAATTTTTTGTCTGATTCTATGCACTAAACCAAGCTGGCTAGGCGTACTCAATTAGTTTTTAGCCGACTGTACTAACAGTCGCGCTTATGGTACGATCGGTCGTCCATCCGTCGTCTGCTGTCTGTCTGTAACCCATAGATGTGATAAACGTTTACAACGTTTACAAAAAAATCTTTGTAAACGCGTTTATTATTTTGTCAACGTTTATCTCAATAAAAATCACATGAGCGAAATGAAACAAAATTATGACAGTGACGAAGAGAATTAGTGGACAGGACAACTCAACTTAGTTTTCACGTAGGTATAAGATTAAAGTGAGTGAAATCTGGGCACTTTTGTAAAACGGTTGTCAGAGAACTGGAGTAAGACATTCTTTGAAATGAAAAAACTTTTATTGTAATTTGGAATTATCCAAATAATAGGCCTAATATTCAAACTTATGCTCTGTGTACGTTTACTTTTAGTTTACAAACGTTTACAATCTTTTTCGTAATAAACGCGTTTATTAACGTTTATTATAACTTTTTGACGTTTATCACATCTACGCTGTAACGTATGTATTTTGGCTAAACGGTACGTCGTAAGGGGTTGGCGTTGACACCGTTAAATAGGGCGTTGCTAAGTTCCTATAGGCTGTCAATAGCAACCA
>Ga0209367_1002602_pt1 | contig 23972 bp, 15 predicted proteins | sample WorMetLIZISLAND2_FD_187412 | JGI IMG/M metagenome (GOLD analysis project Ga0209367, IMG submission 187412) | Marine gutless worms symbiont microbial communities from Max Planck institute for Marine Microbiology, Germany - Olavius geniculatus... ... | reverse complement strand
TCCTTCCCCTTTTCCTTTTCCTTCCCCTTGTCCTTTCCCTTCCCTTTTTCCTTCCCTTTTCCCTTTCCCATTTTCCTTCCCCGTTCTCTTTCCCTTCCCCTGGTTGCCATGGCAACGAAATCTGGGACAAAATAGGCTATAACTCGGCTTGCGTAAGAGATTTTTGCGCCTATAGGGGGATTTTTGGGGATGGGCCATCGAATGCTGCCAACTGCGTTTTTCCCCGACCGACCCCCGTTGCCATGGTAACGAAATTTGGGACAAAATGAGCTATATCTCGGCTTGCGTAAGAGAAATATGATGTGGCCCGGCCAACACTACTAAACATGCTTAACTGCTCATTTGTTGGAGTAATTAGACCTACTCTATTTTACAGAGGCATAGACTCCGTGTTCGTATGAACATTATCTTGTAGTTTTAATGGTTTTAAACACGTTTATAGGTTTATAATGTCCAATGCAATAGACTTATAGGCCTATAGATGTCTGAGCGAAATCTTTTCTTCGAAATCTTTTCTTCGAAATCTTCCGAATACTGCAGTGATGTGCGATGATCATGAAAAAATGATAAATCAGGAACAGGCAGATCAAGAATGAGTGAGAAAGCTGATTCTAGAGGTGAGGTGATGCATAGCGAAAAGAACGACTGGTAATTTTAAAAGAGATGTAAGCAGGCCTAGGTGTGCGAGCAATAGTGACAACAGATGAAGATCGAGTATACTTTGGAGAAAGATGGTCGTGCAGGTATGGAGGTTGAGTGGTATAGAGAAATTCAAACGTAACAGACAGAATTTTTGTTTATATTCAATACGCTCGGTTATTTTAAACCAGAAGAGATTTAAGAATAGGAGTGGTAAGATACAGCTTGCCGTGCTTGTCCGGGGCGTAGATGGGGTCCTCATCTCTCTTTCTGTGGCCACTGAGCCCGTAGGTGGATAAACCACTGAGTCCGGCTACCTTCCCAACGGCGGGGCATCACCGCCCTTTGGCCGTTACCATACTGCTTGATGAACAGAGGCGTGTGTGTGTGTGAACAACTTACCCAAGGTTGTTACCTGACAGCGCTCCGGGCCCGAGTCGATCCGAGGACCTTTCAGTCACCAGACTGGCCCGTTATCGTTACACTATCAAGCCGCACGTAATAGGAGTGGTGCGAGTAATTATTTAGAAACATTGACGACAGCATGGGTACTTTCGGGATCTGCTAAAAACGATTTAATTGAGATTTAGAAAGACTATAATATAGAGAGTTACAGTACGGTAGTCAATTTTCGAGGGCAAAGTGTGCAAAAAAGTAGTTTGCAAAAAAAAATTAGCTGTCTTTTATTTGTTTAAGCTTGCTAAAATTTCTTTTCGTGTAATCTGACAAAGTTAGGTATGTACGCATGTTGCCTACAGACTATACGTCGCTGATATTACAAAGCTGCCTGCAGATTACACTGTGTCTGACTGGCGAATGTTGTCAGTGGTTACCATGACAACACTCGTGCCAGTCCGAGCACCTGCTCCATCGCGATTGTATCTAAGCAACAGCAGTACGACTGCGCTCAACTTGCCCAGCCAGTAATTGAGACCGCCGTCTTATAGGACCAACGCGACGAACGTAGTACATAATAGATCTGGATCTACTTTGCATGCTCTTACAAGTCGGAGTTTCGTACGCCGGCAATCTTCAGCGTAATCAGAGGTATGCTACGTCAACATTTTCCGTGATTTCTTATCGTGCCAATCGACTACTAGCATAGTTATTCTGAAGTTTTGTTGTCACTTAAGTTTCATCGATACTTTCGGTACGTATTGACTGCCGGTACTAAGCCCTCAATTTCTGAAAGTCGTAACTGCACGTAGCTTAATTACTAGCTGTGCAGCTCACAGATTGTGGTTAAAAGTTTTTTCCCGACTTTCTTTATTTAACAGAACTTTACCAGTAAGTTCAATCAATATTCAATTAAAAGCTCCCGCAACGTTTATAGTAACTCCAGCATTGAATCGAGACCGCGTATTCTTTGGAGACTGCGACTCAATGCAGTTGCAGTGTCAACATACCTTCTGCCGGAACAATTTACGTTTAATACATTCTGTTGTAAAACATCGAGCCGTAGATTGACCTGTATTGCTATACGGTTTTCATTAGCTATAGGCTATTTCTGTAGTTTTTACGAATACTTATTTTTGCTGTTTGAGAAGTCCGTCTGCTGTAGGCGTAGGCTAGATTTACTTAGCCCTACAGTCTGCATTTAATATTATGACAACCCATTAGCAATGAGTGGTTCATCATTTATCATCATTTATTTTGCTGCATAACACATACAGGGTACGTGGGCCAAAAAAGTAAGCTATTGCACTTTGTCCATATTTTCGCTAAATATTGACCATTTTTCACAATTTTTTACCAGTGGACTCTGAAAAAATTTGCTACTCAGGGGCATGCACACCACACTTATTATGTTGCTATACTACCTTGCAAATATAAATATCTAAAAACATACAATATTTGCAGATGAACAAAAGGCCTAATAATAAATTTTTGAAGTGTTTAACCTTAATGTTGAAATATGAGTTATAGTAAATGTCAAAAACATTGGAGGACATAAACATTTTTTTCAAATAATGTGGACGATTTTACTGTGCACTAGTATTCAATGTACACATTAGATGATGGCTGCAATTTTGCTCAGTTAACTGCATGAGCATACAGAGCAATGTATTTCAATTGTGCGGCCCTACAAGTTGTGCATTATTTTTGGAAAAATAAAAACTTACTCCGTAGCTACACGTAAAACTTTTTGACACTTATTATAACTTATATTTAACATTTTACTCAAATACTTATAAAATTTACCACTCGATCTTATTACCATCTGTAGATATTGTACTTTTTGGATATTTATATTTTGCAAGACAATGTAGCGACATAATAAGTGTGGTGCGCATGCCGCTGAGTAGCAAATTTCTTCCAGAGTCTACTGGCGAATAAATTGTGAAAATTGGTCAATACTTAGCGAAGATATTGAAAAACTACAATAGCTTTTTTGGTTCATCCTGTAGATCAATAAAAGTTTACAGAAAGAACAATTACAGTTTCCAGTTCATAATTTTGTCGTATTCTGTGGGGCCGTTGTTTGTTGGTTGGTTGCAGTCGCCGCTAGGACATGGTGTATAAATACACGAAGCCTCGCGGACCGATAGCGGCAATGTACGGCAGTCCTGGGCCGTGCTACGGACTGCCCGGACTGGTTGGCCAACAACACCATGATCCACGCAGCTCACATCAGCGCGGACCCGCCTTCCAGTTCGGAGTGCGCCATACCGGACTGACGTGCGACAGTAGTCCCGGACCGTGCTACCGACCGGGGTCCAGGGTAGACCGGCACGGACGAGATGGCAGTCCCAGCTACTCACTGTCCACCAGGCACAGTGATGGCCAACTAAATAATTAAATTAATTAAACTATAACTAAATTTCAAATTAACAAAAGTGACAATTTTTAGTTAAACTTTATCCAACTAATTTGCACCTATTTTGGGGGTAAATCGGTGTGCAACACTGTCGACAAATGCTGTTGATGTTGACTACGTAAAAATGCTAATTTAAGAAGAGTAAGCATTTTGAACATTTGGAAAGTAAAATTCATGAACAAAGATGTTACTGTCTTATTTTATGAATTTATTTCTATTTACTTTTGCAATAGTTGCTACTCCCAGTTCACTGCAGTCAATACAATATCTTAAAATCGAAAATTGTACAAGTGACTGAACTGTTTTTAATCAAACTATTCAGTTGCTAACTAAATATTAATAATTAAGCAACTGGTTTAACTGAACTATTTTTGTTCATTAAACTATTGATCTAACTAAAATAAATTAGTTAAACTATTAGCTAACAAATTTTTGGTTAACTTTCGTTTCGTCCATCGCTGTCGACCAGGCACGGTCAGCAGACGTCGTTTCAGACGCCGGGGCCTGGAGCTTACAGCCCCGAGGCCACTTCGCCGCAGACCACCAGACGATCGTCGCCTCCAGCATACAGCTTCGGTACTAGACACCGGTACCGTACCGACGCCAACTCCACTCCGGGTTTGTAACTTCGTATATCGGCTATTGCCGTCGTGGCAAAGAGGGCGATTACCCCCTTTTCCCTTTGAAAGTAGCCTGTCGAAAAATTTAATTTTTGGCAGAAAATCTTCTTTCAGTTTGCGTCTGGAAATGGGAAATTTCACATTTTGGAAAATTTGGGCGCAAATAAACACCCATAATCGGAAACGTGTCTGTCGGAATATCGCAGCTTTCTGTCGCGGAACTTTATTAAACCCACAATTACACAGCTGTATGATACAAACAGAATCTGTTTCAAAACAAAGTAGCATGTATGGTACAGTGTAGGCTGGTAAGTATGCTGTATTATTTTTTACAGTTTTATATAGAAATTATGAATAATATACGCAGGGAGTTACGCATAATTATTCACTTGGAGGGCCTCGGATCAAAGTTGGGAGGTGTGAGTTCTAGGGGTAAAGGATAGGGGTCTGGGAGCCGTGCCCCCAGCAGGGTTCAGAGGCAGAGCCTCTGGTCAGAAAGTCAGGGGGCAAACCTGCCTGAAGCTGAAACAGTTTTGGCTTTTGCCAAAAAGAAGTTTAATAGGCCGCAGTTTGTTACAGTTTACTGTGAATTAATGAAAAGTAATAAAAGCAATATGCAGAAATAACATAGGTTTCACCAAATACATTTGGTTTTAACCACAACACCCCTTGGTATTTTTTGTTGGGGTGTCAAGATTTTAATGGGGGTGTACATTCCTTTACAGGAGGGGCTGGATAATTCCCTGCCATACGGTCAAATCTTGACGCGCGCATGCACTCGTTCGATGCGTCCGCGCGGGACGTTCAATTTTCTGCCCGCAAAATTTGACATACCATGTCACAGATATCATCATTGCTCCAAGTTTGGCAAATATGGAAACAAGCAGTAGAACGAAAACGCTGATTGGGTTTTATTTGTGAAATTGACACAATTATTTTTTAATCTGATGTTCGAGCTTCTACTTAACTTTAGTCTAGCTATTTACTGATTCTACTAAACCTGGACTTTCAACTGTGCAAATTTTCTGTTTGCGACATTTAGTGTTAGAGCTGTAGGTGTCACACGATGCTTGCTACACACAGGTCCGAGTAACTACTCGGTGCCTGGAATGTTGGGCAGAACAATTATTCAGAGCAACAAACGACAGTCGCCGTGCTATACGCTTGGTGGACGCTGCAAGATCGGCAGCCTACATCAAGATCTGCAGAAGGTAATAAATACCCCGTTTACACGATCAAGCTGTCTCGACGAGCTGGCTGTATATTAGCTGGACGAGCCAGCTCTATGTTTGCTCGATCGTGTAAACGGGGTATAATACTTTTACAAACGTAGAACCATGTGATAAACCTTTTAAAGCTTGTCTTTTTTCCGAGATCGTCAGTTTCAAGAACTTTGAGGCTGAAATGGTAGTATTTTTCACTGATTTAAAGTAATTTTAAGCTATACAGAAATCAAGAAATTGGGAATAAATAATAATGTAATAAATTTTATACAAAATAGTACGCAAACTGATAACGGTTTTTGTAGTTATGTTTACTGACGTAGGCTACATGTGCAAAATACGAAAAAATAACGTTTTTACTTCAGCGTTTTTATGCTGTTTTATTTCTTTTATAGAATGTTTTAACGTTTTAATTTTTTTGGTTGAAGATTCGTTGCATCTATGATTGGATTGCAGTTTTTATTCATTTAGTTATATCAAGCAAGCAACTCGGCTCGTATCGGAGCTAAATTCATATACACAGAGAAGTTACACGCAAACCAAAAACAGTACACACAGGAGAACAATTGACAAAAATATATGCTATTCCTCTGACTGAAACAATTAGTAATTGCTGTGCTGAATACTGCAGACACCGGGTCCGGGGTCGTACAGTGTGACTGACACGAACAAGTACAAGAAGCGCTTTCCACGCTACAGCATGTCAAGCCGCACTCTGATCGTGACTGATGACGACTCGTGCAAACCGGGGCCTGGTGCTCACTCTCCCGAACGCGTTAGTAGCTGCTAGCGATTGTAATCCCAGGATTGAATTCTCAATCGCGGTATTCGGAATTGAGAAATTCGTAATCCCGGGATCCCGGGATCCCGTTTCGGGATTAGGCTTTTAGATTGGTCATTTTTTGTTATCCCAAATTGACTTATTTCATGCATAGGATGTTGTGTAAGCTCCTACGGAAGGTGTGTCCGAACTGTACAGAGTAACGATGACTGTCAAAATACAAATTACAGTACGCAGCACGAAGTAGTACTCTGGCGCTCATAAAATATATTATTTAGCAAACGGCTAAAATTCTTATTTCTATCATTTGACATGCGAAAAAAGTACAATTTTAACGATTTTTGTGATCCCGAAATCCCGGGATTGGGACGTTGCCTATCCCGGGATTTGGGATTGGCAAAAACGGCCGGGTTCGGGATTGCAATCCCTAGTAGCTGCTGCAGGTAGACTGCTCTTCTTAACAGTTAGATTGACGGATTTTATACGAGTGCTGGCTATCAGCGACGTCAGACAATTATGAGGAAGACCAAAGAGATTTATGTTTCCGCATCACTCGATTTTTTTGTCAGCTGGATTAGTCAGAAAAAAATGAACAGGTTATCATGACATTTTTACGGCGAGGTTCAGGTATGACTTAAAACTAAGTGTTTAGATTTTTGTGACGATAGGGATTCTTTTGTGGATTCTGAATCATTGCCCATGGCCCTTTGCTATTAAGACATTGACAGTAAGTAAGTAATTTGTATACACGTGTCATACAGATAATCTTGAACACGCTTAAGCCCTTTGTATTCGCTAGGTGGCAGCGCTATACTCGGCGGAGGTTTGTGAGGTTTTGGATCTCCGGTTGCTTCAAATTCAGTGTTTTGCTAATATATGTTTCACTATTATTTATTTGTGAAAGTCTAGGCTGCTGTGTTTGCGACAGGTGTGGCTACACAAGCGTGAAGCTCCTCATTTCTCGTTCGGCATCCGGCACAGTCAGTACTCGTCGCAGCTGATTCTCGAACCGGATAATAACTGATCGGGTCGGACAAATCGATTTCGAGGATCAGCACTAGTCGCTTTGTAGCGGCGCGAACCGCGTGCTTCGCTGTCTAAACAGTAACTGCTTATGGCGCCGAAAAACAAGATAAATATTAAAACGGCAGACAAAATACGGAAAAATAGGCCTATGTCAAAACGATGTGTTTATCGCTGTATTTTTCACATTCAAATTTTACTTAAATTGTACTTTAATTAGTTGTTCGTAATTTTGCTTATAATAGTACTTATCACGACGTAAAAACTCGTAAGGCAAAGCGTCGAAAGTGACGTCTGTAGGCCTAAATAATGTACGATACTATAAGCCTTCACACTGTTAGACATTTTAACGTAAAGAAAGGAATATTTAGTTTTTTTTCTGTATGTAGATGCCTACCAGTAATTGTGTTTATAAATACCGCTTTGGCACACAAGAACAAATTGTGTAAAAACGAATCACTATCGTCAATTTTCAGACTTTTTTTAAATTTCCGACTCAGCGTCTATGTACAGCTTGTTTTCAGAGTAGTAGAAATTGGCCTAGTTGTAGTTAAAAAAACTACTTATAATCCTAAAATAGGCAGTCGATGCTCACCAGCTGCGTCGTAGGTTAACAGTTGTTTTATAAGGGAAGAAAGACAAAAAAGTTGCGATTCTCAGGCAGATATTTGGAAATTTCCGCAGCTGCTAGCGATTGCAATCCCAGGATTGAATTCTCAATCCCGAAGGACGAGACCGAGACGTTCAAGATTTTGTCCGAGACGAGACGTTTAAAATCCGAGAAAACAGATACAAGTGTTCAAACTTTTACGTTTTCCGCAAACTCTCTCAAAATGGGGGAAAAACTTCCAGCTCGTTCCAATTTTGTATTTTTGGAATAAAGTGTTCCGACAAAAAGAAAATTTTCCCAGATGCTTTAATGCGTAGGCTTGGGCTATATAGGCGGAGACAGTTGCCCCTGCCTCCGCCGCAGAACTACTGACGCCCATATCGCTGGAAAGGCATCGGTACGTTTCGCTTCTTTGACGTTAAGCCCACAAGACTTTTTGCTTTCACCCCTGGCGGGTACGTTTCAGTTTACCTACCAAAAAATGTGGACGACGACGAAAACGGACGGAGAATACGTCATCTTCGCTGTCGTCCTAAGGACTAGGTTTTTTTCCTAATGTCTGTTTGTCCGACTTCGCCGTTCGTCCGTCTTCGCCGTCCACTAATCTTTACCGCGCCGTGTCTTCCATTTGTTTTTCTTCAATTTTTGTGGTCCATCTCCGCTGTCTGTCCATCTTTAGCCTACCGTTGTCTTCCGTCCGTTTCCGCCGTTGTCGGCAATTTTTCATTAGGCCTAAGCGAAACGCGTCCAGGCGGGAGGGGAACGTCAAAAATCCGAAACGTCCGTATTCACTGGACATTTGGTCTGCCAGTACCCGAGAAAGACGCCTGATAAAGACTTCATCGCTTTTTATAGATGAGGAACGAGGATGAGCTGGGTAGTTGTTGTGGTAACAGGGTGACGTCACCATAGTGTAGTCGAATGCAACGTGTAGGCCTAACATCACACGAGAGATACTGAGAGTAATAATATTGTTTTATCACAGCCTGCCATTTCGTATGACAAACACAACGTATCTGTGAAGTTGGGTCTGAGGTAGACTGGAACGATGATGTCGTCAGTGATCGATTCGTACGTGCTTCAAGAGTACCACGGCGGCAAGAACCAGCCGGAGCCAGTCACCGAGGAGTTTCTCGCCTGCCGAATGTGCAACGACGGATTCCGGGTCCGTCCCAAGATCCTGCAGTGTGGTCACAGTTTCTGCCTGCCGTGTCTGGAAGCGTACACGTGCGGTTCACGCAAGAGAACCATCTGCTGTGTTCTCTGTGGTCAGTTGCTGAGATTGTTATAAGCCTACAGGGTATGGGCCAGATAAAGTGAAGCCACTTTTATTTTTTGAATAGCTTCGTGAAACGTTGGCCGATTTTAATAGTTTTTGGCACGCAACATCTGCCGACGTAAATGAGCACGGATATGTCCTCATATGCGATTCAGAAGGATTGGCCTATGCGACACCGACGCTAGAGAGTTAGAGGTCCCCCAATACAGCTGTGAGGTCCCTATAACAAGAGTCTGGGGGCGAAGCCCCTGGTCAAAGGGTCAAGGGTCGCTCCCTAACAGAGATGTGCACGAGATCTTCTGAGCCGAGACCGAGACGAAACCCGAGACCCATGTCTCCGAAACCGAGATGAGACCGAGACGTTTAAAATCCGAGACGAGACGAGACGTTGCAGCTTCCAAGACGCTGGCCGCACCATGGTAATCGCTTTCTATTTGTGATATTGTGGTTTTTGCACATTATTAACAATTATCACTAAATAATTAACGGCTTGCACCATAAAGAATTGCAATTGCAGTGCCGTAGACATGAACCATTATGTTTATCGCAATTTGCAAGCAACTGAAATTAGTAAACTACAGCTGATTATAGCCTTATACGTCGTCTACATTTAGCTTATAGTATTCATTCTGACATCGTACACTTCTTCATTGCGACTAGGTCATTTTATGACAAAAAAGACTGACATAAAATAATTTTGCTTTATGATAAATTAGTAGATGAAATAATAAAACATTGTAAACGAATAAGCCTATTGTCTAAGCCACAAATGTCATGCTGGTTAGTATGGCTCTAACTGCAGCTACAGTATGCACAGCGCGCGCCTGCACAAAACGTCTCGACGAGACGCAATGGCCCGAGACCGGAGACGAGACCTACTGGGCCAAGACATATTGCTCCGAGACCGAGATGAAACCCGAGACGCATCGGTCCGAGACTGAGACGAGACCGAGATGTTGAGGATTTTGTCCGAGACGAGACCGAGACGAGACGTTAGTACGTCTCGAGACCGTCTCGAAACTGAGAAGTCGCGACCGAGACCACATCCCTGCCCCCTGAACGCTTTTGGCTCTTGGGCGTTTAATAGAAGCCGCAAATTTGCCCACTTTTGTAAAATTTGGAAACGCAAAAATTCATATAGACCTATAATTTGTGTTGTCTTTGCAACAAATGAAGCTTAATAGGCCGCAATACGTCACAGATTACTGTACATTAATGAAAAGTAATAGACCTGTCCATTTTTGGTAAACTTTCCACATGTTTAGGCCCATACTTATGGTATATTTTGCATATACTTAAATAAAACTAGAATTTTTTTATACGTAGCATGAGGTCCCTGAGCATACGTGAGACCCCACTCCCGACCGGGAGTATACGGGAACCCTTTTACCGACTCTGGTGGAAGAGGTTCGATGTTTAGCCTTGGGGTTTGCCATTGCAGGAATCGAGAGGGCTTGCGTATAGTGTGTTTAAGGAGGACAGACGCCGCTGCTTTACAGTATAGCCAAAATGTTACAGCAAGGGAGCGCCTCAAACTGTTAAGTCTGGGAACGTCAATGCTGTCCTGTTGCTGGTACGTAGGTCGTCCAACGTGCATGCCGGAGACCGGCGTGCGTGGCCTGCATGACAACCTGTTCATCGACACTCAGATCGATCGTCTGCTGCGACGTGACAACAACGCCAACCAGCGCGAGAACTCTATGTACAACCTGCCCGTCTACGACCGAGATCCGTTCACTCTGCGCGCTTCCTTCCGCGTCAGCCAAGGCACCCCTCGCTGCTAATCTGCAAGAAAACATCTGGAACGTCGTTGCCGATTTCTACTGTTGATCGTTCGGAGACATGCAAAAACAAAACAGTGTTATAAAAATGGATACATAGGCCTATTTGTGACATCATGATAACTTTTTCACTGTAAATAATGATGGAAAGACCAAAAGGTTTTCACTGAAAACAAGAAATCTGAGCTAATGCTCACGAGACACGCGGCAGCAGTTCCTGTTCGCAGATCTATAGGCTATTTCTATCTATTTTGTCGCAATTTACGCTTCTGCAGCAAAAAATTGCCAAAAATCACTAAAAAAATTTTAATTTAGGGTTCAAGGTCATTTAAGGTCATCGATGTTGACATTCCTAAGGAGTTTGATCGTCGCCAGAGCTAGTTATGACAAGCAGCATGTCTGTGCCTATCTGCAACCATTTCACGCTATAGACAAGCCAACAGCGGATAAATAACCACTTTCAGAGAGGTACGCCTGTTTGACACCGGCGTGCGCAGGCCTCCTTGAACTTACGGGGTCCGGACGTGGACTGCTAAAATCTACATTCAATGCTGAACATTTCATACGCAGGTTATCTGCGTTTATCTCTAGCCGTTTCGGCGCAATTCACTCTTGAAATGAGTGTCGCAGCCCGAAATCGCGAAAAATTTACTGTAACCCCCTATTTTGGTGATTCAAGGTCATTCAAGGTCATTGATGTTGATATTCTTAAGAAGCTCGTCGAGAGTGCTTGCTATGATAAGCAGCATGTTTGTGCCTATCTGCAACCATTTTTACGTTAGACGAGCCAATAATGCTAGAATAACGCCTTTTTAAAGGAAGTGCTCCTCTTTCGCCTCCTCATTCGTGGGCAACTGTGATGAAACCTAGGGGCATGAAATTTTGTCACGAAATACTGGAGACATTAAGCTATCATATGGTAAAAACCCGAAGTCTCTATCTCACCTGGTCTTGAAACAGTACCGGGTTGTGACAGACTGACAGACAGACGAACACTAGCGTAAAAATAATTTCTCAATTTGGGAAGTAGGCAGAAAGTTTTGTATTCAATATTCTATGCACTTGGATTCTGGACACGCCCACTAGTTGTGTACGTTGGTTTTTGGAGAGAAGTTTAGAAGAAAGTAATTATTTTGTGTTATATTTTGGTTTTCTGTTATTTAGCAGCAGATATAACATTGCTATTGACAGATTCTAACTGATTTGAGTGGCAGAGCAAACTGTCATTTGGCTTACGTTGAGTAATATGTTTACATCTAACGGTGTTTACATTTTCTCTGTTTGTGACAAGTTACTGCCATATGTAGCGAGTTGTAGTCATGATAAAATGCATTATTAGAATTATTGACACAACACTACAATCATCATGTGCAATGCAACGTGAAGAACTGGATATATACGGCATGCGGGCCTTAGCACATCAAAAGATAACGCACAAGGTTTAGCACAGGCATTATAGTATCTTGTCAGCGGACTTTTTACTACCAGTTCCGTTAAGTTTAGTTTGTTTTGGTTTTAATTACCAAAAGAAAAAGAAATGGCATGTTTTAACATTTTATAAGGTTATAAGTATTGTAAATATTTAAAAATTTTGTTACTTTATTTTTCACCAGGATTCAAATGTGGGCCCACCGGGATTTTACTTGAAGGCACTGTCACAAAACTTCCCTACCTGGATGTTTGAAACAGTCATCTAGTGTTAGGGTTAGAGTCAGGGTTAAGGTCATGTACAACATTACTCACAAGAGGATCAGTACATTACTGGAAAAGAAGAAGAAGAAGGAGAAGGTCGGAGATAGGGTTAGGATAGAATTAGGATTAAGCTTAGGATTTGGGTGGGTGTGTACTAATGTCACCAAACGTGAAAATTGGTACAAAATGCAGTTGATAAGTGCTCATTGCTGATTTTTTTACAATTTTGTTGTCAGCAGTGCAGCACAAAAATATACACTATCATTTTTTTTAGAATTAAACATCACATGGAGCACAGTTAAACAAGCATTATGCATGTGGGCCAGTGTTCAGCAGCAGGTAGTACTTTTGCTAATTTGTGATGGTTACATGTGACACAAGCCAATGCAGTTAACATGTAATTAAAATAATTAAATGCACAGTTCTACAAAATTAATTTGTTTGCAGGGATGTTAACGAGATCAAAATATGGCAAGAACAAGAATGAGAACAATTGAGTGAGGACGAGAACAAGAACGAGACCAAAAATAAATTTGGATTGAGCAACATTAATCTTGATTTAGTTTGGCGCAGTGACAACCCAGTAATGGACTGATGATGTTAACAAACAGCAGAGAACATAATGGAGATGGTGGTTTATTTGTCAATGAAAAGCAGCTACTGCAAAGACGACAGAATGAGCAGCTGCTGATTTACTTGTTCATAGCGGCTGCACTGGTGACGTCCTGGCTACTTGGTCTCTATCAGTTCTCTTTTTTCTGGGTGTTTATTGTTATCTCATTTACATTCATATTCTGGAAGAACAAAGTATTATCACTAACTGAACAATTTCTCCAACAGTGCGAGCTGTTTGTACACAGAAAGAGGGCACTGAGCCAATATGAGTCTGCAGAATGGCTGAATTATGTCATAAATCGATGGTATGCAAAACAGTAACATTTTTTGTATTTTTTTATTTTGTCTCTAAAAAAGTGAGTGTTATAATTCTGCATCTCTGAAAGATTTGTATTTTTATTTTTATCATCTTTTTTCACAAAATGATTATTCTAACTTTTAACTTTAGTGCATCAGGTACTCAAGGTCTGGCATTAAGAAGGTGCATTGCCTGAATGGGTCTGCAGACAACTGCAAGATATTTAGAAATTTCAGTTTTTCAGAAATTGCACCATTTTAATGGCCATTTTCAGATAATTTTTTGGGATAAAAAATGTGTTAGTTGATTAAATTTCAGTTTTCTTTTTTTTATTACTGCTTAAACTATGAACCATCTGTAATCTTTGTATAGACCAAAACACGATCATTCTAGTCTTATTTGTTTGACTGCTATTGTGCAGTGTACTTACATTAATAGAAAGGTAGCAGCAGTAAACATTGAGTTTTATTTTCAGTAAGATTGCAGATATTTGTGGAATCGTATTCGCAATATGTAGTCAGAAACTGCATAGCTTGTTGCTGTCTGATTTATAATTTAGTGTTAATCGTAAAGGTAAGCATCAGTAAGTAAGGAAGTGAATTAATTTTCTATAACACACAATGTTGTGGAGAAACTTGGCAAAATCTGAGGTACAAATTTGAGTGAGGATCAAGATGGCCTAAAAGCTAGGTTCTATTGAGTTGGCAATGAAATCAGCATATGGAAAGGGAATTGTGAATGTCCAAAGGAAGGGTATTTTGAATGGTGGGAGCAGCTACTGCAAAACTACGAGAACCACAACATTTGAACACAAGGAACAGATGCTGTTAGGTTCTACAAAATGTTATGACTTTGTCCTCCAAATTGGGGAGGTAATTAATGGGAAGAGCTTCAGCTCCCAAGTTCATGCCCAGCTAGTGGCTGTATGTTTCAGTTAATCTGACAGTTAGATGGCTAACCAGATTTCACAGATTGCTTTTAAGTGAACATGTTCATTTTGCTGTGCTCTCAGCTTTTGCATCGTTGTGCATCTGTGGCACATTGCAGGTGTTTACTGAATGAGGAAAGCATTGCAGATGTCATTCAGAGTCGTTTTACTCCAATGTTGATGCAGCAGAAACCGTCATTTGTTGGTAGGTTGCTGTATTGGCGTTTAGGTGAAGGTTAGACACCTTTTGGATGCACCAAGATCTTTATGAGTGAACATACAGCTGAGCTAATGGTTATTAGCAGGGTTGTTAATATTGCAGTATTGCAATTACTGCACTAAGTATTGTAATACTTTTTAGTATTGCAACAGGTATTGCAATACTGGTTGCATGTTTAGTATTGCATGTGGTATTGCAATACTTTTGGTGCTGAAATATTGTAGTACTTAGAAACAATATTTTTTGATATGGATTACACTCCCAATTATGAGGATGCTGTTTAATTATGCTAAGAATCTTTTCATTGTTTTGTTTTATTGCGTGAAAAAGACCAAACAAAAAATGACATGTTAGCATGACTTTTTTATTGTTTAAATTCTGGGTTGACCACATTATCATACAGTCTGTAGTCAACCTAAAATTTAGAAAAAATGCACACAGTGACAAAAATTAAAATTTATTTTGGGGGAAGCAGATAGTGCAGTATTGCAAAAAGTATTGCAATAGTATTGCAAAACTGACTTGGAAAATAGTATTGCAATCAGTATTGCAATACTTTTTCCACCAAGTATTACTATTGCTATTGCAGTATTTTTTGCCAGTATTGCTAACAACCCTGGTTATTAGGGACTGATCAGAGTGTGCTGTTGTGTGAACTAAGTAAAAACCTAGTAATTTAGATTCTGATATAGAGACATATTATACCCCATTCACATTTGCAACCCGGACATCTTGACTTGGCAAGTGGGCTTTACTGCGTTTATGCTTGTAAAATGTGTGAAAAACTATTTGGTTGTTCCATCTGCAACAAAGTAGCACTGCAACACTTCAGCTTTCAATTTAAGCATTAACTAAAATTACACTTTTGTAATTTACCTTGTATTAACTTTTGTATGTTACCATACTGTACTTGGCTGCGACTGAATAAAGTTTTTTTCAGTAAGCATTTGACTGTGTTGGTTGGGCATCAGTACATTTTGGTCCGACTGAAAATCAGGGAATTGGCTTATTTGGGTTTATCCGGAAAGTGACTATTTAACCAGTGTGCAATATGCCTGTGCTTCTTTTGTAGTTATCTCAGAATGCAAATTGGAAAGAGTAATTATTAAAATTGCCCCAGATATGCTGCAGTAGGTGGAGTTATTGCAATGACTCCATGGCTGTTTACTCACAGCGTGAGTGTGTGCATAGGCCTATCCATTTTTTCCTCTGTATTTCACACGTGTGTGCAAATAGGAAGAACTTTTTTGTTGCAGCCATTCACTGCTATTTTGTGCATTATGTACAGATTGCATTGAAGTGATACAGTTCAGTTTCGGCTGCAGTACTCCGCACATAAAGGACGTTCATGCATATGAGTGTGTGGATCGTGTTGGAGGTGGCAAGCGACCAGTTTCATGGTCTACTGTGATGCATCCTGCACCCATGCAGAGTCACCTCTCTCAGTTATTGCTTCAAGCCCATGTTACCGTACAGTCGGACGACTTCAGTCTGGTGCTACACAATTGTATGGCTGGAAAATGGTGCGATTTTGAATATAGTAATCCTTATTCGCAACAAGTGTTGAGAATGAAAATAAAAGTTAACAAAACAGCATAATTTGCTACAGTATTTGCAATTTGCATTGCTTTCTTTTAGACGTTTTTTTCTGAACGTGCATAAAATATACTCCTAAGTATCATTTTTGGGCTATTAACACATTTTTGTATTATGTACTGTTGGAATTAAATGTGATATTTTTTCCATTTTTTACAATTTATCAAATGCTTATCTTCATAATTAGTCAAATTATGAATTCCCGTGTGCACGTTCACGTTGTTGTCATCTTATGTTCTTCTGTCTATTGAGGAAATATAAAATAACTGATTGTGAAAGTGTTGAAGTTTTGCAATTTTGGATGACTGTTGAATGTTGATGTGGCTGAAGAACTATTTGTGAAATAGTTACATTCAATTACTACAAATTTGGAATGACTGTTGATGTGGTAGATGAAATTTTGTAACACAGCAGCTGCATTGAAACGTTGCAGGCTTGGATTGACTGTCGATGTGGCAGTGGAAAAGCTGAGATTGGATGGAACTCTGCAACTGACTATCGCACTGGATTGGGACTCTGCTTTTCCACACGTCTCATCCGCTTCTGTTTCTTTCACTGAGAAGTATGAAATTTTACCGTGGACTTAAAACATACCTTTAGTGTTTCCTAGGCCAACTTAGCTTGGCTGTCCCTTCGTGGGTAAGTGCAACGTCCCACTGGCAAGGGCTCGATTTACAGCTGTTAGGCAAGAAAGAAGCAATTTTTGCATAAGAGTTGCAGCTTATTGTCATGTTTGCTAAAATGAGGAATGCAGTGTTTTTACAAAACTAACTTTTAAAAAATTTACAAGGAACAGTCAAGGTGGTGACCACGTGAATCCCAAATGATGAATGTCTTTTATCGGCCATTCTGAAGGTCATCTTGGATGATGTTTAGAAATATACTTCCCTATGAAAAACCACTGCCCATGGAATGATCACTTGTAGTTTGTAATGTTTAGGCTTTAGACATCCAGGCACATACCCAGAACTCCCATCTAAAAACTCATTAAAACCCATTTAAAACTCAATCCAGTTTTATCGTTGTGTTCTACTACATGTATTATGACAGATTTTATTACGGTTAATTTTTTAAAACGTTTGAACCTATGAATTTGCTAATTTTTAGATGTACTGATGCACAGTATCTAACAGTACTTATTCGAATAACTCAAATCCCGTGGAATCCCCAAAACCAAGGTTTAACCCTGAAATTCCCAAACCCAATACAACCTACTAGGTTAGGGGGCTTTTCAAACTCTGGTGGTGTCCAGCTGTATTAGTAGTATTTGTGTGTGATATGTCAGGCCGGCTGTGTGGTTTGGACTACGTGTACTGAAGGCTGTTCAGCTGATGGAGGTGCCATTGTTAAAGCTGTGGATTCATCATGTTGTTATGGATGGTATTGTTAATGCACTCGTTGATCCCGGGAAACTTGACATTTGTGACAGGCGAAGTGTTGGTCCACAGAGGGTGATGAAAAGCAAATCACCAATGCCAAATGGTATCGTACTTACCATTTCATCTTGAGTTATGATTTAAGTAGTATGTCTGAGATAATATGTCTACTGTTTTTATCATTATTACCAATATTATTTGCAGCAGGCTGCCAAATTAGCATAATTGAATAAGTGCTCATTTTTGAAGCCCACCGGGAATATTCAAACAAGGATTGACCCACTCTGCCATCGGCTGATATGTAGCCAGTGGATAATTCTAGGCATTTTCTGATTATTGCATCAGAATGATTTGCAGTATCACATATTTTTTGCAATAGCATGTACAAATGTGATCCAGCATTTTGTTCTGCCATTGTGTTTTCCGTTTAGTAGTGTGAAGCTGTTGACTGTTTACTTAATGCTATTGATGGCCTAAGAGCTGTGGTATATTTTGTTGGGGTTGTGGTGGCTAGCATATATCATTGTACTGCATGATAATTCAAAGCTCTCAGGCTATGTATAGGGTGACACAATAGGTCGTGAACAATTTAAAATGGCAAATTAACTATGTTTGAAGTATGCTGTTACCGTTTAGGAAAATTTATTACAATATTGTGTGCAAAATATCACAACAGCCCGTTACTTGTTTGATTTATACGAGCCAACATAATGATGTCACCCAAAAAAAGCAGTGATGTCATACCGACAAGCACTGACTTAACTCGTGAAGAATCTTTCAGCAGGATGGCGCTCGTGCGCATACATCAAATGCTACATTCACCTGGCTAAATGCAAATATTAAACTGTATATTTCGCAAAAGAGTTATTCGCCTAATTCAGCGGATTTGTCTTTGATTGAGAACGTTTGGAGCATTATGCCAACAGCCGTTTATGCCGACCCTGAGTCTCAGTCAGCATTGAAGTAAAAGCACAAAAATTAATTTCTTTTTCAGCACTTCAAAATCTTATCGGTTCGATGGTTAGCAAACTAATAGCAGTCATTAAGAACAAAAAAGACACCATTCTATACCATCATTGATGCAGTGGACATGGACATGGACTGTGACCTTGCTTGACGTTAACGTTTATCGGCTCATTGTTACACAATTTTAATGCTGATGTTATATTAATGAGTATTGTAAATGCTGTATAATAGCTACAACTCTGAAATTTTATACGGAGAATTTCACTGAATATACCTACAAGAGAACGTAAAATTATTGTTAGCTGTTGGTAATAACAGGCTTATATTTGAAATCAAAATCGTTCATGACCTATTGTGTCACCCTATATTATGTATGTTTGCAGCCACTGGAGTGCTGACTGTTTCTGTTAAAGGGAAATATTTGTCACCTGCTGGTTAGTCTTTAAAGTTATTTTTTATTATGTTGTTGTAATTTTTCTGGAGAGGAGATATTAGAGAAATTTTGTTTATGTCGTCTTCCATGTTGTTTGCTCTGGTTGTATTCAGAAATCAGCATCCATTGATATTTTTTGTGCTCTTTGGAGTTTGGACTGCTTGTGTGTGAATGTTGGGCCCAGGAACGTTATGCAGTGTTTAAACATTGTCAGCTAGCTACTGATTTGAAGCACGATGGCAGATTTTATTCCAGCTTCTTCTGTACTTACTGCAGAATTTCAAATTTAACAGAAATATTAAAATTTCTCTTTGTTTGCCATATTTGACACAGAAGAGAGCGTGGGTGTTACTGTCAATGCATTCGCCATGTTTATAACATGACGACACTGGTATGTCTGGATTTTTAGATTTAATTATGGATTTTAATTTTTAAAAACATTTCTCACTGTTCAATTACTGAGTCTGAATACAGGAATCTGGTGTGCAAGGAGTTCTATATGGACTCCAGGTGTATTTTCTCCTAAGTCTTTTGTGCACTTGCTTTACACCCCCTTACACTCCATGACACTGATGAATGCTAAATATGAAGAAGTGGGGATTGGGGACAAAAATGATGTGGGATGGGGAGAGAATAGGTATGTGCGAAAGCTGTGGTGATGATTGGGGATGTGTATTGGTTATAATTCCAGTGTAGTTCAGTTATTGGTGTATTGTACAATGTGCAGCTGGCGTGGACGACCTCAGAGTCTGTGTGCTCTGCGTTGGTGATCAGAAAGTCTCAACTCCCAGCACACGTGGAACTGCTCCTTTCTCTGGGGCAGCCTGCTTTCTTGTTACTGATGCTGACTCAGAAATGGTGAGAACTTTGAATTGGATTAACTTGTTTCTTACAGGCCTTGAAGTATAGCTTAGTAGTCTGTATTCATTGGCATGTATGCACATTGCAGTCAGTCTGTCAGTTTTTATCGAACACACATGATTTAATTTGACTAATGTTTATTGACGTTTTATCAGCAACATTTATGCTGGGGCTTTTTTTGTGATTTCAAGATAAATGCAGAAGAAGCCGGAATAAAATCTGCCATTTTGTTTGTTTTGCTCAAATTGTATTGCATAGTGCTGTCATATTTTATTATTGCACTTTTGGTTTGGTTTTGGTTAAGTACGTCACAAAGTGTTGGAGGAAGTATCAGAGAATTTTACATAAATGTTTGATAGAGAAGAGCGATAACCACACAAGTAGCACGTGTTTCTTTGCATAGACTCGTAGGTTTAAACGGGTTTGCCTAAACACCACAGATTACCACAGATTCTAACCCTAACCCTGACCCTAACCTTCATTCCAATGTTAACCCTAACTCCAGCTTCAATTCTGTGATGCCATTATATTAGTCTGAAGTTTAAAAGTTAAACAATATCTGCCATCTCAGCTGATCTGAGCTGATCAGCTGTGGTGATTTGTGCTGTTTAGGCAGATCACATTGAAACAGTAACTAGTAAGTTATGTACATGCATCAGACGGTAAGTTATCATGGATGTGATGAAGTTGGTTGGACCAGGGAGCAACGAAACAACGGACATAAGAACAGAACAAGTGAATGAACCAAGACAAGGGGTTTTACCAACAATATCTGTAACAACTTACTGTTCATCACAGTCTCATCTTGTGGCAGACAGTCATTCCAACAAAGGCAGCAGCGGTTGCTAAATGTTAATAAGTTAGTTGATGAAAGTTGTAATTTCTTGAATTTATGTATGTTGTAAGTAGAAAGTAACATATGTTGTTTGCGTTGTTACCAGCTGATGGTGAAGGTACAGAGTAACGTGTTTCTTGCTAGCAGCACTTTTGCCGAGTTTGAAGTTTCACTCACGAGCCAAATGCTCAGCTTCCCGCAGTGAGTTATTAGCCGTTCTGTTGAATATTTGCTGTCATTTATCATTTGCCAAATTGCCTTTAGTGCAACACATTGTTGTATATTGCTGTATGGATAGAGTGTTGCCAGAGCTAGCAAATGGCTTTTTTTCTGCTATACTGTGCTTGATGGCTTTCTCTAGCTTGGATAAAAGAAGTTACGGACAACTTATTACAGCACTGCTTCCAAATGTCTTGTCATGCACAGTCTGCAATATATCAACTTTATCTGTCCTCCATTAGCTAGATTTTGTCTCTGATTTGCAGGGCTCAGAGTGGGTTGGTATGGACCGGTATGGCACATTGGCACCTCCTTGGCCACCTGGAAAACATAACAGCACTTTTTTTGGAAAAAAGTCATACCCGTATGCTTTGCAAGCCATTTTGTGAGATTTAGGCAACTGGTCGTTGATGTTTGCATCGATCAGTGGCTAAAATAGTGCTAGCTTGAGGTGTCGAAGGGAAGGAAGGCAAAGCTACCATACCGGCACTTATTTTTCCCACTTTGAGCCCGGCTGATTTGTCATTACACAGTAGTGGAAATTGTGTAGTTGTTTTGTTCACAAAATGCAATATAGATGTCAGTGTCATTTTGGTGAATCACAGATGATGATTAAGACTGCACATCGTACACAAGCATGTAGAAATTCTTTATTTCTCTGTCATCAGCACAGCTTGATGGGCTCATTGTGACAACAAGAGTTCACGGCTAGTAGATACTCTGTTTTTATTTCTTTTCTGTGTGATCGAACTGGAGCAGAGAGTGGGCAGAGACGCTGTCCTTGTGGGCGGAGACTCATGCTGTCATTCACCCATGTGTTGATTGTTTTGTGTGGTAGAGAAATAACACTGGAGCAGGGAGTGGGCGGGCTGGTGGGCGGAGCCACAGTTCAGCTGATGCTGTCACTCAACTATCATCCGTTGATCACTGTTGATCAAGCTCTGGATAATGCCACCCACAACTTACACTTGCCTGCTTCCAACACCGGTCGGTATCAAATGTAGTTAATTTTTTTCATTTTGCGACATCTTAAGAACTTATACAGAGAGAATTAGTTGCGTTTAAACAGCGAGTTTGTATTCAGAGATTGACCATGAAGATACTTGACATGTTTTGGTCATGCTAGAGAACAAGAAGACACATAATCAGAAGAAATCAGTTGATTTTCTCCCAACTCTCTCAAAATTTGGTTTTTCAGAAAATCATATCCAGACGTCATCATCTGAACTTGCTTATTTTACTATTAATCTTGAAGTGGTTTTGCTACTGAGGCAATTCTGATAGAGTGGTAGGTAGGTCAGTCAGTCGGTCGGTCGGTTGGTCAGCCAGCTGATGGGTGGATTGATCAATTGATCAATCTTGCCATCTCTCGTGCTCCATCTCAACCCAGCACCAAAGATTTGAGTTTTTCACTGACATTATTGTGCACCATATAAATTTATTTATTTACTCACTACTTACTTAATTCTTCTTCTTGTTGGCGAACTCCTGTCAGAGCGTTGCCGTATTGATGACTTGTCGCCAGATGTCGCTATCTTTGGCTTTCCTCCAGGCAGTGTAAACTTCAAAGTTCTGGGGCTGGACGTCTTCATCAAGCGTTCTGAGTCAAGTTGTTCTTGGACGTCCAGCGGGTCTCCTCCAGTCAGCGGGTAGACGGAGCGCGGCGGCTATGATGCAGTGGTGATCTTCTGCTGGGGCTGTACGAGCTAGGTGGCCGAAGAATCTAAGACGGTGGGACCTGACCACTTCAGAGACTGGTGTACAAGCAGTAACGTCTCGAACTGTCTCATTTGTAGTGTGTCTGGTATATGGTATCCGTAGAATTTTCTGTAGGCACCGTATCAAATGCATCAAGACGCTTACTTATAGTCTTGGTGATGGTCCATGTCTCACATCCATAGAGCAGAACTGGTAGAATATATATCATGTAGAGGCGCACCTTAGTGTCTGCATTAGTGTTTGCATTCATGGTGCTTAATTACTACATCAATTTAGGCCTTAGAAATTTGCATGCTTCCAGTTGCTGATCATCCCTAGAAAAACCTGCTTTTCTAAAATTTTTATTGAACCTTCATAAATTTCAGTGCAGTTTCAGTATGTTTTTAAAATTTTTCTGAAAAATACTGTTTACATCTAGCCTGAAATTTGCAGTATCTTTGCTCAAGTTCTCATGAGTACTATTTAATGTGCCAGTTTGTTTGTTTCTATGAGTTGTTCGGTAATATTACATGACACGTAATGATATAAAAATAAATTTCTAAAAATTTTTCACCGTTCCCTGACTCTAATTTTTTGCCGGCTGCAACCGGAAGCACGGAATTTTTTTACGCCCTATTGATGGATTGACTGATTCTGTGATCAGTGTTGTCAGGAGTCATGTACGTTTGCATTCATGGTGCTGTCGACCTGCTTCCGACGTCTGCTGCCAAACTCTCAGCTCCTTACTGCATTCTCTTCAACTCTGCAAAGCAGGTATAGATGCATTGCTTGTGATTGTTATTCGTTTCACTGTGTTGTTTCTTCAGATTATAAGCCATGCTTTTTGCAAAAAAAATGTTGTATGTAATATATAGAGCATATCGTCTTTTTCTTCACAAGTTTGTGTATATGGTTATGAGCGATTAGGCACACAGGTTAAACATCTGGTACGCACTATAGCACTTCTTACGTGAGTTAGAATTGTAACCGGAAGCGCTTTTTAATCTTGGAAGTGTACTGCAAATAGGAAAAGCAATTAATATTTGGTTTTTACGTGCGAAAGCAGCTACTGCTTTTAGCGCATCTTAGCTATCGCAATTCTGTCTATCCGTCTGTCCGTCCATCCATCCGTCCATCTGTCTGTCCTCCGTCCATCACACAGGTGGATCAGTCAAAAACGGTGCAAGCTAGGATTACCAAATTTTCCTGGAAGACTCTAGTTTCAGGAACCATAAAACTTTTCCATAAATTTGAAGGTCACCCCGAACGAGGGTACTAAACGAGAGGGGGTGGGCAAAATTTGCAAAATTGGCCAATAAGTCGCTGTATCTCAGTAATGGTGCAAGATAAGGCCTAGGTTACTATTAATCACTAATAAGAAGTCGTACACTGGCTCTCGATTGGCGCCGAATTCAATGACCTTGAATGATCTTGAACGCCAAAATAGGGGGTTTTATGGAT
>Ga0209367_1002601_pt1 | contig 23972 bp, 18 predicted proteins | sample WorMetLIZISLAND2_FD_187412 | JGI IMG/M metagenome (GOLD analysis project Ga0209367, IMG submission 187412) | Marine gutless worms symbiont microbial communities from Max Planck institute for Marine Microbiology, Germany - Olavius geniculatus... ... | reverse complement strand
GGGGAAAGAGGGAGGGGAAGTGAGACGAAACCCCCCAATTGAAATTTTTGGCTATGCCACTGCGATATATTGCTCTGTAAAGTGCGTCTACAAATTTTCGAGTATTTGTGTTGGTTTTTGGTGTTTATTAATGTTCTATTAATCGTCAGTAGTTGACTGTTGTATTTGCTGTTGAAGTTTGGTAGCCTATGACCTTTAAAAATAATGAAAAATTCACGGTTGCATTCAAAAAATATCTTGTCTTATTTTACTAATAATTCTGTCATTCAAGTCGATAGCTGGTATAACTGCAGAGTAAATATTCAGAATAGCTTGTGTCACAAGTCGATAAGAGACAATAAAGCTTTGCACAAAGAAGAACTTGACATAATGCTGTACAACGTTTTTTTTCTCCGCAAATGTCGCATGTTTAGTCCGCAGTCAGCAGGCGCAGCAGCAGCGGCAGTAGCAGCAGCGAGTCGTAGAATATGCTGCAGCGGACGTTTTATTGGCGTATTATGATGGCAGTAGTGGGCGAGGGCGGCGCAATGAATGGCGACACGCTATAGTACTGGCGAATCGCCGACGCTATAGACGTTAGGCTGTTCGTCAGGATTATCGTCCGTATCGGTGGTTCCGACGAGATTTCACTGCGGCGATTGTGACTGACGATGATGTAAACAAGACGTTGGTTGTGTGATTTTACGAAAGATGAAGCGTGCAGTTGCAGACGCGGCCTCGGCGTCAGCGATTCACCAGCTGCCAGGTCAACAGCATTTAATTATTATCTAACACGGGACGAAGCTTGCATTCTTGCTTATAGCGAACGAATGAAAGTTACTGGTCTATTAGCGCTAATATAATGTCGACAGTCAGTCCGTCTGACAATGAAGGGTGCTATGTAGACGTAGCATATGGTTGGCCCAATTATGGTACGCCCGCCCCCGCAGCGGCTATTTATGTTTGCTCTGCTACTGACTATACTGAGAGAAGCTTCGAAATTTGTATGATTTTATTTCGTATTTTATTGGCCACACATAGGCCTAAGCAGTTTTTAGCCCTGTATTGCTCATTCGGCCAGTATATATTCTCATTTGTTTGGTACTTTTATGTCCTGCTATTTTTGTTGGTTGATAAATTGAAATAATTAAATAAAAAGAAACGAAGATGTGGAGTTAAGTGAGTTCGTTTTTTGAAGAGTCGTTGTAGAATGTAGACTATCACAACAATAATTAAGCGTTTTTTGGAAGCAGCGGCATAGTAGAGCGAACAATCACACAGGAAATTTTATGGGCAAATAAGTTAATTGTAAAATATGAATACAACTTTTTTTATCTCTCTAGTTTGTTTTGCTTTTAGGTCAGTCGACTGATGTTGTTTGACCGAGAAAAGGCATTACAATATCATAGAATCAGTTTTGTAGTGCCTTGTTTTGTGCGATGCCATCAACGGCATCATCGTCGGTTAAGGAAGTAGTGAGACAAGAAGTAAATTAAAATTTTTCTAGAGACAGCTACAAATTTCTGACAGAGAAGATTATGACGTGTGCTCAAGATTTCAATTTTGTTGTTAAATCTGCCCAGAATGAAGATTTTTAACTTCAGACTTTGCATTTCAGAAAAGTAGACTCTTTTCCGACAAGAATAAAAATTTTCGACAGACTAAAAATATATGTGGGACACATGTGCATCCTGCCACTACACCACCGGTTGCCATAGTAACTTCATGCTGCCTTTTGGCATAATAAGGTGATCGAGTTATGCGATTGTGTTTTCAGCGCAATGGTACGTGTTGAGCGCGGTGGCGGGGATCTGTCTGCTGTGTGTGGTCGTCGGCACGACTGTCTGTGTCTACCGCTGCTATCGTCGACGTCGCGCCAGCTCGTCCACCGGTTCCCTGCCTCCCATAGTGCACGAGTCCTCGCTACAGTCGGTGCCCGAAATCATGGGATCGGGTTCGCCGCTGGATGGCCACGCTGCCGTGAAGCACGGCGGTGGCGGGGTGGTGGGAAGTGTTCAGCATAGTAGCAGTCAGCCAGCGAGGAAGACCGGTGAGCAGCACCAGGGTGATGTCCTGCACCACGGACCCTCGTGCACCGTCACGGACGGAGATCACGGAGTTGTCTGTCAGGTTTACGTCAGACACGTATTTTTTCAGTCAATTGGTCGTTTGGTTTGAATGTAAAGAATGTAAAGTATACTTAGACGACCTAACGAAAACGTTGACAAAAGTCCAACAGTTTAGTATTTTCAGGGGCAAGTTGGTGGCTTTTGCAAACGATTGTCAAAATTTTTAACCTGCAAACCGTCAGTGCGGCCAGTCTAACGTGCATGGATCTCGAATCCTGATTCAGAATTTTTTTAGACGATTTTTTGATGATTATTTAAGGAGGGATAAAATGGCTAAAACAGTCAATTGCATGTTAGTTACAAATACCTGCCATGCTTTTATTGCTATTGTTCTCGGATAGAAAATAGAAATCACAATTATTTAAAACTGCAGAGACCTGTTGGGCGTTATATGTTAAGTTCTCAAAATTTCGACATTTTTGTTCTAGGCCTATGGTCAATGCATTTTTATTTTTAGTTGGTCTGTAATTGTGAAATGTACTTGCGCGTTTTTCGCATCAAAGTTTGAAAACAATCCGAAGGAGAAAAATGTTTCACGTTTTATTATAACTTTTGATTCGTAATATCGTTCGTGATATATGTGTGTTTTGATCGACTGGTCGACTGATTACTATTTCAGACGAAGTCTTATATCGTCAACGACAAGGAAAGACTTGTCAAGTCACCCGAGAGTGACGAAAAGCAGGAGAAAGTTACGGAGAAGTCTGAACGTGAGGATGCGGGGACGGAAACGAAGAGTGACAGTTTGGGCACGCTGCAGTTTACTGTCGGGTACGACGTGGACAAGTCGACTCTGAACGTGTCGGTGATCTGTGCTAAGAATCTTCCCGTCAAGAACGACTCGATCGGCAACTCAGATCCTTACGTCAAACTGCAGCTGTTGCCCGAGAAACGACAGAAGGTAATAAATTAAACATATAATTAATTCATCAGATAAATAAACAAAAATAAATAAGTATACGTATTTATAAAGCACCGTAATGTCTAAGTTCCAGAGGCGCCAACGGTGACAGATTACAGAGAACACCGTCAGACCTTGTTAAGTCATAAACTTTCATCGATAATATCTTTTTTCTTTTATTGTTGACGTTTTTGGCAACCGCTGCTGTTTTTTTTCTGAGCGATTTTCATTCGCCGCTAGATGTCAGTATCGGCCTGCTTTTCTGACATTTTTCTGACTATCTACTGCCGTTCACTGCTGTGATCATTGTTATATGTTGTCTCGTGGTTAATACAAGGTGAAAACGCGCGTACTTCGCAAAACGCTGAACCCGGTGTTCGACGAGACGTTTACGTTCTACGGCATCGACGCCAATCAGCTGAGCGGCATCTCGCTGCATTTCGTTGTCTTGAGTTTCGACCGGTTCTCCCGTGATGACGTCATTGGTGAAGTGGTCTACCAGCTGGAGGGGTTCGACGTCGAGTCCAGCAACAAGGCGGCGGTCTGCATCTGTCGCCAGATTGAACAGAGACACGCCAAGGTTCCACTAACGATGTTTAGGCTTATACATGTTTATTATATCCACCAAGTGAACAATAAATGGAGGAGATTGTGCGTTCAATCGATTTTCGTCGTTCTTTTTGTATGTGTCTGGGCGACTTCTAGCCTTTATAGGCTAGCTTAGTTGTAAAATTAGAATGCCACTGAAAAATTAAAATTAGAGTTAGCTTTTTAGTGTCGGTATTTGACGTGCAGACACCTCTTTTCTGACCACGCTATTATGTGTGCCTTGCGTGCCATTATAACTTAATTTTACCTTTAGGATTTTTTAATAAGTTCTTTTACCAAACGTTGTTGCATTATTACTCTGTTCGATGTGTTACAACCAGGCGTCTGCGTTTGGTCGTGGAGAGATCCTGGTGTCAATCTGTCATCACCCGGCGGCTAACAGATTGACGGTTGTCATCCTGAAAGCGCGAAACCTTCCCAAGATGGACATCACCGGACTTGCAGGCAATTATGCGTAGGCCCTACCGCTGATTATATTGACTGATACTAATAGCCATGGCGTCGTGGAAGGCGGGGGCAGTTGCTCACCTTAAAGTTTTGGCTGTCAGAGAATCTCTCTTTTGTCGGGAAATTTTCGTCCAAAAATGCAAAGTTTGGGACTGAAAGTTTCATTTCAGGGATATTTAGGGCGCAAACTTGGAATTTTGGGCATCCATGATAACCTGCACTGTCGAAAATTTGCAACCGTATGTCGGTGTCGAAATTCTGTTGGCAATTTACAAAATTACAAACGTTTTGGATTCCTAACAGATTTAATGTTAGTAGGAAGTGCAAACCAAGTGTTTTTCAAAGCGTTCACTCTATCTGTCCTGTAGGCGAACATAAATGCAACATGCATCTTGGAGAACAAAAATCCCAGCTGTTGCTGCGATGGGCCGACCGTACCGTCTATATCTGAAGGCCAGTGTCAGATAGCGATTTTCCAGAGTGACTGCAGTCCCATACACGATCTGGTGACGTTGCTATACTGGACGGTAAAATCAGTGCTAGGATGAGATACGGTAATTTGGCGCACGTAAGTGACGGCTGCAGGCAGAAGCATTGCATTCAAAATTGCGGCCAAAAAGCTGCAGATGGAAACATGGTTACTTTCAACAGTTTATAACAGTCGTTATCGCCCTATCCAACGGCATCGCCAACTCTTTACGACGTACCGTTTAGCCACAGTACATTTGTTACGGTTAGAAAGACGACTGAGAGACGACATATGGTACCCAAGGCTTAACGGTCGGCTATAGTAAGGGCAATAACATAATTAGGCCTACGTTTGATTTTCACGACAGCCGAAAAATACTTTTGTAAAATCATATTTCAATGCAAATATGTTTTATTCTTTTTACTTTTATTTATTTTTAACAGTTTCACAAAAGAAATGCCGGGAGGAAATGGACGCTCTGGCACTGCTGTATTTCGCGCAAATTTAGTGGCTATATGTACGCACGATAGGCGTTTGTGGATATGGATATATCCATGGATATCCATAGAAAATGGAAAAAATCTGTGGATATGGATATGGACGGCAAATTTCATATCCACGGCAAGCCTGGGTGTAGACGCCCCGCCCCCGTGCAAAACAGCAATTTGGCCACTCTGTTGCGAAGTATGACCACTGTTGCTCAGTTGGGTTATTTGAAATATTTTTGCAACTTTTGATAGGCAATGATAAGAACAAAAAGTGCTTGTGTAGTTTTTGGTTGTATAATCACTGCATATTGTTGTGTAAGCAAGGTAAGTGAAACGTGAATTTAGGTAACGCATAACGTTAAAATTAATCTCTAAATTTAGCGCTAAACGTTCGTGTTCTTTGCAGACCCGTACGTAAAGGTGTACCTGATGTACAACGGACAGCGCATCGCCAAGAAGAAGACGCATATCAAGAAGCGTACTTTGAACCCGGTCTACAACGAATCGTTCATCTTCGACCTTCCCACATCCGACCCGACGACGACCAGCGCCGCCAGCTCCAGCTTCCTGTCCGGAGTCAGCCTGGAGTTCGTCGTGCTGGACTGGGATCAGATGACGAAGAACGAGCTCGTCGGACACCTGGAGATCGGCGCCGGGTCCGGAGACGCCGAGCGCGCACACTGGCTGGAGGTGGTTAGCTGTCCACGCAAGCAGATCGCCAGCTGGCACAAACTGAACGAATGAAATCACATGAACAACACGCGCTCCCACCCCATCAAACTCTCCGATTTTAACTTTGACCTAACATGCAGGCTTGTGACCAAAGGGTTTCGATAAAAATTAAATCCTCCGACAGCCAGGATCATAAGCTTAGAAACGCTGCATAAGATAACTAAAAGCGTTATGATTTTCGAGCTTGAAATACATAAAAACAGACCTACGTTTGCGGCATGGGATCTGTCCTGTATGTGACTTGTTGAGCTTACAGCGCTTCCGCATACCCTCATGGAAGGTCGCTTTGTGGTCTGGGGTTGGGTCGACCTCTTTTGGAAAAGTCTGGCTAAATGCTTGCACTCAAAAACCTTTAATTCTCTGACGTTAGTTTAAAAAGAATTAAAAACGTGTTTATGGAAAAAGTTATAGTAAACGTTCGTGAACTTTGAATAAAAACGCGATTCTTTTCTTAGTTGTCATATTGACTAGGCTTAAACTGTTGCTTCAATTTTTTTGTCTCGTGATGTATAGAACTAAATATAAGCTTAAAATTTGTTATTATTTTATCAGTATACTGCTTAGTTTTTATGTAATTTGTTTTTTAAAATCACTATCATTGTCACACCGACCGTTCAGCGTTAAATATGAAAATTAAATAAAACGTTGATTTTTAAAAAAAAATTAAAACGCCGTTCGTTAAACAATTTGGGCGTTCTTGCAACGTTTTTAGAGCCTAACTGCGAAACGCATCATCGACGCCAGTTAATCAGCCTCTGAGTTCAAGTTAAATTACGTACATGTAGGCCTAGTTTTTTAAATTTTCCACTTTCCAGATTATTATATTTTCGATTTAACATTCAAAATTTTGCTGTTACCGCCTTCCAGTTTTACATGTACTTGGATTCTGGTGAATATGAAATTTTGGTGGTTTAACTGCTGTGTAAGGCTGCAATTAGGCCTATTCATTATAATGAAGTGTTGTGTAATGATTGTCGCCCAGCTAAGGGCAGTGTAGGCCTATATTTAATGGTGCACGATGTCGTTAGATAAGACCAGAGCAGCGGCGTCGTTGGCTGATAAAACTGCATGGACAGGAAAGAATTAAGTTGCAGGTTTCCGACAGACAGTGTGAATTTCCAACAGAGAACATTATGGGTGCTTACATTTTAACATTGCCCCTAAATTCCCTTAAAGTGGGGAATTTCCAGCCCCAAATTGTATGTTTGGAATTTTCTAGCAGTAAGAAGATTTTACATCAGGCTAAAATTTGGGGGCTGGGACGGAGCAATTGCCCTCCCCCCTTGCTGCGACGCCGCTGAGCTTAACTGCTTACATGTAGACTGTCGTGTGGTCACGTATGGAACCAACAGTAGGCCTACCACTACAGTAATCTTTGTCCTTCTTGTATTCTGTTTGCATCAAACCTCCACTTCTGCCGCCATGTGCTCAGCTGTCCAGTACGTCCCGTCTTTCCAATGGACGCCTCTGAGAACCTGTACGTAGGCCTGTATAGGCTGTCACAGTTCGCTGTTATAAAAAAATAATCTCAAAAATCGGCTCTTCATGAATCACACTTGCACATCCTGTCATTATTCATAACTGCGTTTGTAGTTTTGCCCAAGAGATAAGTCAATCTAGCACGTCTCAACTTACATTGTACGATAAGGAATGTTATTTTATTTCGCTGGCCATTTGAAGCCGATTTCGTCAGCAGTTCCGTCCTACTGTTCTGCACTGTCTGTCATTGGCTTAACCTGCTTCAACACATAACGTCATGTACATTTACGCCAGTAGGCCTAGTACGCTAATGCTGATCCGGTGAACGTGAGTTAATCGTTGTGTTAGTGACAGCACTGTGCACCATCAGTGCATCAGTAAAACGTTGTTATTCATCTTCGTTCAAAAAAAGATCAGACACAACATTTACCAGCGTGTTCAAGTGTTGTTTTTAAAACGTTTAGCGTCTGAATTATGTACAGGCCTATTTTGCGATCTGTGTCATTTCTTGAATGTGTATCAGTCACTGTTCGAACGACAGAATACAATATTTCCTGCATACATGTATATACTGGGTTGTCCAGAAAAACGGAAACCATATCCATGAACAAACAGTGCTTTAGTTATTTGCTGAAGCTCACATTTAGCAGCCATTAGCACAAATGAAGTTATTATAGGCCTATAATGTTGCTGTGCTATTTTAACCATTTCTTATCAACGTTTTTCTGATTAATGTGTGGAAATGTATACTATGACAACATGCATATTTTCTGTTGATGGTTTCTGACTTGAATAGCTCTATTGTAAAGTGGTAAATAAAGTTTACTTGCAAATATAATGTAAGTGCTGTGTGCAAAGTGTTGTGTGATGACAAAGACTGCATAAACCAGACAGAAATGGCATAGGATCATGCAGAGTCCAAGAGCAAACGATATTGCAGTTTTAGCCTGCATAGGTGCCAATTCCACGATTTCCCCGACTCCACAGGGTCAACAGGAAAAATGCCCTGGCACCCCAAAAAGTATCATCTTGTCACGTCTTCAAACAGCATCTGGTATCAACTGCTTGTGACAAATCAGTTTACAATTTGTGAAGCATTTCGTAACTACAATCACAATGCTTCACACATACAAAAAAATGGCTGTTATGAGAAGTGTTTTTGCAGCTAAAATTCCATCCAAATGCATTGGTGGCTGGGGTCTCTGCCCTAGATATCCTTGGGAAACTTATGATGCTCCTGCAAACCAGCTAGTTGACTGCGGATAGTGTGGATGGTACCTTTCCTTATTCTCCTGCCATATTTATGTCTTCTGCATCTTGCTTCTCAAAGCCTCCAAATGCTGCCTACTATAAGGGCCATCCCAAAACTTTGCGGCCTAGCCATATTAGACAACAATATTTTCCACAATCTATACATCAGTGAAACGTGCATTCTATACAAACTTGTGCGAGTTTGCTGCAGATATGAGGTCATTGTAATTTATGACGTCAGTGCACAAAACCAAAATGATTTGGAGCGCTAACACTAACAGCGTAAAATCAGGCTTGCTAGGAGCATGAAAATGTTCTAGTTTTTAGCTAGATTTGTAAAAGTAAAGCCCAGTGGCATCTGATTTTGTGAAAATCCCGACAAAGAAACTTATGAATTTCTCATTTGAATCGGCGAACATAAGACAGCTGAAATTTGCGCTGAGCACAAATAAGAGCATGTCATGATGAATGACCTGAAGCTGTTTGCGTTGATGCTGGGAATCATGTTTATTTAATGGTCTGTGACATCATAAATCACGATGATTTCATATCCGCAGCAGACCCATATGAATCTCTAAAACATGTACGTTTCACTGATATGTAAATTGCAGAAAATATTGTTGGCTCCAGTACATGTCATTACTACAAGTTGGTGTGGATGTTCGCCAGTCCTAAGATGATGCTAAGGACAAAGATGTGCAAAAACTGAGAATCAAGTGAAACCAGCTACCTGGAAAATAAGTAAAAGAAGCATGTCTGCATGTTAATGCCTATACTTCACAGACAAGCACGGTGGAAGTAACCGACAAATTCTATCCACTGGCTGGATTACTCAAAACAGTACAGATTTCCATGTCATTTGATGGAGGGTTGGTCAAGGATCAGGAAAGAAGTAACTGGACCGTAGTGACGACTTAGGTTCTCTTGTGTATTATGGATCAATCTCACGATCTACCATTAACGGATAGGGTGCCAACCGACACTGTACTATGTCATAACAAGTTATAAATGGACTTCGAAAAAATGTTACGCAGGGGTAGATCAAACCAGTCAGATTCTGGTGTGATCCCAGGTCCAAGATTTTTGTCAAATTTTTTTACAACTGCAATTCCTGTAAATATTCTGAGAAAAAAATTCTTTGTTAATTCTTGAACTCTCCAAAATATGTCTGTCACCGTATGTCTGGCTTCTAAGCTGCTTATAAGTAATTACCTCTAGCCCCTGAACTGAGTCAGGTTGGAGCGAAACATTTTGACTTTCTGTTTTATCGTTTTATCAAATTATCATAACGTGATAGGTAGATTCATCATCAGACTAATTCTCAGCACAGATTTATTACAGAAATAATTCCATCGAATAGTCGAATGACAGTTGCGTCACTGTCCTGCACTAATCATCCTTTCATCCTCATTTCTTCCCGGCGGAAGAAACAGAATCAGTGCGAGTGACGCTGGACTTGGAGTGCGAATGGGTGCGTCGGCGCTCCAGTTTCCTCTCCTTTGCTTCCTTCAAACGCTGTGCTAAAAGCTTCTGATACTCGGCGGCCTCCTCGCGCTTCTTTGTCGCTCGTCGACGCTTCTGTGCCAGACGATGCCGCTTGCGCTGCAGCACCAGCGGCGTCACCAGGCGCTGGATCTTTGGAGCCTTCGTGCTTGCCTTCTTACCTAAAACCGACAGACAACAGAATAATAACATCACAAAATCAAACACACAGATGCAAGGATGCCCAGACTGAGTCAGATGATACTGCTTGAGCTGCAGCACCAATGGCATCATCAAGCACTGGATCTTTGCAGCCTTTGCGCAACTGACCGGGCAGGCAGCTGATGATGGAATAATGACATCAGCAGATCAAACACAGCGACACCGATCTCTGGGGCTAGGCCCAGCAACTGCTTCCCCCATCATCTTACCCCTCTAAAGTTTCAGCTGTTTTTGGGCTCTTCTATATCCAGAAAGCGTTTAAGAATTTTTACAGTGCTCGTTAGACATCTAGCCGGTGAAATGGGACTGTCTGCACTCCCAAGAACCCCCCTCTGGTGTTGTTCTTCAGAGCCTTGATTTTCAGTTGTTAGAGTGTGTCGGTTTTTGTCAATTTGTCTCCATAAAACAAATCCAGATTCAACACCCCTCCCAAAATAAAATAAAGCTGGACTGGAGCTTATTTACGTGCCACATAAATGCAGTACAGCTGCACTCTCACACACAATGTGAAATCCCTCCCCAATGCTTCCCTGACATGTTGCAGCACTTTCCACATGTTGTGGTGATTTGCATACTAACGAGAGAGAGAGAGAGCTACTAACAACTGAAATGTTTATAACAGGCAACTTCGCCAAAATAAACCATTACATAATCAACCATCAATTTTGATTAACATTAGTAGTAATTATTGCACCAAAAATATGCATGTTTTGTTAAGTGTACAAGTTAGTCAGCTAACAGCACAAATAAACTGTGGCAAAAATAGGTCGACAATATTAGCACCAAAGCATTTGTGTAACTTCTTCAGCCAAACAACCACACGCGGGCCTTAAGGCTCGGGAAGAACCTTATGGCTTTATAGGCTTTACTTACACTTAGAACTCACCGCATTCCTAAATCACCATTTCGCAAGGAAAGAGGAAATGCAATTTGCAAAATGTGGAGCTTGTGGAGTTGAAGAAACATCATTCTCTTCCATCTCATACTAATTACATGTCAACCACTGAGCTATATGCCTTAATGCGGCCTAAAATTCCACACATTATTTTTCAAAAAGCCAGTTCCGGTCATAAGCCATCCCCAGAGTAGAGTTGGCAACATGATTTTCTCCGCTGCTCTTCGTCCCGCATCAATCAAGCAACTTCGCTGATCCCAAGATCACTCCAATCAATGACGTCCTAGATCTATTGCATTTTCTACACTGCCAGCCTTACAAGGAGAACCAGTGATTAAAAAAATAGATTAGCCCTATATGGGACTGCAGTTGACTCCTTTGTACTGACAGTGCAATGCTGCATCAGTCTTAACAAGTGAAGTTCAAAGTCACATGACACAATCTAGAGAAAATATCAAATATCATCCCCCTTCCAGTAGTCTTTTGCCAACTTACACTGCAAACAGCATAAGTGAGCATAACTTTTACAATGGATCGAGTAATATGGCATACCGTCATGTATCAGCCGCACCAAATTTCATCGGAATCAAGAAACATAGTTATTGTGGATGAACGGACGGACATACATTGGCTTTATGAGACCGATTCAGTTGATGTGCCAACCTAACTACTAATATTAAATTTCCTAGTAAAATACATGTACTAGTTTTTACTGGGTAAGTGGGTCTGCTTTCCTAATAAAGCATAATGCAAAGAACCTTCTTTGGCTGGCAGCGGGCGTCTGACGACATACTGGCGTACATCGTCATCCTTCTTCAAGTTGAATAACTTGCGGATCTTGGATGCACGCTTCGGTCCCAGGCGCCTTGGAACAGTTGTGTCGGTAAGTCCGGGAATTTCCTGCTCACCTACAATGTGTCAAAAACAAGTTCGGTAAATACTTCAATATCAAGGCACATCAGTAAAAACTACGACCCAGTGCAGACACATTGTACACTGCCGACCTGACCTTTGACCATTTTTTTTTGCTGAAAAACGGCACACTGGTTCCTGCCGTGGAAAACAGTCACAGCAGTTTTAGCTTTTTGCGCAGTTCTGTACCAGAGTAAGGAGTGCTGACAGAAAGCTGTCAGGCAAGTGTTTTGCACTGCTGCTTGGACAGTATCACACTTAACTCATTAACTTGATTGAATGCAGTTCACTTGGTGCAATTGTTGCAAGTATCAGCTACTGCTGCAGTGAAAATTATAAACTGCATCCACTAAATGCACTCCCTGTACAATGTAAATAAAGACAATGCAAAATCAAGAACATAAACAGGTGACTGCAGTCAAATACACTGACAAAGGCACACTTGGACCCAAGAAAAGTAAAGATACAAACAACAATAACAATGATTAAAAAACTAGCACCAGCAACCTGCATGCCACATGTTTAGTCAGCGGTATCCTGGGTTAAAGAAGCAGGAGAACAGTGAAAACAAACAAAACTTTCGGACAGACAACTGTAAATTTCCAACAGAAGAGATTATGTATGTTCAAAGTTTAAATTGTGCCATGAATTCTACTCGATGAGCATTTTCAGCTCCAAATTTTAGAGGAAAAAAATCTTTACAAGAACATTTCTTTAAGACAATAACATTTTCTGACAGGCTAAAATTGGGAGGTAGTGCCCCATGCCACAACATCAATGTTTCCAGTTGTACCTTTCTTGATAATGACGAGGCTGAGAACACTCAGATTAGCATCAACAATGCAGCCACGGACAGACTTTCGACGACGCTCGCCGTCACGACGTGGACGATAGCACGAGTGACCCGCGGACAGCAGCAGACGAACACGCCCATTTGTCAATACACCCTGCTTCATTGGAAAGCCCTGCTTGTCATTGCCACCGGCGATGCGAACCACATAACCCTGGAAATACAACACAGGGCATAATAGCAAAATTAATGTAACAGTCAGCATCTATGGTAAAACAACCAGCACTGTCTCTAATGGCATTAATGACAAAGTTGAAGAATGACTGTAACTGACTGTTCAACTGTTAAGCATACACGACAAGCTCATTTACTCATGTGTCCCTATCATTATGGCTTCAGTGAACATCTGTTCAAAATAGCAGACAGCTTATTGTTATTACCTCTGTAGATGCAATGCAGCATGCTGGAGACTATACTAAAGAAGTGAAATTGCAGCTGAATGATTGGCTAGTCTGCATCTGAGTATAATGGGCGATGGGTAGAAAGCGGATATGGCAATACTGTAATTTATCAGCTTATCCTCTAACCGTATCCCTAACTTTGATGTAACACTTGCGGATCTGCACATCTGCCAATCCGCTTTTTACCAGAGCCCCCTGCACCATGAGCCACAAATGGCCCTGGCCACTTAGTCGGGCAATCTATAAATCGAATTAGGCCTACAGTCAAACAGACTGCTACCTGTCACACCAAGTACTACTCCAAGCCGTTTTTGCTACTATTATTCATTCCCTACCAAAACCATACATCTTACTAATCCGAAGCAGTTCCAGCCAAACTGGCATTTTGTGTTATGTGCCAGCATTGAAACTGGATCGAACCAAATTAGTCCATGCTTTTGTTGGCCAAACAACATGTTGTTTGTTGCAGTAATTAATCACACCTTATTGCACATTTTATGAATGTTTGTGACAGTAAGACAGACTTTCAACTTCAACATAACTTTGCACATTATCAACATAAACATCGCACTGGACTGTCATGGCAGTCATAAACTTCCGCTAGTATAATGTAACATAATGTAACTATTCTTCGCCATCGGAAGTACACACGTGGGCATCTAAAAACCGAGAACGACCATGTTTAGATCTTTAGACTTAGGTGTAGAATTAGGGTTAGTTTTAGAGTTAAGGTTAAAAATAAGGTTAGGTTTAAGGTTTGTAGTCTCATTCAATTGCAATTAAAATAACTAAAATCCAGTACGATCAGTGTCACAATTGTTCTCGATCGATAGACACTTAAAGTAAACATCTATGACGTGGAGATCGCATTGGGTGCACATGTACGATCTGTTGCAAAATAGTTAGAAAAGCGTGAAGCGATCGTAAATATTTCTTCATTTTCGGACTTTAGACATATTTGGCAATTGATTAACGTGAGTGAAATCGTAAATTTGCGGGTAAGTAATCATGTTTTTTCGCCATTTTGTTAAAAACTGATCTGTTTCCACACTAAATGAATGGCTTGGCCAAAGCCTGGCAACCGTGTGCACTGTGCAGCCTACATGACTGTTGCTTTACATGAATAGCCATACACTGAATAGTAATTGCTGATGTTGAGATACTTGTTACAGACCTTCCATTCGTCGCCCAGACATTCAGCGCTCACTTCTTGCGACATTCGCTTCTCGTAGAACGTACGCAACTTCTTTTCATCGTCGACTTCGATCAGCTTCTGACAGCCGGTCGCCGGAAACGAGATGTTCAACTGCAGACAAGAAATTTTCAACATCTTCGTGAGTAATTGGTGTACGTGCCAAAATAAATCGCTATAATCTTCCACAATGTATGGATTACTAAACACCCACAATGCAGTAATACATTACACAATAACTAGGCTTCACAAATAGTATTATATTTCAGCTATTTGTATTATACCTTAGTTATAAAAAGCGTTCCAAACCTTCATATTAGCGTAACGTTATCACTCCATTCGGAAAAGGAAAATAAACCGGAAGTTGTAAGACGAAATGAAAACAAGTGGGCGCGTTTGTTTAACGCATTACCGATCCGAGTAGCGACTATAGAGTACCGTGGTACTGTTTTTGAGTCCAAGGATAAATAATTGCTTCGAGTCCGAACACAGTTAATTCGGACCTGGTTAAAACACGCGACTATAAATTAGAATGGCGCAGAAATAATCATGTTTTAGTTTTTAACTATTAGGAGATAAGCATATACTAAAATTATGCATTCTACTAGAGCAGCCAGGTACGAAAGAATTTTGGTGAAATTTTACGTAAGACTGGATGGATTTTGCTGGCGATTCAGTATAGGATACATGTTGCAACATGAAACTGATACAAGAAATTTTTATAAATTAATCTTATCATAGCTGTTGCTAGACGACAAAAAACGTCATTTTTGATAAATTTTGTATTTTAGTTAAGTGCTTTCGGGTTATCATCATTTAACAATTTTTCTACGATAAAGTTAATGATTGTTCCGGGTAATGCCACCTAACATATCACAATGCTTGTTTCTCCGTAGGCATACTACACTATCATGGAGTGTTGTAAATATTTGTCAATATTATTCATTTATTATCATATCACACTATTATTACCATGAGAGTGTAGTATGGTAATAAATGAATATTGAAAAAATTTTTTCAACACATACCTAAAATGTTTGTGAGCTGGATTCAGGGCCAGCGGGAATTCCCTTCCAGGAATTTGGCTTTTTCCAAATTTCCACCGAAATTCTCAAGAATTTTGCAAAAATAGAATTTTTTTTGTATTTTTCATGCATTTTTGTACTGATGAATATCAGTTTTTTCTATTACCATGGTGTAGGGCAGTGTCGAATATTTGAGCACTTGATTACGCGAATACGACATTTGGCTCAAATGCTTTTCGGAGTCTGGAAAAATGGTTAGAAAAACGAGAAACGTGTGATCGATCAAGTGTGCGTGTGTTTGACTCTCTTCAAAAACTTTCTCCTACTGTAATATAGGTGCAATAATTGAGTCTTTAGAAACTGGGAATTTTCAAACATTTTTACACTTAAAACGGGCAGTTTTTTTAATCTTGCAACAAGCGAATTTTAGGTAGCTAGGCTATAATCGAGTTTAATTACTGCAAAATAATGTAAAAACAAATAATTTTCTACAGAGAGAAAATCTCGTAGGGCAAAAAATATGGACATTTTTACGGATATGCCTATAAAAAGACATTGTTTATAGTAATGGCACTGCTTACTACTACTGTAATAGGAGTCATAATTGACGATTATAGAAAAGGGGAATTTTGGGGATTTGTTCACAAAGCGGGGGGAAATTTTCCACTTTCAAAACGGAATTCCCGGTGGCCCTGGCTGGATTACTTAAGATAGCAAATCATGACAATATTTAGTAAAGGGATTGAATGCGGCAAAGGAGCAAGTGATCATTATAGGTGCACCATATACTCTCACATTCCGAGCTCCTTACTCCCAAGAAAGACCAGAGAAACATTAACCCAAGTTCTAGCTGTGTTTTAACTGTCACCCAAACCAGTCTAACATAAGCACATCTGCCAAACAGCCAAGCCAACATAATAATCATGAGTAATATTACTGGTAGCAGATAGCTAAGTGACTGAGTGAGTGGAGGTTTAACATCGTGCTCAATTAACACAATGGATCATTTTGAGGATGGCTAATAGTTAAGAATTCGACTATGGAGATATGTGCACATGTACAGGAACCAAAGTATCAGGTTACAAGTTTTTAAATGGCTAAAGTAACCTAAAAAAATCTTAAGCTTACTTACATTCAACTATGAGCTGAGAGATTTTGGCTTCTACACCATGAACAACCTTTTTAACCACAGGATACATAATACAGTCTTGAAGTTACCGCAGACCAGACCAATGCAAAATACCACTACACTGTACTGACGTGTTCAACAGCAAACATGTTTCTTGCATTACATAATCATCGAGCTCAGTGGTGTGTTCCTATCAGAAATTGGGTATACAGTAGTGTCAATGAAAGTCCAAAAAGCAACCAAGTAATAACTGGGACATAAGTTCTTATATCATATCTTTAATGTTCTTCTCTTGGATGTGGCCCACGGGCCTGACGTACATTACTGCCTTACTCATCAAGTGCCCGACTATGCCATTGTTAACCAAACTCCGAAAACATCTGCCTACATGCTATGCACCACTGCAGCTACTACTTATATCTGCCTTCAAGCAAGAATTACATCAAACTACACACAACCACTAACTGATCTATTTACACAGAGAAAACAATGAATACCAAACAGAAAAAAAACCTGTAAACAACGCAGCAGTCGAACATGAACAGAAATCACAGATGAAGAACATAATAGCAAACACAATTGCTAGTGAAATTATGACTGTAGTAAGCATATTTCATACAAAACAAAACTTCTGTTCACATAATTGTCAAATTTACTCTCTCCTGGGACATAAACTGCAAGTTAGAAGCTGTATTGGGCAACAGAAAAAGATAAACAGAAAACAAACTGCTAAAGTAATCTAGAAAACACAAAAGCTTAAGTGTTTAATTTATAAACACATGTATACTCAAATGCTATATTGTGACTGATGTAAAAAAAATGTCGTAATACGCTTAGCATCAGAATATTTTAACATTCAGTTTAAGAGCATATGTATACAAACATTTCTAGTACACTGTTGTATTACGTTTGCGCAGCATCCATCAACTTTTCATTTCATAATTCAATGTCACTAAAAAATTGATGCCTAATCTAAAAATACATCAAAATGGCAAACTGCATTCATTTGCTAAGTGAGAGACAGTTCCAATATTCTTCAACTGTCGTTCCTTTCTAAAAAGTAAGCAGGCAATTTTTGTCAGTAGAAATGTCATCAGCAAAATCAGTAATATGATGTCCATAAAAATCTGCCATTTTCCACTTTGTACTATTTGTCACTGTTATCATTTTAAATAATCAGAAAATAATTTACAAATGCACAACTAGGCTTATAATTGATCAACAGACTAACAACAACATCATGGCCTGTGGTAATCACTGAAATATAAATACAGCTCACATTACCAATGCAGTTGCAGTATAGTTATACAAACAATAAACTGATACGGGTAATACAACAGCCAGCACTCTGTTCCAATTACGACGAACTGTAAACTTCCCCAACTTACAGAAAAACTTAACTAGAAAACGTTGCTGAACATGTTCTTCAACTTACGACTGAGAAAAACACATCATATTTACATTTTACACAGCCAACGACACAACGTTACTCGGTGGTGCAAAGTGACGTCGGTCGGCGGTACAGTGAAATTTACAAATCCACAGTCTCTGCGTACACGATGAAGACTCAAGCAGGTGCACAGAGAACGAACGTTCAAACAGTCTGCATCACATCGGACTAATGGTGCAATAAGCCGGATTCCAAGTCAAGAGTCAACACCGTTTCGTCAGACTGTTACGCATGTTTCGCCGGCAGCTGCTGTGCAAAACTCAGAGGTCTTCGAAACAGCAGAATGTGTGGCTCTATACAATCGACACAGAACAAAATAGCACACATTTTAAAATATACTTCAAATGCAATCTGGCCACGAGGCCAGAAAGTACAGTACTAGGACAGTAAGTAAGGCCCAATCTAATTCACGAATAAACGAATGTAACACGATCTCTGTAACTGGCAATGGAAAAGTAATTGGGAATATCCGTGAAAGTGCATGAAATCCGGAAATTTTTGTGTTTTTGCTGACTTCCAGGTCATGTAGTGTACAATACTGCACAGTCTGTGGTTATTCATGCAAAACATCTGCATACTATCTTCGGCTGATTGATTTTCTGCTTAGTTAGCTAAACTGTTGCCAAATCTTTTTTTTACAATATGCATAGATCTTGCCACTGACATTTTACCTTAAGCATGTGTAGCAAATTTGCATTTTCGCTAAAAAAGCTTGTGTAATTTGCATCTTTTTCTTCATGAATTAGGTTGGGCCCTACTAGTAAGTTCAAGTAGACTAGGGTGGCATCCTCTGATTTTTTGGGCCACTGTTAAGCTGTAAGCTTAAAAGTCTATGCTACGAGATGTATGTCATCTGTCTGTCGTTTGAAACACGTACTGTGGCCTTAAGGGAAATTTCAATAATAAGCCATGTGCGAAGGTTGTTTGAATGCAAAATTTAAGTGATGCAGTGCAAGGGGAACATTTTTACGCTCAACAGCAGCTACTGCTGTAGTGCGTCTTAGCCATCGCAATTCTGTCTGTCTGTCTGTCACACGGGTGGATCAGTCAAAAATGGTGCAAGCTGGAATCACCAAATCTTCACCATCAATTCTCTGGAAGACTCTAGTTTCAGGAACCGTAAAGGTTTTTTATAAATTTGAAGGGGGGGGTCACCCGAACGAAAACGATAAATGAGAGAGGGGTAGAGATAAAATTAGCGATTTCCAGCCAGTACGGCGTTGGCAGACCAAGACAGGTCACACCCTCTGGTGAGTACAAGTAAAACACTACAGATGATTAGCCGCCGGTCGTCTGGCGCCCTCTGGCGACTAATTTTGTTTTACTGGGCTTTCAAACATGCACTTCTGTTGCACGTTTCCCTTTGAGTTAGCTGGACATTTCTTGGCAAATTTGGGGTTGAGAAGAAAGGGCCGGAAAAAACGTGCATTTTTCAACCAAAAATTGGTTCTATCTCAAAAACGGTGAGAGATATGGCCCAGATTGCTACAGATGATTAATAGGAAGTCACATAAGTCCTTTCAGACGAGATGAAAGTCATCGACCTTGAATGACCTTAGAGGGTCATTGTACACTATTATGAGTAAATGGTACGCCATAGGCAGCAGTGATGGCACCATTGAATAGGGCGATAACGAGTTCCTATAGGCAGTCATTATCGCTTTCTTTCTGAAGCCAGAAGTCGAACACTGGCCTTTGGACGTATGCAGCATGGTCGGTCCACCCTAGTGACAGCTGGGCTTCTTGTTTTGTTTGCAAAAAAATATACACACATTACACAGCAGCTAATAACGCATATGATAATTTAAACTTAGTTTTAGATAGCTGGGCAATGAAAAAAGTGACCAAATTTATAAAACTCATCTGTCAGCTTGGCCTACGCAGTCCAAGTGATCAATGGGCAAATAGTAGATAACTGTCAAATTTAATGACCTTTGCTGTCAATACACCGTAAGAAAATTCAGTTAACCAATGTCAACATCATAATGACATGCAGAAATCAATGTTGTGAGCTTATAACTAGACATGTAATAAACATTTGTTCCTGACATAACTAGTACTGAAAAAGAGCATTTTTGAAAACACATGTCATGATTCAACACCTCACTTCTCACATAATACTGCTGATAAAAACTTGGATGTTTGCATTTTCTGTCACTGCAAATGTTGTATTTTTTCAATTCACTGCAGCAGATAAACAAATATCAGTTTGACTTTTTTTGCTATTATGGACCACATGGCATGCAATTGACCATACCGGGTATTTGTTATATTATTCACAAACTCTGCGAAATTTAATTTTTTTCCAAGAGCAAAAACAAGAAATTTGATGTCACCAGACGCAATTTTTGAGGTGCCAACATGCTCTAAAATATATTTTTTGGCTGGGGCTCTGCCCAAAACCCAAGTTCACAGCGCTTCCCCTAGACCTCTTAGCTGCATTGAGAGGGAAACGAGCGAAAAGAAAAGAAGGCGCAAAAAGGAAGGGGAGGCAACAGGAGGTAAAGGCAGGAGGGGAGAGAGCATGAAGGGAGGAGAGAAAGAGAAAAAGGGGGTTCAAAATTTCAAGTTATGCCTCATCTATTATGCTACTAAAATGCTAACTTCAGTTAACTATGTAAATGTTCACTAGTGAGTAAATAGGGTTTAACATCCCGCCTGACACAGTATGGGTCATTTCGTGGACAGCCTTTTCCAGGCAATGCAGATACACAATAACAAAACAATAAGTTTAACCTTTACAGTTTAACCTCTACAGAAAAACCCGATATGGAACACAAAAAAAATGACAAAAACCGAAAATTGCAGTCATCAATCTCAGAATGCTGAGCACTAGACACAGTACACTGAGTACATATAGTTCACATACACCCCTGTTAAAAGACACCTGGCATTTACTGATGTCTGAGCTAAACATTGACAAATGCCCCGTTGTGCTACCAGGTATTGAAAAAAGGAATACAGACTATCACACATTATTGCTTTATGACAAAGAAGCACTGCTTTAACTGACCAGGGCCATGGTGCATGTAATGCTGCCAGCCTTGGCTCTGCTGAACACCGATGCCACGCCACTCATCTTCAGACATCAGATGGTTCTTTGGCACTAACTTCACTATCTCCTTCGGCAGCATTACGTGCCTGCAACATCGCAAAATCAGCTTTAATATAGTCTGCAGTCACAAACCCTCAAGTTACACATAATAATGACACAACAGTGACAACACATTGCTGCAAAACAATATTAAGCCATTGATTTTAATGTGTGTACAATGGAAACTGAAAACTGTTGCAGAAAAGTGTTTTTGAAGTTGGTTTGAAAAATACCATTGCTTATCATTTGATATCCAGGCAGCCGAAGGTGAAGATTTGGTGATTCTAGCTTGCCCCGTTCTTAACTGATCCACTCATGTGACAGACAGATGGATGGACAGACGAACAGACAGACAAAATTGCAATGGCCAAGACATGCTGAAAGCAGTAGCTGCTTTTGCGCGTAAAAACAGGGTTAAGATTAGGGTTAGAAATAGGATTAGAAGACGAATAAACTAATAAATTATGGATTAATTACAACCTTAGCTGTTGCAACAGATCCACATATCCGCTTTTTACCTGTAGCCTCTACGTAATACACATGCTGAAAAGATAACGGGTAGTAAGAGGTCATGATAAACTATGCAGGCAAAGCGAGCGAGGCTGGCAGCAGTTATACAATTTTGTGGCAGCAATACCAGCCGATATGGTGACAACAGCTATGTCAGTGAAGAGTCTTACTGCAGACAGACAGCAAGTGTTGCTAAAGCCTTCCTGGCAGGATACAGAATTCAAGAATAATCTAAAACAGAATTTGGCTAGTTCCAGTGACGATTCACTCATGATCATAGGGTGAATTAACGGACAAGTACATGCTACAGTGGTGGAAATTCCGCTGCCGCGCTAAGTGCCGTCCATCTGCTGGATCAGCGAAATGGTACTTGTCCGTTAATTCACCCGCACTCAAATTATCATTGTTAACGCTAACCCTAACCTTAACCCTGACCCTAACCCTCATGCTATCCCTATCCCTAACCTTAACCCTAATTTCCGTCGCTCCAGCAAATGGACGGCAGATAGCGCGGCGGAATATCCGCCGTTCAAGATTTCTTCTTTACTTTCTGTCTGAATATGGCGGACGGAAAATAGCGTCACAATGACTTACTTGTCCGTCCGCGTGACCGAAAAATAACATCCAAAATAGAACAATATGGGTGAGAGGAAACAGCCAACCGTGCTATTTGGCTGACGCTGTGGTTGGTGTAAACGTTTTAGGTGCCAGTGCGGTAATTTCCTGCCGGTGCATTCGGTGAGGCCGGTGCGGTGTTTCGTCACACCCAGCATTGCATGCATAGTTTGGACGATGGTAAAAGGCGGATGTGCGGATATAGCAATGGGCAAAGACAGATGTCGATGCGGAGGACATGTGCATTTTACCCATCGTACTCAGCCACGCCTCTGGATCAATAAGTGGTGTATAACTGTGCATTAACTTGGGGCCTTTGGGCGCCGGACGTTTAGGCGCCATGCTTTGTGACTGGCACGTTATTAAAATTACTGTACTTTGCATATCGTTCCAATTTAAAATTGTAAGTTGGCAAAATAGGAAAGTTGGCAAATCTGGCTTTACAATAGTAACTTCTTGCTGCACTCAGTAGTCATCATTGTCGCTATCCGATCTCAATTGGCTGTCCAATAAAACCCTAATCCAAGCGCTACCTCACCCTAGAATAGCGGATACATTTAAGATCGTCCATGCGCGTTAAAACGTGCACAGTGAGAACGCACCTTACGTCTTCGTCGTGCATTGTCGTACCCATCGTTCGTTGTCGTCATCCATCATCGTCCCGCGTCATCATCGTTAATGTCTCTGTGCGATATACTTCGACGTCGCACTTCGTCATGCGTTATTATGCGTCATCGTCGTTGTATCTTACCGTTGTGCGTTGTTGGCGTCATTCATCAAGTGACAAAGCAGACCATTGTTTTCTGAGTAAATTCCTAGTGCTCAACTGCACCTCGTATTTGGAACAGTTTACCAATTAACATTCGAACAGCATCCACTACCAACACTTTTCGACGACACCTCAAGACTCATCTTTTCTCCGGCAACACCGCCATCGACTAACTGTTACCATCCGCACCTAAGATTCGAACTTCTGTTTTGCCATATGGCGCGTTACAAATGCAGCCTACTTACTTACTTACTTACTTAATTAGCGATCAGGAATTAGGCTATTGTTTAGGCCTCTGCAGAGTGTAAACTGTGAAGAAATTCACAGCGGCAGACTTCAAATGACTGCCACCTATACAGCGTCCGCTGAGCAGTTAACTACGGAGCGAATGATTGAAAAACTCAACAACTTTCATGACTGGTAATGTATGTAACAACTGTTATCCGCACATCCGTCTTTTACAGACACATCCGCACATCCGCTTATTACCCATAGTAGCACAGTTTGGGTGATGGTAAAATGCGAGGTGCGAGGAGGGTATAGTGCGAGGCGAGCGTGCGAGGATTCGTGCGAGGAACGGGGTAATTTGCGAGGCGGCGTGTGAGGCCGCCTGCATTGTGTAGAAATGCGGCGCACAATGGCTGCAAGCGACGGCGTGCTTTGATCTAATCTGTAGCGGCGACGACCGTTAATTGACGTTGACAGGTGATGTAACTCAGCGTGGGGGAGCAGAACACGTGCAGAACCAAAATATATGGAATAAAAAGTCATGCAGTTTAAACAGTAATTTGGAACAAATCAGTCACATGAGTTATTATATAAAAATTTTTTTAACGCTTTAAAAGAGACTGTGCACAGTGGGGTTAAGATTGATCAATATTTCCAAGTTATGATAAGCAGCATGATCGACTGAATACAGTATATGCACATTTAATCCGAAAT
>Ga0209367_1002600_pt1 | contig 23973 bp, 19 predicted proteins | sample WorMetLIZISLAND2_FD_187412 | JGI IMG/M metagenome (GOLD analysis project Ga0209367, IMG submission 187412) | Marine gutless worms symbiont microbial communities from Max Planck institute for Marine Microbiology, Germany - Olavius geniculatus... ... | reverse complement strand
AGCAGCATGGCTGTCCCTATCTGCAACCATTTACACGCTAGACAAGCCAACAGAGTATAAATAACCACTTTTTACAGGGGTACCTCTCGTTGACACCCACGTGAGCAGGCCTGCTTGAATCTAGAGGGTCCGGACGTGGACTGCTAAAATCTACATTCCATGCTGAAAATTTCATATGCAGGTTGTCTTGGTCTATCTCCAGCCATTTTGGCGCAATTCACTCTTGAAAATTTTAATGCATGTCGCAGCACAAAATTGTGCAAAAAATCACTAAAAACCCCTTTTTGAGAGGTTCAAGGTCTTTCAAGGTCATCGATGTTAATAAATCCAAAAAGCCTGTCACCAGTGCTTGTTATGATAAGCAGCATGTCTGTGCCTATCTGCAACCGTGTTCACGCTACACGAGATAATTGCGGTAAAATAACCACTTTTTAGGGGGTAGCTGTCTTTGACGCCCGCCTGCGCCGGCCTCCTTGAACCTAGGGGATCGGGACTTGAACTGTTAAAATCTACGTTGAATGCTGAAAATTTCGTACACAGGTTGTCTTGGTCTATCTCCAGCCATTTCGTCGCAATTCAGTGTTGAAATGTGAGCTGCATCCAAAAATTGCGAAAAATTTACTAAAAACCTCTTTTTGAGGGGTTCAAGGTCGTTCAAGGTCATCGATGTTGATAAATCCAAAAAGCCTGTCACCAGTGCTTGTTATGACTATGATAAGCAGCATGTATGTACCTATCTGCAACCGTTTTCACATCATTCGAGCCAATAACGGCAAAATGACGTCTTTTTTAGGGGGTACCCCTCTTTGACGCCCTCGTTCGAGGGGAACCCCTGCACCCAGTGGCACGAAATTTTGTCACGATAAACTAGAGACCTTGGGCAGCCCATAGTGAAAATTTGGTGATTCTAGCTTGCACCGTTTTGATACAATTTACGAGTGTGACAGACAGACGGACAGACATTCGCCCAGACGATGGCAAAGACGCGCGAAGCATTCTGCTTTCGCGCGTAAAAACGCAGTAAAATTTTAAGAAGTTGACTGCTTAACTGAACAGATTATGACAGTTTTAGTACACCTTTAATTTAGGCAAACATATGTTTCGTGAAATATTTCATTATTAATTCTCAAATTAATTAAAATATTTTAATTACTTGTTTTTACAGTTTTTTCTGTGCTGTGACTGCTGGGTCTATTGATGCTGTAGCTGGGTAACTTCGGTTTACAAATAATTCATGTGATAGACTTTGTTGTCAGAGACTGAGGTTCAGTTGCCACCACGACTGTTAGGACCCTACGCAAGTTATAGTTAGATTACGGATGGGAGAGCACTTGCCACTAAAATTGCTCCAGAAAATGTCCTACCGTAATGCAGCACGCCAGAGTTTCCAGCCGTTAAACAGTGTCTTGCTGCTGCTGTTGCAACTGAACACAGATGAAGATGGAGCCTGGACGGTGTGGGTGATGGGCGGAGACAGAGCATCCGGTAGACTTGCTAACACGGTGCTGCTGGTGATCTATGGTGATAATGGTAAGAGTGGTGAGCTGCGGCTTGCGGACGGACAGTTGTGTAACGACCAACGCCCAGCCAACGAATTTGAGGTAAAATGGCCAGTGACGCAGTGGTACGAGAGGCATGGCAGGGTGTCTTCCCGCCAAAATTTGGGCTGTCGAAACACTTTCGGAAAATTTTTTCTTGTCGGAAAAATTTCGTCCAAAATTGCAATGTTTGAGGCTAAAACCTTCATTTTGAAAAAATCTAGGGGCAACATTGAAATTTTGAATACCGTGTCTAAAATTTGCAGCTGCCTGCCGGAATCTTATGAGAAATTTGTAGTGTCTGTCAGAAAATTGCAACTTCCTGTCCCACCCACGATGCCGCCGAAGATGGCTGAGCATTATTGGTCACTGTACAGATGTCTGCTTCTGTGCTTTTTGTTAATTAATAATCGCACTGTCGCAGATAATAATAATGACAAAAATCACCAGAACAATAGTGCTACACGTTAATACTAGTAGTTACACATGTAAACAGCACAATTTAATTTTGTAGCAACGATTTTGAAGAATTTATTTCTAGATGTGCTTTGTCGTTGGTGAAACCTTGAGAAAAAATGGTACGTGTGCGAGTGGATACACTTACGCTTACCAACAGTGTATTATTCCTGCAGTGATTGCGTAGCTGATGTTTCTACTATTCACATGTATGATTCTACTACAGCCTTAAGCTCAACACTTTATTCTGGATTGACGTACAGAATTAATGCTGTATGCAAATGATGCAATTAGCATAGCGAAAAATAATTTATTCTGCAAAACAACATAATAACAAAACAATCACTTGAGGAGGATGGCCACACACTGCTGCACACAAATTAGCTACAATATTAGGCTACATAATCAAAACAAATTTAAAAAGTTGAAATGCGACCGAGTATTGTTTGCTGTATATAGACTCGACTGTTTCATGTCGCTTGTGACGGTGACGTTGGCGGCGTGTACAAAGTTCGTGTCGGCATTCCAACGAACGATGATGACGCTCTCCATTCTGACAGAGAACTTATTATTATACAGGTTTGTACCAGAATCGCATTGCTTACTTTCACTGCACTAATGCTTAGGATTTCTGGTTTTTCATTTATTCGAAAATTCTGTAAAAGTTAGGCCTACGTATCACTGTTTTTAAAGATAAGTTCTTACTGTCAATTTAATCTGATAAAGAAATAAAATCTTAATCATAATACTTTTGGCATTTACTAGTCAGCGTGAGACATACCGGTAAGTCACTAGTTTGCATTCGTGTTTATTTGGCGTATGCGTAGATGAAGCTGCTAAATACAAAAACGGAAGAACAATATACGTTCGTGCCGACTGGTGATACGATTATTTCATGGAAGAGATGTGAGTGGTTAGAGATACCAATTCACCAAACCACACCCAATGATATGCTTTCAGGTAAGCCTAAATTAACAACCTTACAACTTGTCACAGGTGTTCATGTTATATGTATTTAGTCTTTCCATGTAACGTCATCATTATATTCGTATTTTTTAAAAATTTGTATGTGACTTATAAGCTACTTGAAATAAATTTAATTCAACAGTAATGAAACAGAGGACAAATACGAAATAAAAGCACATTATTGTTGTGTCATTCATAAAAGCTATATTTTGGCCATAAAATGGATCCTGTAGAAAAAAATGTTCTATTTCGTTTCATTTTGTGTAATTAAAACGTGATGGCGATCAGCGTTTACGTTGTAGCTCTATAAATTGCTGTAAGTCAAGAAAACAAAGCATAAGAGTGCAACTAGCGTACTCTTTTAAAAAAAATGTGTGTTAAAACGGTATGCGTTTGTCTGTGCTGGAGCAGTGCTAACGTATCGAGTAGAGGTGTACACTGGCTACCTGCCGGAGGCTGGCACTGATGCTAAAGTACATCTGATGCTGATTGGAGAGCGAGGAGACACTGGATATAGGCAGCTGCTGAAACCCATTTCAGCTGACTTATCTCGGCCATTTCAACCTGGACAGGTCAGTACGTCTGTGTAAACATGCATGTATTGTTATTACTAATACTTTGTGACGTTTAATCACAGTATGCAATATTTGTCGAATTTCCAGCATGATTGCCTAGTATATATTGAACGAGGTATATATTGAACGAAAAATGTGTACAGTTATTTGTCATATATGTAAGGATATTTGGACTGGTGATATTTTTTATCTATGTTAACTAATTATTATATATTTGTAGAGGGACGTCTTCGAAGTGAATGCTGTTGATCTGATGAACGTGACGCGAGTTATTGTCCGTCATAATGAGAAGGAAGAAGGACGTGGCTGGTTGCTCCAAAAAGTCCGTGTTTGTGTTGCTGACACTGAGGCTGATTCAGCACACAGCTACTGGACGTTTCCATGTGATAGGTTTGTCTTAGGCCATTAGTGTTAAATGCGTTATTCTCACTTTCTGCTGGTTGGTTTATTTATTTTGCAATATTGGTGTTATGAGCTTAGTTTGTTATTGATTTTGTGATTGTAGTAAACGATGCTGTGGTATTATTGTAGAGTGAGCCAAGTAAATAAGTCATGCTGTAGATAATGGCAATACAACTTTTGCATTTTCTTGCATTTTCAGACTATGCTTTTGTTCACAGCCAATTTTAGCGGTGTTATGTATAGGTGGTTTGACAGTGGTGAAGATGACGGACGGATTGAAAGAGAAATTGACGTTGCTCATTATGTGCAAACGCCGCCACCACCGCCGTGTGACAGGTCAGTTTTGGTACTTAACGTGTAACTGCTGATTTATTTACTTTGGTCGGTTGATATATTTTACACACTAATGGAAGACTGTAAAATACTTTCGTTATGGCTATAAAGAGATGTTGAAAGCATTGTATAATTGTGGATTGATGCCTTAACAAACGGGTGACCTGATTCACATATGGTTTGACAGTGGTGAAGATGACAAACTGATTGAGAGAGAACTTGACGTTGTACATCATGCACAAAGTCTACCACCGCAACCTCATGAGGAACCAATAGAGGAAGATGAACAAGGTTACTTTGCAATTGTACATAGGCCGTTAGCGATATTTATCGTAAAATTAGGCTAATAATACCACAATGTTTTATTCTCATTATCAGAATTCAAAGCAGGTGCAGCAAGTATAAAAACGTGTAGGGCTGTCGGATCATTAACTGCACAACGATCTGCGACGTTAGCTGGCATGCATTGGCTTGATTTGATCATTTTTATTTGATTCATTTAGATGTGGACAAATAACAGGGGATGTTTTTATTACTATGCACATGTGCACCGCGAGACTTGCTGTTTGGCTGTTGAACACAGATGTGTGGATAGTCAGCATTACAACAGGTACTTACGAACCACCTGGTAAAAATGAGGACATCGACGAAGATGCTGTCAACACAAACAACAATGCTAATGACAAGGAAGATAATAAAGCAAGCAATTATATCAGTCAGAAAAAGAAAAGCTTGAAATATCATGTTGCTCCTTGGGCCCCAATCGGCGATCTGCTTATTGTTATCTACGGTCACCGTGGGAAAACTGGCTTGCTACCGTTGATATCTGAGCAAGCAGATGACAACGAAAAGTTTCTACCCGGAAGCGTCGACAAATTTAAGGTAAGTTATTCTGGCGAAATTTATTTAAAGTAAAATAAAAATACTGAGCGTAGAACGTAGACCCCAGACGTGATTATGCAATACAATTTTTTTCTAAACAACTGTGCACGTTCATTATGTTATGCCGAAAACAGTAGTAAGCTACTTCATTTGGATTTACATGCTGTGTTTTTGCGTATACTTAGGTTCGTTTCAGTGAGGATATTGGAGAAATTTACAAAGTTCGCCTCAGTTTTGATGACGACGTTGATGCAGAACAGAACTGGTTGCTGGATACGGTAAGCATTCATTTTCACTGTTTTATTTGTTACTTTGTTAGAACCGTTTCAGCATAAACTCACAGTTAAGTAAAAGACACTACGGTGGGCTTACTGCTCTCAGTGCTCTGCTATGTGTGTGTGATAATTGTACTTGCTACATATACCTTCAACGTTAGCTTCTGTTGTTATATTTATATGAATGTCAGCATCCCTTATAGGCAATTATTCTGACGTTCTTTATGCATGCAGGTGGTTTTGGAGAGTCCAAAAGATGGGTGTCAATACACGTTTGAGCTGAAGGATCGTATGATACGCGACAAAGAGCTAGATGGACAGACTGAAATTCCACTCAAACCAGCCGCTGACAATCAGCTGCGGAAACGTGATGATAGCGAGACAGATGGACGCACAGATGAGCTAGAAAAGTTGACGTCTGAAATGCTTCAGGGTCTGTCGTGTTTCCTTTGTTTAATGTCACATTTTGACTGCTATATTAATGTCGTGTATCGTATTTTAAAGTAATACGATGCACGAATGTGAAACAGAGTGAAAATTTAACACTGTTGCCAAACATTTGGCTGTCAGACCTTTGTGTGGAAAGCGTTAAGTGCGAATTTGTGTGTATGCGGATCAGTGCTAACGTATCGAGTAGAGGTGTACACTGGCTACCTGCCGGAGGCTGGCACTGATGCTAAAGTACATCTGATGCTGATCGGAGAGCGAGGAGACACTGGATATAGGCAGCTGCTGAAACCCATTTCAGCTGACTTATCTCGGCCATTTCAATCTGGACAGGTCAGCACAACTCCATATCTTTCTGCTAATCATTTGTTGCTAGAAGTATGTTGTCGTGTGCCAGTAATTCATGCTCACTCATATGTAATAGGTCTACTTTTGAAATTTGCAGCATATTTGTCCAGTATGTCACTATTGGATGATGTATGGTTACTGTGTCACATAATTACCGACGTAAGAATTTTGGAAAAATATTTTCATGTGTTTTAACTGATAATTTTAAAAACTGTTTAGGTTGACGTCTTTGAAGTAGTTGCTGTTGATTTGATGAACGTGACGCGAGTTATTGTCGGCCATAATGAGAAAAAAGAAGGACGTGGCTGGTTGCTGCGAAAAGTCCGTGTTTGTGTTGCTGACGCTGAGGCTGATTCAGCACATAGCTTCTGGACGTTTCCATGTGATGAGTTTGTATTAACATATTATGTTTATTTTGTTCGTTTAATTTGTGTTGCTTTTTAGTATTTGTTGACTTTTGTAGAATTATGATATTTAGTTATTATTGTGGATGTGAAATGAACAACTAAAATAAACACGTAAGCGACAAACATCGACAGCTGTATTTTGGCGTTTATTACGTTTTAATTGGTGTGGTGGTTAAAAATGTAAACTTTTGATGTGATGTGTAGGTGGTTTGACAGTGGTAAAGTCGACGGACTGATTGAAAGAGAACTTAACGTTGTTTATTATGTGCAAACGCCACCACCACAATTTCAGGAACCGATGGAGAAAGAGCAGCAAGGTTAACTTTCATCATTAGTTAATTACCCACAATTGTTGTTACGGAGTACACACAGCCTGTTTTGCTTGGGGTAAAAACACGAACAGACGCTTAGTGAGGCAACGGAAAACGCAAGACGTGGATCATCGCCGGTCTCTTTTGCTCTCTCTTAGCGTGTTGCGTATACTTTTGGCTGCGTTCCAGTAGGTGAACACGACTTTGTGAAAAAACTTGTGTTAGTTTTGCTGTCTATGCGGATTATTTTTACATACCGACGACGCGTTTCTTTCACTTATTTTGTTGCTGCGCTGTCTTCACTGTAGGCCTACACTGCAAGGCGTCCGTGTGAGCGCCGATAGAAACTGCAAACAACTGTAGGCGCCGCTGTTTCATCTGGCAAATCAAGACTTGATACGTCGATCATTTTTCGATTTTTCTTCGGTTTACGAACGTGACGTATTTCTGACGTTCCGTTTTTTCCAGTCTTGTGTTATCATTTTAATGCTGCATTGTACAGTCTCGCATTTTTCAGTCTCTCGTTTTCATTACACTGTTTAATTAGAAAACGCCAATTTTGCTTATTTTTAATTGCGAATCTATGAGAATCGACTGTAATAATCTCGATTACAGTGAATTCCGACTGCCGATAACCACAAAGAAACTACATGTTAAAAGCCTTTGTCGTAGCCGACTGTGAAGATTACGTGATCTTAGCTTGCACCGTTTTGATAGAATCGCACCGACGGACACGCGGACGAACAGACGGACGTCTCTGTGATAAAATGAAAAAATGAACTAAAAAAGTGGAATGAAAACCGGGAATTTAAATAAAAGCTGTTGGCTCCGGTTTTTATTTTATTTTATTTCAGTTTATTTAATTTTATTTCTGTCGGTGTGTACGCATCTTAAAATGCATTTAGCATTACGTGCTGTCACGCGTAAATAAATTAACTGTTTGATATATTTACTTATTAATTATTTGTATGTGTGTGTAGGCCTGCCAGAAGATTATTGGAAGGTGCTCATAATCAGTGGTACTTATTTTGGTGAGCCGCAGCCTAAAGTCATTGCTGCTGCTGCTGCTGAAGAGGATGCTGATGAAAACGACACAAACTCCAAACAGGCAAATGAAAAGGAAGCCGAACGAAACGATGCTTGTCAGCAGAATGACGGTGAAAATAATGGAGAGAACACAAACAATAATGCAGACAGCGATTCCGAGGACGACAAGTTTTCGAAGAAACGCAGCAAAAGTTCGAAGTATTTTGTTACACCACAGCCTCCGACCAGTCAGCTATTTCTGGAGATATATGGAGACCTTGGCAAAACCGGCCTTTTACCTCTTACTGCAGAAAACCCAGAAATGATCTCGTTTGAAGCTGGACAAGCCGATGAGTTTCAGGTAAAAGAGCGTATGTCTCGTGGATCTGTAATTTTTGAAATACGACTTATATGCTTTGTGATTCATACATAAAATTGACAGCAAACGGCAACCAAAATCTATCGGGAAGTTTTCGGAATCGCGTAATCATTTGTTTGTTAATTTTTTAAGGTTCGTTTTCCGGAGAATCTTGGTGAAATCTACAAGATGCGGATCGGCTTTGCCAGCAATACGAAACAAGAAGAGAACTGGATGCTTGACGCGGTAAGATGATTTGTGATATATGTCTACTTAGAGAACATTGTCTAGAAGTAGGCCTAGCTTTTTAATTTGAAATTTTTTAAAAATTATTTTTATAACCCCGGTAGTAAAGGTTCCCGGAGGTTAAAAGCAAAAGTTAAAAACAAAACCAAGTTGCTGGAGTGGCACTAATCCAATTCGGTAGGAACTGTAAAGGTTCCTTTGAAGGCTACCGAGTTGTAGCGCTGGACCGCCAAAGAGACTCGCTGAAATAAGTATGTGGTTTCGCGACAGTCTCCCGAGACATCTGACAACCTGCGGCCAAGCTCGTTGAAGAAGAAAATTTTAGTAGAATTGATCGGTCCAAGTGTTTCCAAAGCCAAAGGCTGGAATGTATGTGAAGGTGGAAGTAATGAATATTTGGCAGATTTTCTGGCCGCAGCATGCTCTGCTGCGCCACCTGGACCTGCAGAGAGCGTGAGATAGGATTCCGCTAGTGTATTGACTACAATGTCATCCATGCCATTGCTTTGCCAGCGTGCCAAGGAATCAAAGTGCTGCCGTCGGGGCGTTTACCATCAACTCTGACAAGACCAGATAGCTCTTTCACGGATGGGACGTTGGCCTTGCACAAAGCCCGCCAGATGAGATCGTTGATTTCGTGATGGCGAGCCATCCTGCCAAAGGCCAAACGACATGACAGGCCGTGAGACCCTCTAGCATCAGCCATCTTCCCGCAGGGACAGTCGTGGGGCGTGCAGAGGTCTACACCAAGTCTCAAACCAACTGCGACTATGACGGCCTCATTATCCAGACGTAGGCCGCAGGCGGAGATCGGAAGTGCGTGAAGCCAATCGCTGCTGTGTGGTGTAGAAACAGCTAAAAGCCTTGCCTGGTGGTAGCTGTAACTGTAGCTGCTCGAAACAAGGGCCTTGTCTGCCATGATGGCTGCAAAATCCCAGACTGTCTGCTTGGCAGATGCTGGAAATACAGGCAGGGGCATGGAGTGCAGAATAGACCACTCAACTTCATAGTCGGCAACATGAATGTCCACGGAAACAACAGCGTTGACGAGAATTTCATTCTGGAGATTGAGAGTGCCCGCAGCCGAAGCCAGAAAGGCGGAAAGTGCAAGCGGAGCAGCTCTACGGATTCCCAGACCTCCATCTCTCATCGGCAAACGCGCCTGCAGCCACTGGACATCTGACAAATTGCAGTTGGTTACAACCGTGAGACCTGATTTTAGGAGATTATCGAAAGTGGTCAGGGCCTGGTGACCGTGACATGGGGTACAACGCAAAATGTGCTGAATCTTCGGCGCACAAAAGCATGACCACAGCAAAACCAGCGCGTCATGGGCCTCGATGTGACTCAGGCGACTGATAGCCTTCGATAAATTGGAACAGCACATATCCAGCGCTGTGTCCAGGCTTTTGTTTGTCAACAACGGGGCCCCAAGCAACTTGGCTTCGTCCGGCGCTATTGACTTAAAAGAGCCTAGGACCGCTGACTTAATAGCGCTGCTCTGGGGATGCACAAGCTCACACGTCGCCACGTTGAGGTGGAGGCCCAGACTGGTGCCAGTGCTTGTCACCACAGCAATGTCACGGTCCACAACATCCTCCGGGTTACCCAGAGTGAAATCGTCCAAAAAGCCAGCAACGAGTGGAGATTGTAGAGAGTTCGGGAGCGGCTGGACTGTCAGGCAGAAAACTAGGGAGCCCAATGGGTCACCCTGCCGCGGGTCTTCCTCCGACCATATCACCTGCTCGTCAAATCACAATATAGAGTGATGGGTGTATGCCGAATGGCAGTAGTTGTAAATCTCTGGAATTTGTTGGGAAACGGCTTCAAGCATGGAATCACGATGCAGACAATTAAATGCGTTTGAAAAGTCCAGCTTGGCAATGACAGATCCTGGCTGTAGAGAACCAAGAAAACGAAGAGTAGCATGAACTGCTGCTTCACAGCCGCCCTTAACACCCGCTCCCATCTGACGTGGCGCAAGTAGGGAGCAAGCTTGGACGCTGCGAAAGAGTTGGCACATTTGGAAGCCAGTCTGCGCAAAGTGAACCCAACTGCAATGGGACGGATGCCACCCGACTTTCTTGTTGAACGCCATTAGACGCCCGCCGAACAGGACGGAAGTCATATCTAAATGACATTTTCCCTGCAAGAGGAGATTTGGAATTTGAAACAATTTGAAAGTTGTTTTTTAAAACTTTTTTTATATTCTGATGCTGGCAAGTTGCTTGTCGTGTGTACTTTAAAAAATAATTGAATTAATACTGTCAACTGGAGGGACGGACTGCCACCTTTTCTGCAGTAGGGTAGACAATGCGCATTGTCTTTACTGTTGCCTATTCATTTCCGTCTACTGGCTTTGCAGTTGGATGAACGAATACCGGCTGTTGTTAAGGTGACAAGAGCAGCCGTGTATTTGCTGTTATGGAAGTTAATGGATGTGCGATAAATTGCTGAAATATTTCAACAACAAGTACAGTAACTAAAAACCTTTCTGGCACTTTATTGTTGTTTTACTGCAAGTCGTTAACACGAGCTTGATAACTGAAAATTTCAGGCAAAACTCTCATCGTCAGTCATTGTTCTGCAGCTGCTCAAAAACTGTGCGCTGTGTTTCGTAGGTGATATTACATAATCCGAGAACAGGCCATCAGTACGTATTCGAGCTGAAAGATCGGTTGATTCGCGATGAAGAATTCGATGGATGGAAAGAAATTCCTTTGACGCAAGATAATCTTTGTGTTTGGAGTGCAGCTGACACTTGTCTTTCAGGTTTACTGTTTCAAACCTTGTAGACACTTTTATTGTTTGCAGATAATAATAGTCCATCTTTAACCGGTTATAAAAAGAATTTTATTTACATTATTCATTCACGATGATTAACCTATGTTATTAACAAAATTGACTATTGTCTTAAGTCATGTATGATTCGTGCAGCCATTCATGATTTTGTGCGAGAGGGAATATTTTTTTAATCAGTGAGGGAATGACTGTTTTGTGACACAGTTTACACGTATGAAGTGGAAGTCTTTACTGGAGTTGAGTCGAACACTGAAATGAACGCCAACGTTCACATTACGCTACTGGGCGAGCGCGGAGACACTGGCAGAAGACGTCTACTCAAACCAATCACGTATACATCTGACCAAAAGTTTCGCCCAGAGCAGGTCGTCTTTATATGACTATCCTTTTATTCTAGAAAGAAGAAAGATTGTCATGTCAATTTTACAACAGACTGCACTTTGAACACACAACTGAATAGTGTAATATAAGCAAATGTTTGTAATCACATTGCATAATAACGGCTAGCAGTGTTTTTCTAGTTACACGAGATTATGTCGTTTGAAAATTAGATTTAAACGTTAATTTTTCAAGATTCTACAAAATTTAAGTTTGTTGAAACAACAATTATGATGTTTGTATATATGTCTAATAAAACAGCGACTATTCTACAAATCGAGTCATATATTTTACATATTACTCTTTATTGATTTGTGGCGTTGTAGAAAGATGTTTTTGAACTAGAAGCAGTCGATCTTCTTGACGTGAAGAAAGTCGTTGTCGGTCATGACGCAGTGATCGCCGGTGAAGGATGGTTTCTCGACCGGATAATTGTACACGTCAATGTGCCGCAGTGTGTCAAGAGATACGTCTTTCCGTGCAACAGGTCTGTGACTGCAGCAGCAGCAGCAGCAGGTTCAGCGTGCTTGACTTGCGATGATGTTGATAAACTTGATAAACAGTCAAGTTGTCTGAGAAGGCAGTTCAGTGCATAAGTACGGAATCGATCAATTAGTCTAACAATAGTCTAAGAATAAGCTACTCCATAAATATAATCTAACTTTAATTCGGCAAAAAGTTGGACTGATATGGACTGTTTTTGTTTTTGTTCAGATGGCTTGATGTTCAAGAAGATGATGGTTGTACAGAACGTGAGCTCGACGTTTGTGCTGGTAGGTTTGCCATGTAGTAAACTTTAAGCTAAAAATTTGTTAAATCAAATTATAATATTACCATATTGAATTGCTATTTTATATCTTTGGTATTTTGGGTTATGCTTAAGTCTAATAAGACTGAGATTATAATGCTGAGATTATTAGTAGGGTTGAGCAATATTCTTCATCGGTTTACAGTTGAACGAGTTGCTTGAATTTTCCTGTTGCTGTAGGTCTATGGAAGGTGGAAGTTGTCACGGGAAAGCCACAAAGCACTATTGACAGCGAGCAACAAGCGACAGCAGCAACTGGCGACAGTCAGAAAGAAACCAACATCATTGCAGGAGACGAATCGAATACCCAGGAGAAACCTGGATCCGAGGACGAGAATCGAGATAAAACAGATGATACGAAGACAGAGGCTGAGCAGCCGCTGAAATCAAAGAACGACTGTGATGGCGATGAAAACACAGATCACAACGCAGAGAATTGGAACGAAAACGAAAAACAAGTCAAAGCAACGCAGCGTGACGTGCCATTTCCACCGACTTGTCGTCCGGTGATTGTTTTGTACGGAGATCAAGGAAAGACTCAGCCGCTGTACCTTGGCGACAACCAATCACTGACTGAGATAAAGTTTCAGCCCGGAATTGTCGACAAATTTAGTGTGAGTCAGTGTATTACAATTTTTTATTAATGAGTTAATAGTTAACGCATGTACGTTGTTTTTTAAAATTAAAGTTAGTTTTTTTATTTGTTGGTACCCCGTTAAACACTGCTTTGCGTTTAGAAACGGACCCGTAAAATAAAGTGATTCCGTGCAACATTGGTGTAAAAAGCTTTCGTTTCGTTGATTCGTGTTAAAAGTACTTACATTCTATTTTTAATTTCAGGTAAACACTTATGATGATCCTGGCAAAATCTACAAAGTTCGCGTAGGCTTTGCTGATGACTCGGATGAAGATCAGAAATGGCTGCTGAATAAGGTGAAAAGATTCGCATTTCTCTTGAGATTAAACTAACAGTTAAGTGTTTTACAAACTTGTGCATAGGAGATTACAGTGCATTATTTTGCTTTTGCTTTTAGTATTTGTAGTGTTTTACCGACAACTGTGATTACGTTTTCTTTGTTATTTGCTGCAGTGTTAACTGAAATTTTTGCTGTGCTGCATGCTACCTGATTTTACTGTTTTAAAGATTTTCAAATATATTGATTTAGAGTTTATTGTTTTCTGTACTTTTTGTTGCAAATGAAGGTTATTGGTGAGCACAGCATGTCTAAACGTCTGGAATAATTGCAGATGAGAGTAGAAGACATGCTCACGGACAATGCGTATACATTTGAAACGCAAGAAGAACTGGTGCGTAACAGCGAGTCTGACGGTTGGAAAGAAATTCCGGTCAAAGTTGGTGCTCTGACTAACGACCAGACGACAGATGACGGTCAGCAACCAGCGCATCGTGACGTCAGTGATGATGCTGAAGATAAAGATACGTCCGCAGCTGGAGATGCTGCTGCTGAATTGATACAATCACAGCAGTCTGAGCCGCAGCTTTCAGGTACAGATCTGATTTTCCTTGCCATTTTGCTGTCGTTCTCGTTCCGGCATATGACATAGGCCTAAATATTATTAAGCAAATTAAAAATGTGTTTTATAATATTACTTTCGTTGGTTGCACGTCCGGTAACACGCCGTGCCACTTACTGGCACTTACATTACATAATGCCGATTAGTTGGTTATTGAAATCAAATTAGTGTAACTCTACAGTAAAAACTACTGCATTTTGTTGTCTCTGCGTTAATTTTTATCTTGTTGTTATTTTTCTATTTTTGTGCTTTTATGTCATTGTGTGTTTGTTTGTGCTAGCTAAAGGTTGAAATGGTTTGTCTGTCTGTCACACAGTATACACGTACGTAGTGGAGGTATACACGGGTGAACAGGAGCAGGCCGGTACAGACGCCAACGTCCATTTGATGCTCGTCGGACATCGAGGCGACACTGGATCGAGGAAACTACTTAAGTCTTTGGGATTTGCCGATAAGAAGTTCCAACCAGGACAGGTTTGCTGCATACTTTGACGTCATGCACATTTTGCTTTTCTAGTAAACCAAAACCGGTATGTTTCCAGCATGGTTTATTTTAAGTTCGCTGTATATTACTGGAGTTGGATTTTACATGATAGATTGTGCTTTTGACTCAGACTTGTACGTGCTGGGTGACAAAAACGTTCACCTGGCAAAAAGCTTTGTCTCACTAATTCGCCAACATTTACTTTTAGATGATCTGGCCTAACGTGATAAAATTGATTAAAACCGGTAAACAAAAATCGACAGCAACAGTAGTGGTGGCGATGTTGATTGTAGTAGGAGCAGCGGCAGCAGCATTAGTAGTAGCCACAGTGGCAGTTATGCACTGCAGGCAAATCAGTGGACGTTATTCACACCCTTACACGTTCATCAGCGTTTCAAAATGTTCTCTCATCATAGTGTAATGTCATTATTAACTGTAGACCCAACGTGATGGCATAGTTACGCTACAATTGCTGCATGTTTTTTTGTGGCAGGTGGATTTCTTCGCCGTGGATGCAGTCGACCTTGATGACGTCGAGAGCATCATCGTCGGTCATGACAATACTCAGCCAGGCTCCGGGTGGTTTCTCGACAAAGTCGTCGTCTACTCACCATACGCACGCGGTCTCAAGATGTTCACGTTCCACTGCAACAGGTCACTCGCAGGCGCTGTGTCTGCTTAGAATATTATAGGACCTAGAGTCTGTCCGCTGCATACGCTGCATATCTCATATACGTTGTTACAGTTGTTTATCTCGTATAACTGTAGGCTTTGCGTAGGCCAGATGATAAATCGCAATGAATTCATTATGAGGAAACCAGACGAAATGAAACTAATACATTATGCTTTGTGATAAATGTGACAATTTACGATAAACTTAACCAAATCTCAATTAAGTTGTTGATATGGATAAACTTTTAGACACTTGTAGGGGCCTATTTGACCTGACAATATGTTAGGTTTATGTGAAGTTTTAATAAAGTTGCCGCCACTTTTATGAGCGGAGAAATGTAAGTTAATAACTTAGTAGGCTATTGTATTGTGTGATGGACGATGATGGTCATGTCAGTGACATCCGTGAAGAAACAAAAAAACTGTCAACCCAGGGTTGACATATTACGCGAACGTCCGCATTGCACTATTCTAACCTTAACCTTCAACGTGACCTTTGACAACAATCAACACATTGGCCATTTCTGCTTCTGGGAACGTTCGCAAAAATTGTTTTACGTTTTATTTTGCTTTCGAACAGACAGACGAACGGACAGTACTCGCCACGGCATATGATGATGATGAATAATAATAATAATCACTGACTTGAAATCAAACTGTTCAGTATGCGTATTGCGTACACACAGGTGGTTAGACACGTCAGAAGATGATGGGTTAATTGAACGTCAACTAGATGTCATTGCACAAGGTTATCGTTTATTATTGTATTTTTCTAGCACTTCAGTTGCGATGTGAGGATATCGGTAAAATAATGTTTAACTTTGCAACCATTTGGCAAAAACTTGGCAGTTATTTCCACTATTCTACGTGTTGTATCCAGCCTATTCGTTTTTTTGGTGCATTGTATTTTTTGTTTTGGTTTATTTATGGCTATTTATTTGACTGTCGCGCACTGACGCTATGACGGCACTCTTAGTTGCTCAGACGCTGTGAGTTTGTCTGTCTATTGTACCGTTTGCGTTTCGGCACCACGGTGTGCCCTGTTGGTCGCACGGAACGCGTGCTTGCAGTTTTTTTCCGTCTCGCGATCGCCGCCGCTCGCCGCTTCGATTAATCCGTGCGTGGGGGTCAAAGACGACATAATCATTTCTAGCACTTAACAGCAGCAGCTGCTGCTGCACGTCGCTCTGTCAGTCCTTCTGTCCGTAGTCAGTATGACGTCAATACCGTCGGTCTGGCGGTATCACGTTAAATAGTTTCCCCCATTACAAAGTCTCCCTTGCCGTGACAGAGTATCCCCAGGCAGTGAGCGCACTACGCGGCACGCGCAAGCGGCATGGAGCGACCCGGCGACCGGTGGCTTGTCGGGCGACTTTTATCAGCTGCCTCCACTGTGGCAATCCGAACGATTGTGTGACGTTTTATGTCCCTCATTTCGCGATCTTTAATGCCTGGGCTCGACCAGTTCTGGCTCATCTTGTTTTATTTATTTATTTCTGTGGCCTTAGTCGACAGCCAGATTGATGCCTATTGGCTTGTTTATTTATGGTGCACTGAACTCGTTCATGGTTGTTAGGCCATCCAAAACGCAGCTTTTATTATCTCCGCCAATGGAACGAAGTCAACATTGAAGGAGATTATGAGATTGGTTGTTCTGTCCGTGTGTCCGTGTTTGTGTCTGTGTACACGATGACTGGACAGAAACGGTGGCGCCCTCCTGTGAAAACTCTTACATTGGCGGAGATATGCACTCTCACTAGCGCCTTCTAGTTTGGTTTATTTATACGGCCGTTTTAACAGGCAGCATTACGGATCTTGCCCGCCCGCCCGCCTGTCTTTGACAGATATTATTGACGCGCTATAGCAGTGCTGTAGGCGTCTTACAAAGTTGTCGTCCGTCGTCGTCTGTCGTTCTCTGTACCGGGTGTATAGTGGCTAAACGGTGCAATATTGGACCTAGGTTGCTATTGATCACTAATAGGAAGTCGAATACTGGCTTTGAAATGACATTAAAATCAGTAACCTTCGATGACCTTGAAGGGTCATAACGTACTATGGTGTGCCAGTCGTGCGGTATTGTGGCTACACGGTAAGTCGCAATAACCATCACGACATGCGTCGAGCGCGACATTTTTCTAAGCTAATAGCTTGTAAAAATTTCTTTTTTAGTTCATTGTTTTTTCAAGCAAGAATTTTGAAAATCGGTTAATATTGATGAAGTTACGAGTGCTTATGCTTCATGGATAACCCGATCCTAACGCTGAGTGTGTGGCGGATGGAATTTTCGGCTGTCAGAAAATTGTCGGAAAATTTTCTTTTTGTCGGAGAATTTTCATGCAAAATGCGAAATTTGGGACTGAAAAACCGCCATTTGGGGGAATTTAGGGGCAAAACTAAATTTTAGCACCCATAACCGAAAATTGTGACGAAAAATTGCAATTTTTGCCATTTGCCCCGCTGTGTGATGCCCCGTCTAGTTTTTCAACCCACGACGCGCCGCTGGTGATGTTGGCTTGTATTGCGGCAGACGGTGACTGGTTAGTGTCGGTGATGACGCTGCAAGCAGAGTCAGGCGGTCTTCATTCACAGGTGACTCTGAGCGTGTTCGCTGCGGACGGCCGGTCAGTGAACACGGCGCTCGGTCATCCGGGCGTTGGATTGTTTCGCAGTGGCGCCTGTGACCAGTTCACGGTCTGTCTGTTTCACAACCTTTCCTCGCTCACTCAGAATTATTGGCTCGCGACGCTGCGATCCTTATTCTCAGGCAGCGTGTCTGTATTCGACTACGTCTGCCTGCGTGTTTGTCCGCAGCTCGGCTGTTGACTATTTGCAGCAGTCGCGAGCCACATCGATTATATATAGGCTACCGGCTTGTTGTTCATATCAGTCACGTTTTTAACGCTGTGTTCGGTAGTATTATGCGGCTTTTTTAATAAGTTACAATGTCAGTCTTGCCCGTCCGCCCGTCATTTCCTCTAACTCGAAAACTAAAAGGCGTAGAGAAAACTAGCATTGGTGTGAATGTTTTCAAAATCAGGAGTAACCAGAGTGAGAACTTTCGGTTTGAAAGGTCGCAAGTCATGGTTAGCACATACACCAGATTTGGGGTTAGGAGTAAGGTTGCGCAGAGCAGTGAGCGCATAGGTAGGCGAACGGCCGTATGGATGCCGACACATAGCGTGAGATCTTCGCCTATTATAATTCGTAGTTTTATAATTCGTAATTTTAAGGCTTTGCGTCATGCACGCTTATATCTGGGATTAATATGCAAAAAAATTGCGCTGGCATGAGGTAAATCGTCATTGCTCCGCACTCACCGGCTGATGACTGCTTATTGACATGACCCGCGCGCTTGACCGATGCCTGAATAAATAGGCGTTTTCAGAAAGCTGTAAGAAAATTTTTCGAGATTGATCAACTGTTGTTTTGAATACTGATTGCTCTTTTTAACGGCCCACTATCGGCATCAAGGCCCTGAAAATTGCGTTTAAATTATGTTGTTAACTGTTAGCTCTGTGTTTATTATGCGACGCAGATGAATATTGATTCAGACATAACGAAGAACATCAGCAAAATACGCATCGAACACGACGGAAGGATTCCGGGCAAAGGCTGGCATCTTGACAAGGTCCGCTATTTAAACCAACGTCGTCGTCATTAAATAATTGATTAACTTTCAGATATAAAGTATTTCCTAACTGTAAAACGTAGGCTCCTATCTAATTATAACTCAGAAAGTTATGAGCGGATTTTGGTATAGGCTAATTTTTGGATGGTAAAGCACGTCACAAATAGAAGTGGTTAGATTTTGGCAATCATCCGCTGATTCTTTTACTTGGACTTATAGTTCTTCCCGTTCTGTGCGGTGCGAAACATTGATCGACCATTCGTTTCCAGTTGACAGGAGTCGTCTTGTCGTTCCGGTCTATGCCCACCATTTCCATATCTTTTAGCGTATCAGTTTGCGATTTTGACCTCTTTGGTCTTCTGGTTTTCCCTTTTTGTCTGATTTCCGGGCTAGCTATAGCCTCATTGGTGGAAGTCGCAGGATGTGTCCAATGAAACGAATTCTTCTCGTTGCTATATTAGGCCTATGTCGTGCAGCGCCGTTTGTCCAGAGCGTGTCATTACTTCGTCGTTGGTGATGTGATCACTCCATGAAATCCCCAGGATCCTCCGAAGGCAGCGACGATGAAACACGTCAGTCATCTTAGTAGCTCTGTATACAGTAATAAAAAGATGACACGGTTGTGCGTGTGGGGCGCGATGTAGATCGTGTTGGAGAAGACGTGTGCGTCGAGTGAAGTGGATTTGCTCGACTTTTCAGTGGAGCGCTGGATGAGTGTCGACCTGGACGATGGCGACCTAGTACGAGAAGTGGCTGCTCCACAACTGACACCGGCCTACCACAAACTATCTGGTAGGCTTGCTGAACGACGCGAAATTCAGTTTTCTATTTTTTCTCTTTTTCGTTTAGTGGCGAGGGCGCTAAATGAAAGGGGGTAAGAAAAAATGCGATTTTTAGCCAATAAGGCGCGGTATTTTAACGGTGCGAGATAGGGCCTAGGTTATCAATCACTAATAGGAAGGCTTAAACTGGCTCTAGATTGCCACGGAATTCAATGAGCTTGGATGACATTGAACGCCAAAATAGGGGTTTTATGGATTTTTTGGCAATTTCGGCCTGCGAGACACATTTCAAGAGCGAATTGCGCCGAAATCACTACAGATAGACCAAGACAAGCTGCATTTGAAATTTTCAGCATTGAACGTAGATTACGACAGTCCAAGTTTCGATTTTCTAGGTTCAAGAAAACCTGCGCACGAGGGCATCAAAGAGCGGTACCCCTTAAAAGTCGTTATTTTTCCGCTGTTAACCAGTCTTTCGTGAAAACGGTTGCAGATCACTATTGGCATGCTGCCTATCACAACAAGCTCCAGTGATGAGCATTTTAATCGTATCAACATCGATGACTTTAAAAAGACCCTAAACTTCCAAAAAGAGGTTTTCATTGATTTTTGCGATCTTCGGCTGCAGCGCACACTCCAAGAATGAACTGCGACGAAATGGCTGGAAATAGACTGACAGTTTGCGAACAGGAACTGCTATAGGCTTTCGCGCATCTCGTGAGCATTGGCTTAAATTTCTGGTTTGTTTAATCACGTCGTATTTGTTTGTTTCTACAACAGTTTTATTTTTTCTTCTATCTGCAGTAACTATATTTATTGATCGATTATATTGTAACTGTAGTTGCGGTCTGTGAACAACATCGATTTCATTGATTAAACGAATGTGATGATGATGATGATGATGATGTTGATGTCTCCGTAACTGACAGGAATAGATAAATGCATTATAGTCCATGCTTCTGGATTGTCCGTACACATGGGCTTGCTAGTTGCTACATCCAGCGAACATCGTGATGCAACACAGCACAGTGCAATACAATACGGTGTAAAGTGCAATAGGCCTATGGCACCGCAGTCACTGTCGATGAATTCAACAAGTTTTTCGTCGACTAGGTCGTTGCGATCAGATCAGGTAGGTTACTGCTGACACACCTGGTCCTATTTCACTGCGGCCAGACCAGGTATAAACCTGTCGACGTTTTCCACGATAACAGTCAGTGACGTAGTCGCCGGAATCACGAAGCTTCCTGACATAAGTTCTGCAGCCGACCCAGTGTTGGTCCCACTGCTGAAGCAGGTTGCCACTGACATTGCGTCGTTTCTTGCGAAACTGTTTAACGACCGGTTCAAAGAGGCATTTGTCTCCAGCGGCTATCGGATATGCAATCAAAGAAAGGCATTTTACAACACGAAAACGCTTAAATGTCACAGCCTCGCAGGACAAAATGATCATGTTGTTGTTGGAATTTAACGCTGTTGTCGCCGCAGACCAAAACTTTTTGAGAAGGCCCAACGGGTTAAGGCTCTACCGAATGCCTATGGCAGCAGTATTTTAACCTTTTTGTTGGCTTTTAACGGTACGGTGTCGGACGTACGATCGAGAAGTCGCGAGTTCGACTTCCGGTCGGGTCGCTGTTAAGTGGTTACTACTTTGATAGGTGACTGTTTACAGGCAGGTAAACTATCTCGGTATATAACCAATACCAATGTAAAATCAGCCGTTCATCCCTCCGGGGAAGTTAAATCGAGTGCCGACTTCTTTGGCTGGGGTTAAGGCGGTACGCGTTCACTTGTGTCGGGTGGCAGCTAACACTGCGTGATCCCATATGGCAGGTGACGCTCCGTAGCTCTGTGATGGGTTCTCTGTTAAAAGCTGTACACAACCTTTATCTTTTTTTCACAAGTCCTGCGTGGTAAGACTCGAGTCGATTGCTGTTGTTGCGTTTGAAGCGACGCGCTACATGGTGCAAGTGGAGACAGGTGACACGAATGACTTTGAACCCATCACAGATGTCTACATCGTTCTGTACGGCGAGCGCGGCGACTCCGGGCTGCGATATCTCAGCAAGAGCAAGGAAGGAGGACAACTGTTCGAGTTACTCAAAGTACGTAAACTTGTAAAAAAAAGTTAAGATGTTGTTTATTTTCTTATACCGTTCGTTAGTCGGCTGGAGAACATCCGGACAAATTGGCTAGTAGGCCTAAGCAAAAAAAAAACCAGTAGTGGTAGTCTGATCACTTCTATTGTCGTCTCCATGTAACATGTTAACTTGAACTTATAGTTAGGCATGTGAAGTAATGTAGTTTTTTGTACTTCTGATAGACGGATACGTTTCATCTGGAAGCCATTGGGCTTGGCGAGCTTCAAAAGATCTTGATCGGCTACGACTCAGGCCCCAAATGGTCTCTGGACCAAGTCACTATTCGAGAATCGGACGACGCCGCCGAAGAATACGTGTTTACTCGGTAAGATACGTCATAGGCCTATTGCAGCGTTGTTCAGTCCATTTGATCAGTGTAAAAGTCACAAATTTGATGTTAGTTTCTAGGTGCTGAAGATTGTCACGAAAAGTTTACGCATCGGCTGTTTTGGTTCTTAGCCAAAATATTTTAACTTTCATTATGAAAAAAAAACTAAACACAGACAAGGGACCTAATAACCAAAATGGGAGCCCTTTCTGGTTATAACGGACGCAGTTTTAACGGTAGGTCTAAGTTTATAGTAATTATCATTTTGAGATTTCAGAATTACGTAAATCTCTTTTGTGATAGGTATACCGAATGGAACGGACCGAACGGTGATGCATGGAACCAACAAGGCCTGCAGTCGATGAATGGCGTATTTCAGTTTCTAACAATAATGGCAACAAAGCTATCAAAATTGAAATAGATTCAGATGACAAAACTGATTCTTTTGGCAAAAATATGTTGCGAACTTGAAATTGGCAGTTGGACTACATGAGTGAGTGAATTAATGAATCAATCAGTCACCAGCCCCGTTTTGCTTACTTGTTTTCTTACATGAAGGAAAAGATAAAGAAGATGGCTAATAATTCATACAGATATTAGCACTTGGCCTAATGTGTTTTTCTAACATGCAGACCAGCGTCGGACGTGGAGTGGAGACACCTGGAGTTGACAGGCATCAAGCAGCCGGTCCAAGTGGAAGTCGACAACTCGGACGCTGAACCATCACCCGCCAACAAGTCTTTGACCAAGTAGCTGACGGATGCAAGTTATTTACACTTTACAGTTTACACTGCTCCCACCAACTTTGCTGGATGTATTATTGCTACTCTTTGTCGTAATGAGAATTGTGTTTTTAAAAAATAAGTACAAATACTAATCGAAAAACTGATAATTTCCTGGCGGCACTACGTCACTTGACATGTAAGTTCGTCGTCAATATTCTAAGTGTACTTAATTTTTACGCGCGGTATGATAGCCTAGAGTCTCTAGTATTTCGTGACAAAATTTCATGCCGCTGGGTGAGGGGGTCCTCCGAACGAAAAGGAGAAAGAGAGACACCCCGAAAAAACGCCATTTTACCGCTATTGGCTTGTCTAGCGTGAAAATGGTTGCAAATAGGCACAGACATACTGCTTATCATAACAAGCACTGACGACAAACTTCGTCAACATCGATGACCTTAAATGACCCTGAATCCCCCAAATAGGGGCTTTTAGCGATTTTTCTTGCGATTTTTGGCTGCAGGAGAGTAAATTGCAACGAAATGCATAGAGATATTATCTGCGAACAGAAACTGCTATAGGCTCTCGCGCGTCTCATGAGCATTAGCTCAGATTTCTTGTCCATTCTGTATGGGTAACTATCTTGCACGCCTTAAGTCTACTTTTTCACTTGCAATTTTATTTTCTCAGGTCAACAGCTAAATGCTTGTGTCATCGGCTCATCTTTCATGATTTGGCTCCATCAAAAGAGAACATTTGGAATTTGTTGGGCCGTAGTTTTTTACAGATCGGATGTCTTCCATGTCACCAGCACAACGAAATCAATGATAATGTCATAGCAATGGCGAGATAAACCTACCAGCAAATACAAAATGCACAATTACAAATACCTAGTGCCGCAACATCAATATACCAACAACGTGGCACGTATCACAAGCATTCAACTGATATCTTCGTATATACACTGTGTCTCAAAAAAACCGGACCCCTGCTACCTTTTGCAATAACTCCAACAGTCCTGGTTCAATAGCAATAGATTTTGACAAAAATAATCGTTAGAGAATCAGCACTTGATAGCATGTGTTACTTTGCGAGAAATTTGAAGAACAGAGTACCAGCTGA
>Ga0209367_1002599_pt1 | contig 23974 bp, 11 predicted proteins | sample WorMetLIZISLAND2_FD_187412 | JGI IMG/M metagenome (GOLD analysis project Ga0209367, IMG submission 187412) | Marine gutless worms symbiont microbial communities from Max Planck institute for Marine Microbiology, Germany - Olavius geniculatus... ... | reverse complement strand
TTCTCAGCTAATCATTATTATTATTAGGCACAGTTTGTTGGAGTTATTTCAAAACGTAATAGGGGTCCGGTTTTTTTTGAGACACAGTGTATGTATCATCTACTGAAATGCAATTTTCTATTTACTAGTTAATTGACTGACTGATAACAAAGAAATTAACATCTACCCAATTTTCCCTGTTTTATAGTGCTAACAGCAAACTGTTTCCGTGCAGTTCAACATTAAGTATATATGACACAATATGTCCCATATTCACAGCAACCCCTGCCAGTAAAAACTGTTCCAAAAATTCTCAAAACTACCCGAAACTCTAGAAATAAATACTGAGCTGTTAATCAAACATCAAGTAGGCCTATTAGTAGCGGGAGAAAATAGTTAAAGCAATTTAACATGCCATCCCGCTATGCTAAAAGACATTAAAAGATTTGAGGGTATGTATAGAGGTCTTTTATGGAAAATCTACTGCAAAGTTACGAAGCGTCACCTGCCATATGGGATCATACACTTTTATCTGCCACCAGACATGGTTGAACATGGCCCACCTTAACCCCACCCAGACAAGCTGGTACTCGATTTACTTACACCAGAAGGATAGAAGCTGAGATGACCTGGGTGCTGGTCAGATACTGAGATGGTCTACCTGTCCGCAGACAGTCACCCATCGAAGTAGTAACCACTCTGATCAGCGTTCTAACCGTCACCGAATCACAGCCACAATTTGTTGCACTGTATGTCCATATTAATCCAAACAGTGGCTAGATAAGGGGAGGCCCAACGGACCCAGCCCTTCGCAATCCCCGGACAAGATATAAGCATGCACCTAATTTGATTTCGATCGGCTGGGACTCCGCCCCAGATCGCTCTGGGTGAGCTTACAGTGCTCCCCCAGACTCCGTAGCTGCATTTAAGAGTTCTACTTGTGAAGGCAGAAAAAGAGGAAGAAATAGGAAGGGGTGAGGGGAAGAAAGGAGGAGGGATGAGGAAACAAAGGGAAAGAAAAAGAAGGGGAAAGAAGGGGAGAGAAAAAGAAGGAAAAGGGTAAGAGAGACAAGGCCCCCCCAATTCACATTCCTGGCTAGTACGCCACTGAACCAAACCAACTACAATAGCAAGAGTCAGCACCTTCAGCGGCACCAGTTGCAGTAGTACTTGTCGTAGTTGTAGTTGTGGAACGCTGGTCAGTGTAGCATGTACCTTCACGATCTGACAACAGACAGGCAAACCTTGCGTTGTTTTATTCACTTGCATTGTTTTATTACCGTACTGGTGAATTTCACCGGGGCATAGGGCTGACAAGTGACAACTCAACTCATTTGGGCTAAAAGTACCAAATGCAGTGAATATGGTGAACTTTGGTCCACTGACAAAAAGTTATAGAGGTGCACGTTGCATGTTGACGCACCCAAGATCAACACTGCATGTGCTCTGTGCCCTAATGCAATTGCATTTGTGCCACGTGACACTGACAAAAATACCAAACTTTCAACAATACCAACTAGAAAAAATCATTTGTTACTGCCAAATTAATGCTGAAATAATGCCAAATGTAAACTTTACTCTCAGATTCAAAGACTGATGCCAGAAAAGCGCTACTAAATTGTAGCCTTGCAACACAATGTCAAATTGACTTACTGGAAAACAGTTTCACGCGAGTCTCCTCCCGCAACATCTGACAGTTTTCAGCCGAGCTTGTTGACGAATGAAATGCCGCAAGTGTTTATCAGTCCAGAAGTTACTAATCAGCACTTTTGGTAGTAGTAATAGTAATAGTAGTAGTACACTGTAGTATAGTCAGTGGCGTCAGGAGAAAATAGAGGTGGCCCCCAATTACTGGCTGGCAGAAAACTGTGAGAAAAATATTCTTCTTCGCGGAAAATTTTCGTCGAAAATGCAAAATTTGGGGCTGAAAATTCCCACTTCGTGGAAAATGACAGAGAAAAAAAATTAAAAATGAGCACCCACAACCTGCTCTGTCAGAAATTTGTCGGCAATCTGCAGTGTGTCGGAAAGCTGCAATTTCCTGCAACACCTTCTGTTAACGCACGACGACGCCCGCTCTGACAGAGCAGGTTGTGGGTGCTCATTTTTAATTTTTTTTCTCTGTCATTTTCCACGAAGTCACCTGATAAAGCCAGCTAGCATCAGTGCTAGAAAACGATTCAAGTCAAATCATCTAACTGCGGTTCTGCAAGTGTTGTCTCAACGCAGTACAGCACCAATTGGTCAGTAGGCTAACACTACAGAGACGAGTGAAAGCTCAGCATCAGACACTGGCCATTGTTACAGCAGCAGCAGCAGCAGAGGCAGGGCCAAGGGCTGGGCCAGTGTTTTTCAACCTTTTTGCTGCAGCGGAACCCCACATAAGTGTCAAAAACCCTCACGGAACCCCATGGCATGTAATGATCAGTGAATCCAATGGCGTAGGCAAAGTGGAATTTTCAGGGTCTGGGAACCGATGTCCCCAGCGGAGTCGACAGGCAGAAAACCTGTGGGAGTCTGGGGCAAAACCCTCAAACGCTGACGATAAAGCAGCAGGCAAAAGACGTGTTTAATTTTACCGTATTAGATAATATTATTTAGCATTTTTATTTCACCCGTAACCAGAAACACTTTACGAGGCGGTCGCCAACGGCCCAGAAATTATCATTGGATTTTTTACGTTTTTACGCCCACGGATAGCTCAGGGGATCTGGACCCCCAGCCAGCTGCGCTAATGGGCAAAGCTTTTTATATTTTTCAAGCACAATGTTCTAGAAAATGAAGAGCTTTCAATAATATTGACACACGATTCCTTAACACTGACACTAATTAGTTAGTGTTCGGTGTTCAATGCAAACATTTTAACATTGTTAACAACAAGAACAATAGATCTATTCAACACTGTATGCAAAAGTAGACGGCTAGAAGCACTAATTTGGAACTAAGCATTCGGTGCGTAGTACTTCTATGGCTTGTTCTGACGTAATTTCTCACGCTGGTCTAGGTTATTTTTCATTTTTTACTGACCAGCCGCGGAACCCTTGGCAGATGCTCGCGGAACCCTGGGGTTCCGCGGAACCCCGGTTGAAAATCACTGGGCTGGGCAATCACTGGAAACCGGTTCAATCAATACACACTTGATGACCACACACTGACAGATTGACAGACGGCACATTATGGTGCCTCTGTAGGCTACGGCGAGACCACTTCACGCAATTTCTGAGCTGAAAACACACGGAAAATGTCTAGACGGTATTCGCCGAGGACTTCGTTCGGTAACTGATCAAGACCCTCTGGCTGCATTTTTGGTAAGGAGAGAACACGAAGTGGGAAAGGAAGGGAAAAAACGAGGTCGTCAAGCCTTGCTCAAGGCTAAGTACTGCCCGCGGGGCGGCAGGTAACCGTATTATCATGTAGACGAAAAATGCACATTAACCTTTGATCTACGACCTTGATATTCAATAGAATTTCTGAGGTTGTCCTGGTATATGTTCATGCAACATGTCATCAAGCTAAGTGCAGCAGTTCATGCGTTATCGTGTTCACAGACAATCAAAAAACTCAGCTGAAACAATGCTGTCATCGATACCGCGGACAGTAATGAAACGATGTAGGCCTAAGCAGCAGGTGAATGACAACACGCTATTGGCGTCATAGATGTAAGAAACATTTCAGAAAATTTTTTTAAAACGCAAACAAACGCGGCAGGAATAAAAACGTTGAATGAAAAACGTTAGCCGCAATTAGTTCAAACTCTTACCTAATGCTTAATGCTGTATAGATGCAGTACAGCTGAAACTAGGGAGAGAGAGGAGGGAGAGAACATGCTTCAATTTCAATTCAACCGTGTGCTCATACGACCAAGTATCGCTAAGTAAACTACCACCACTATGGCCCAATAATTTGTTTCTGTGGTTTCAACAGTGCTTCTCAAAGTTCTTGATGGAATTTGCAACAAATTTTTTTAACAAAAAACGTTGAGAAAATAAGAAAAACGTTTAAAAACGTTTAAAACGTTTATTACATCTATGACTGGCGTCACGCTTGATTGACTTGGCACGTTTGCAATCCAGTCAGCGGGGCGGAAGTTTGACGCATCATTGAACACAGCTCAGGCTCTACGCATTGCATTGCATGATCTCGGCCGCTAGCCAGCACCAACCAGTGTATTAATTATTCACGTTCAAACCATCAGCGACAGCAAATGCCGCCAGAAAAACGTCATGAGTGACCCTGTGCTAAACGTGACGCAAGTAAGTAACGGCCAGCCCTAAGTGACAGAGCTACGTGGTGGAAAGTTAGATACAGTCAGGATTCAGATGAAAAGTCAGTCATGTAGAAACTATCAATTTAAACTTACCTTTTCATTAATTTTTAAATATAACTAGAAACGGGGTAAACCCGGATCCCACAAGCCACACGTAGTGCGGTGGCGCCATCTGGCGAATCACTTTCACTCGTAAGTAACTTTTTACACAGACACTTTTACACAGACATGAAGGAAGGAGGAACCAAAAACAGTACAAGCCGAACACTACGTGTGGCTTGTAATAACTTCTGACAGAGCATGAAAGTGACAGACGACAGTCAGACAGACAGACATTATGTTGTCTGTCACATTCGTGCACGTAACTGAAAAAATATTTCATTTATCAGTGGAACAAGAAACTAAAGTTGGACTAAGTTTGGGTGTTTTTTGCAAGTTTCAGGCGGGTTTACCCGATGAAATCCAGCGGGTTTTTGGGTATCTACTCCGGTCTCTAAACCATGACCAAACAGGTGGCAACTCAGCCTTCCATCCCTCCAGGGTAGGTATATCGAGTACCGGCCTATCTGGCAGCCAGGGATTAAGGCGGGGCGCGTTCACCTGTGTCCGGTACACGGCAGGCAACACCGTGTGATCCCATATGGCAGGCGACGCTCCGTTTACCGTAAAGAGCTATGTATAACCGTCAACCTTTCAACGTTTTAACTGTAGGATCTGACCTGTGCTGGCTGAGAGTGCAGCAGCTGGTGGCTGTTGAACGTCGATTGCCTCAGCGCGCAGTCGGGCCGCCAACATGGCCGCCGCCAGCTCAGCCGATAGACCTTCCTCCACCGACAACGATGACGTCATTAGAACTGACGATGACGTCATCACAACGGACGACGATGACGTCATTCTGCTCGCTGCTGGAGCCGCGTTCAGTACAGATGGCGGCGGCGGTGGTAGATTATCAGACAAATCCAGTGATGATGATGATGACGACGAAGACCAATGAGCAATATCCAGGTTTTCATCAACTGGTTGTCCGTATTCCCCCTGTCTACAGTCCACACTGTCAAACCGTGGCTGTCCTCTGGCAGTACAGAGCAGTAATACAGGCGGTGGTGGCGGCGGTAGATTATCCCGCCCAGTCTCCAAGTCCAGGCCGGAGGCGTCATCCAGGGGCGGCGGAGGCGGAAAAAGCATCTCTTCTTCCATGCCCACGGACTCCTCGTCCACCCCTCCATTCACTACCGGCTGCCGCTCTGTGACGTCACGTGACCCGCTGGTCGTGACGTCGTCGTGACGCAGGCCACGTGACGCAATCACCACGTTGTTGCTGGCGTCATAACTCGCCGATGATATGTCTGGTAGCCGGGTTCTAGTTGTCGTTGTCGTCATCGCTGTATCGGACGATGTCTTCCTGGTGTGTTTTGGCATAGTCGGGGGTGCCACTTTCACCACGCCGGAAGCAGCGACAGTACTAGTGACTGGCGACCTGGTACCAGCCTCGGTCATGGTACAGGACCCAATGACGACGTCTGGTTGTGATGATAGTAAACCAGTGGCGGGCAATGAAGCCGCACTAGTCCCCTTCACCACATCCACCAGTGTGTTGATAAGTAGCGGCGGTGGCACTTTGATACTCATTGGCGACGCGTTGTTTGGACTGGTGACGTGCGTCACGGCACAGGATCCACTCATGACGTCTGGCGCTGACGCTGCACTACTGGCTGATTTCGCGCGGTAGTGCGGCGACACATCCGCTGTACTACTGGCTAACGTCGCCGCAGCTGGTGCCGGTGATACGCCGCCGTTGTTACTGGAAGTAGATGCCGGCGTTTCGTCAGTGGACCCAGCTGTTCCTACTCCCGGTGCTATTGGAGGGGGCGGCGGTACGATGAGAGCTGATACTTGGTCCTCCACGACGTTCGTCATGTCCTCAGCGGGGTTGCCGCTTCTACGGGCACCTGCCAGATCGGACGACGATAGTAACCGCAGATCGCCCGTTCCGCAGGAAGACGAAGGAGGCGGCGGCACAATACAGGCCAAGTACGCGGCTAACGACGCGGTGCCAGTACTGTCAGGAGTAGAATCCCCACCATCATCAGTCGTCAGCACTGATACCCGTGCAGCGACATCGGCGGTTGTATTGTTGTCGGCCGGCGGTGATGGCTGTTTGACGCGGTGACACGGAGCGAATATAGACTTGATAACCAGCTGCTGATCGGCAGCGCCCTGATCACAGCCGGATAACTGAGCGTCCTCGCTGCACGGCGTCGTATAGCCGGACTCGGGCGGCTCAACTGAATTCAGCCGGTGCTGCTGCTGCAGGGATGATGTAGTAGTCTCATCCTCATCCCTGGACACCTGTCAGCATCATACAACACAGCGCCGCTATAATTTATATACACGACCCAAAGGCAATAGCATTAGCACGGAACAGGACATTACACCGGGTGCTGCCGTTTCGGCGGGGCGACACCGATACGCCGCTCACCGTTAAGCTCAAATTCCATTACGTCGACTTTCACCGAAACTTCCCTGCAAGGAAAGTCGTGGACACAAATCACGAAAGTCGGCAACGTGATTTGTGTCGCGGACTTTCATGATTTGCGTCCGCGACTTTAACGGGAACATGTCCCGGACTTTGTCGCAAAGTCGGTGTAATGGAATTTGGGCTTTACGGCGCGGGACGTTTTCGGCGCTGAACAACGAGCGAGCGGTCCGTGAATCCATGGGCGTCCCGCGTCAAACCTCCCTCAGCGATAGGAAGCAACCTACCCCCCCCCCCGCCAAGTCAAACCACCCGTCAATGGAGAGGACACCCTGCGTGAATCAAAGCGAGACACCGGCTGCGTCGTGGCAGGGGCGCAGTTGACCCCCCGTAAATTTTGGGCTGTCAAAAGACAGACGGAAAATCTTCTCCTTGTCGAAAAATGTCCGCCAAATAATGCAAAATTTGTGCCTGAAAACTCCTATTTTAACCACCAAAAATTGGGCAAAAAGTGAAATTTTAAACACGCATAAGCGCCTCTGTTGAACGGAAAGTAATTTTCAGCTGTCTGTTGTATATGGGAAAATTGCAACTTGCTCTAACGCCCACCTACTTTTTTTAACCCTTGACGCCACTGAAGCCCACGCCCAATATTTGGACATGTCCTACTGTGCAGCCAAGGTAACCAGGATGGTTTATATGATGACTCGTACCACGACGCCAAGGCCGCGAGTGACATGTCGTGAACGAGTAGAGCAAGTTTGAAACTACAACTTTTGGAAAGCCTCTTTCTTAGGCCTACGTGTCTGCTCACAGCTGATAGCAAAATGGAAGATAGGCACAGTCGACGTCGTCATAGCGAAATTTTTGCCACAAATGTATCCTAAAACTGTGTTTGTAAGACCGGCTGTGTTCGTAGTAGCCAATAACAAGCCGCTGCGCCCAGCCCCAGCCCCAGCCAGCTCCGTCAAATTCCAAGGAACAAAGGCATGGTACAAATCGTCTGCTATCCATCAGGATAAATGCAGCAATACTTTCACCACTGAAAATCATATCAGGGGCAAAGAAAAAGATTACAGCCGGCTTGCTATGCTATCATCCCATCAGAAGTGTTCTGTGACGCTAAAAATGCACCCCATTAATTTTTGTCCCAAGCTTCGCCCCGGATCCCGCTGGAAAAGCTTTAAAAAGCTCCCCACCCCCACCCCTTATTCGGCTGGAAAGGGATATACCCAATACCCATTACCTATTGTCTGACCCACTCCATTCTCGGCCTTCGGGCCCCCATATTCACGACGCATCGACGCCATTGATTAGCTCCATACCCATCTACGCCGTGTCTCAAAAAACAGTCAAAATTGTTTTTTGTCATAACTTGGTCAAATTTCCACCGATTTTAATAATTTTTGGCATAAAGAGAGCCAAAACAATAGAATTGTGTAAGGTGCACTCATTTTCCACCTCAACTAATATATGTCAACACACTACTGTGTAGAACACAAATGCTGCAAATTGGTACATAATGCGGCAATTATTTGTATCAGATTGCTCATCTTTGCATCAGCCTTTTTGAATGAGAATGCCACATGATTAAATAATGTTGTGCTGTTAAATATTTTACAATAAAAATAGCAGACAACAAAATAGCTGACTGATAAGCTTAAAATACGTCTAATTGATGAGTAAATGTCGTTTGATCAGTCAACCTTTGATTCCGCTATCAGCCAGTGGCATTGTATCTAAGCCATTGTGTCCGTGTATGCCGGGCACACTTTGGGCATAAACTCTGATAATTTGCAAATAAGTTGTCATACAAACTAATAATTCTGCTGAATATTCGCATTTTAATGTGTTGTGTGCTTAACTAAGTCGTTATAGGGTTTACTGGATAACAACTTGGCATTATGCGGCAATTTGGAGCATCTATGTTTCACACGGTAATGCAATGACATAAATTAAGCGAGGTGGAAAATGAGTACACTTTATATAATTCTATCGTCTTGACTATCTTTCTGCCAAAAATTGTCAAATTTGGTGAAAGTTTTACAAACTTATAACAAAAACAATTTTAATTGTTTTTTGAGACACGGTGTATTTGACAGAACTACGACCAGCAGTGACAGGCAAATCAACAGCGGAGATTATGTGTGCTCAATATTTCAACTTTGCCCCTAAATTACCCCAAAATTGGGTTTATAAGCCGCAACTTTTGCATTTTTGGACGAACATTTCCTGACAAAAAAGAAGATTTTCCGAAAACTTTCTGACAGCCCAAAATTTTGGGGATTGGCTAAATTCCCCCCCCCTGCCTCGTGGCCACGCGTGACCACTTCCACCGACCAGCCGGAAGCGTGTGTTTTTACACACACTCTGACCCAGAGACATAGATAGATGGGCCCTGCATATACACGGTGTGACGTCCATTACGTTATGACCACCACAGACAGGCGACAGACAGACAGATATCAAGTCATAGATCAAAACTCTGATGTTGTTACTAGGTTAGACAAACACCAGCTACTGCTAATCATTGCAGACCAATTGATAACCACACCGCCAATCCGACACATCCATGTATACTGCACTCTGGCCTCATTCCATCAATATATTAGAGCTAGCAGTCAATAAATAGTCTGACGGTTAGACAGGTCACACTGCCAGCTGGTTCTCATAACTACATACATCGTAGTAAGAATTAAGTAATTTACAGAGCACGTCAACTGAAATAACTTAAACATGCTCGGTTTGCTAGTAGAACAAAAAAGAATTGTTTTAGATGGTGCCTAAAAGTATAAAAGAGTGTGTGCTGCATTTAAAAATGTTCAGAAAAGCGTTCCAAGTGGCATGTCTAAAAGCACGGCAATGCAACAATTACCTTACGCAGAGTTGGCATGCCGAAAATGATAAAAGGGCAGTTACACATGAAGTAAAAATACTTCTACGTTATGCCTGAGCTACTACCTTTCTCTTAGGATTAATTTTTCTGTGATGGTTAAATTTTTCACCTTAAATGGTGACAGGCAGCTCAAAGTGCCCCCGAGACTGACAACTGTTTTCATAACAACACGAAATAAACCAACAAAAGACATCACTGGAGAAAATTTCACAAAACTACGAGTTAACAAGGTACAAACGTCCGGATGCCATTCAAAAGCCATGATTTCTTAGCTAAAACAAAGTCAAGCAGAATGCTAATACTCCTCCTTCAACAGTACGTTAGGGGCCCTCATTCCTCAGTGGCCAAACCTATAAGGGCCAATCTGAATCCCAAAGGGCTAAGAGCTGTTTGGGTTTCTCTCCCAACCAGACAAGGGTCTGGGCAGCGCTGTTTGCTCCCCTGTGGGGTCCGCATCAAAGCCCCAGCCATCAAAATTTTTTATGCTTTCTGCATTTTCAGATGATCCTTCCTGCTACAAAAACTATACCAGCGCATGCCTATTATTACACTCATTCTTGTCATGCACATAAGAACAATAATTTATTAGCACAGAAAAAATAAGAATAAAGTAGTGAAGCCTCATATAAAAGTCTTGCACATGGGACAATCCATTACAGCGAATGCCATAAAAAAGCAATGTTAACAAACTTTATTGTTAGCTTTACCACCTCTCATGCCATTTTCATGTCACCCCACTCAACTTTCTCGGGTGCTTAGGGCCCCAGTTCCTCGGATCCCGGTTTATACGCCAGCAGTTTTCGAAACCAAAATCAAAGCCACTAAACAAGTAATTAAAGTAACTATGATCATTTAATACTGTGTAAAGCCAGTTCTGATGAACCACAAAAATGCTCAGACGAATATAGATTCAACGTTTCAGACTAGACACACTGTACTTCAAAATGATCAAAACAGGAACAAGTCGGCACAATTTCAGTTTTATTGCACAGAGCACATTCACTACAACTGACGAAACCCATCAACGCCAACGCCACAATTTTTCCGCCCTCAAGCTGCCCTCGAAGATGAGAAAGTCCTGGGGGACCCCATTCGGTTTATATGGCGATCACCATATGACAATTCCCCTGCAATTCCCATCAAGCATCTGAAATGGAACCGGAACTCCTGTGCTGACCGATGCATCAAGGGAATTGTGATAAACCAAATCCTTGCCAGTGAGCAATCGTCAATAACCTGAAGAGATATAACAGATGATTCGGACGATGATGAGGTTGAACTCAGTCGAGTGTCAGGATCACGTTTTGGTACAGCCGGCGGACACTTTGAGCCCCGGCACAACGACGGCAGCATGTGTACAACCTCCTGTACATGTACACGTGTGTACAACTTACTACACAACATATACACATGTGTACAACATCACATACAACACACAAAGACAACTGCCCATTGTCACCACCTCTAATTTTTTGGCTGTCAAAAAACAGTCAAAAAATCTTCTTCTTGTCCAAACAATTTTTGTCCAGAGATGCAAAATTTGAAGCTGAAAACCTTCACTTTGGGGAAATTTTATGGCAAAATTAACATTTTAAACACCCACAATCTCCTCTATCAGAAGTGTGCAGCAGTCTGTCAGAATTCTGCAGAAAGATGCAATTTTCCGACAGAATTCAAACATACAGCTGCAGACTTCAAACAGATGGGATTCTTAATGCTCAAAATTCCAACTTAGCCTCCAAATTTCCTCAGAATAGCTCAAAGTTTGCACTTTTGGATGCAAATTTTCAGACAAAAAGATTTTCCAACAGCCAAAAAATTAGGACGGGCAATTGTGCCCCCACCGTCCTCTGCCATGACGCCACTGAACACAGCAACCTTGTGTGAGGGAAAAAGTCACTGTAAATAAGAGTAACTACACTGTGTCTAAAAAAAGCATCCCGAACATTTTCGATTTGCCCTGAAGTCGAATTATCAGATTTCAATAATTTTTGGTACGAATATTCCACAGACAACTTGCCATTAAATAGATGTTCAATTTCCCACCTCACCGAAAGTCTGTTTGTGCACTACCTGGGGAAAACAGAACCAACGAAATAGTGCTTTTTTACCTAATGCAGTATTATTGCTTAATCCAAATAATGCACAAACACATATTTTGTCAACTTTTTTGACATTTTGGTTGACATTTTATCCAAATGTTTCATTTTTCAACTGCGTACAGCAAAACTGCTTGAATTGTGGGCGCATTGTGCAAACACAGGCATAGAGATGCTTTCCACATTCATTGACATCAATATCGATAATGTTTTGTTTCAGACCAACCCAGACTTCACCAGTCACTTCTTGAATTCATAAACATTCCTGAATGTCATCACTGCTTTATGACGACCAAACCTTGTAATCGTCTGACTGTTGGGGCCCAGATATCTTGATAGATGGAATTTATTGAAGTTTTTTTTTATTCATTTCAACACATGATTTGCTTGGTGTACTTTTCCCAGGTAGTGTAGGAGCAGATGTTGGGTGAGGTAGGAACTTAAACAATTATTCAATAGGCAGTGGCGTCAGAAATATTTCAGCCAAAAATTATTAAAATTTGATTTTGTTTCTTAAAGTTATGATCGATAACGTCGGAGATGTTTCTTTTCACTTTTTTGCACATTTCAATGCATATTTCGCTCGATCTGAATTCCCTTGGTAGTGCAGAAGCAAAAATTGGGCGAGGTGGGAAACCGAATGGTTATTTGATGGCAAGTTGTGTCAAGAATATTCGCACCAAAAATTATTAGAATCTGATGATTTTTCTTGAAATTACAATCAAAAATGTTGGGGATGATTTTTTTGAGACACAGTATAGAATGACAGTACAGACCGGTGACGTCATGCGACGATGTGGCAATGAGTGATGGTTGGGCGTCGTCAGTAACAGGTCCATGGGTGGAGCCGGCAAATCAGCATCTAAACGATAACGTACATCATATCAACAGCTCAGTACTCTGTTCCATCAGCCATACCAGACCCATTCATTAGGCCTTCTGTGTGTACACCGTGTCCAGAAAAAAAGTCTACACTTTTTCCTGAATAACTTCAGCAAATTGACACTTACTTTTATAGTTATTGGCACACATTATCACAGTGATACGCTTTACTAAGACATCTCAAACTTATCTTCAAAATTTACTTTTCACTAAGTATAGCTAATGTAATCGTGACGTCATCAAAAATGCCATTTTCGTGGAAAGATAATGTCTGAATAAGCTTCTCCAATACAATAACAAAAAAACTGATAAAAAAAATTGCAGTAATAAACTTGAGAGATTGTTGGAATAGAAATAAAATACTTTTTATCAAAATTTTTTAACCTAATCTTGCTTTTCACCTTGTTAAGCATGGCCATCGTGCAGTCACTGTTATCAGCGGCAGCGTCATCTCTGCAACGTGTTAACGACGTCGTAGTGTACATTTGTAATAAATTTGATGACTCAGAAGTTGGTTAACAGCAAGTTTTGTTACTGTTGTTGACAACTAAGACAGCTACAAGCCATAATGACTATGTTTCTGCATTTCTGTTTATTTTGGTGCAGAGTAAAATAAGAATAGAAAGAGTGTTTTATTTTACATGGTAATGTGGTATCAGTATTTAGGCGAAGTGGGCTATCAGTACATTGTCAGTTGCATGTTGCTTTTCTAAACATTGCCTACAAGAAATGATAATCATACATTTAAATTTGTTAAAGTTATTAACCGAAATACTGTTAGCTTTTTTCACCTCGGATACAATGAAAACAACATTCTTCAATGACGTCATAATTACGTCAGCTGTACGTAGTGACATGCCAATATGAAGAGAAAATATCTCGACAGTTTTAGGAAGTGAATACTCAGGGCAAGTCATGCAAAAAATTATGAAAATAAGTTTATGTTTGTCAAAGATATATCGAAAATACTGTAGACTCTTTTTTCCGGACACGGTGTAGTAATGGAAAGCTTTATGTTTTTGGTATATTTTTTCTACTTTTGGATTTTTCTTTATTTTCCACTTCTTTAAAAACCACAAAGTGGGCCAAGACCAACAATGTGGGGAAAGACGACCCTTACCTGAAAGGGATTGGGGCCAAATTTCAGCAACATCAATTGAGGTGTTTTGAACGGAGTAACATTTTCCCACATTTATAATCACCGGCAGTTGTAGAAAAAGACTCCCCCATCGAACGTATGATGCTGGGTGGTAGCCGCACAATGGCGGGCCATGCCCCAAATTTCTAGTTTGACATTGTATGAAATAATGGTGCTACGGATGGACAGACAGACATGCTGATGGTACAGGGCTTTGCACAGCAAGCTATAATGACACATGGCACTGTACAACCAAATCTAATGAGACACAAGCATCAACAAACAAAAATGTCATAGAAAAATGCCTTTACTAACAACAACTAGGGCCTATATTCAACTTTGTTCACCATATACGCACAATAAAATGCTTTATTTTTCCTCACAAATATCTAGTCTAATGTCATAACTGACTGTAATTACTAGAGTTGGTACTGCTCGAAGCATTTTTAATCCATCAGTTTCCAAAAATTAATCGAAATTAATCCATTAATTTCCATTAATTTTGTAGTCAATCAGAAGACAATGAAAACTGCACAATTCAACTAATGGTTGTTATCTCAGTTGCAAACTAAAGCAACGGATGACGATGACGCAGCACACAAACTGTGTAGTCAAAATTGAAAAAGTGCAGACTGTTAAACTACCACTTTACAAGTTCAAATAAAAAATGACATGCCCTGGGGGAAATAAGTGTAATGTCCACCACTGTTGTGTACTCTACTTAAGAACCAACTGGAAATGTGAGAATTAGTGACATTAACAGGTCCAAAGTTTTAATCGATTAAAAATAAATTAATTGATTAATTTTTGCAAAAAATGAATCAATTAAATAATCGTTCATTTCCACAGCCATTTACTTGTACTTACCGTGACGTTTTCTCAGTTTATGTTGTGAGCCTGTGCCGGAGTGCATGCAGGAGGCTAGCATGTGCGCTGCTTTGTCTGCTTGCTGTGGGATAAACCTCTTTTCCATCGGTGCCTGTTTGTCCTTTGAGGCACCACTACCACTGCTACTGCTGTCATACTGGTCCAGGATGCGGTCCAACGTCTCAATGGACTTTCTTATCTCAGCAGTCCTAACACGTCACAAACAACAGCCGACAATGATAGTCACAGCATTGCAGACAGCCATCCACTCATGTCTTTATTGCCAACAAATTACAAAATGCATTAGTTGTTACAGACGAAAAACCAGTGTTTGAATTGCCGGGGGGGGGTTGAACCCCCCAACTGTTTTCCCAACCCCCTAGCACACTGTCAAATTATGTCCTGGGGGGGCAGCAATATACTATATACATACGATTTACATTACAGTTTTGGTCGGACCTCCGACCGTCGAAAAGTTCAACCCCCAGCTAATTTTTCACAATTCAAACACTGCAAAAAACATATTACAATTATGACACTGATTAAGTAAGTAAGTAATAAACTAATAGTATATCAGTCAAATACAGTAATTTAAAGCAAATACTAAATTATCTAGTATGTATTTGAGAAAAAAACGCAAGTAACACAGACAGTCTTAGACATTTTATCATCGCAAAGAAATGTCACACTATGCTAAAACTTCTGCTATTAACTTCTATGCTGATACATGTTACACGAATTACACATGATAATTACAAATTAATTGATCATATAATTATGTTACTTAATTACTTATCGAAAATGAATGGCATTGATGCACCCAGCAGATACAGACAAAAAAAACAAAAAGCAGCTTCACAAAGTGAAGCTCTTACATCAACAGATCAGATATTACATCAAGATTTTGTTCATTCACAATGAGCAGAACAACAGACAGTGTCATGCTAAGTCGACTCAGCCTTCTACCCTCCGTGGGACGGTAAAATGAGTAGTAATTCATTCACATGAGTTACGGAAGGTGGGGACCTTGGTACAGCTGACTGGAGTTGCCTAGGCGGCCACTGCGCCAGCCTGTGTTTGCAGGCTGTACACGGTGGCCGTGCGGCAGGCGGCTCTGGTTAGTGATAAAAGCGCATTAGAGGCGTGCGCATGTTCGCGATGATGCGCTATACAAATTGACAACCTTTACCTTTACCTTTATCAACCGATGGTGTTGCAACAACCTTACAAGCAGCATAGAATACAAAAACAAACTTGGCAAAACAACGTCAGTTATAAGACTTGACCGTAAGCAAGTTTGTAAGTTATACCCTGTTTACACGATCAAGCTGGCTCGACGAGCTGGCTATATGTTAGCTGGACGAGCCAGCTCGATGCTTGCTGGATGTCTGCTCGGCGTTTGCTTGACGTCTGCTCGATGTTTGCTATGCTTTATGCAAGCTTCATATTTGCTCGATGTTTGCTGGACGTTTGCTCGATGTCTGCTCGATCGTGTAAACGGGGTATAACACTGACGTCATCTCACAACAACCCAATGAAGCCAAAACTCAGCATCGAAAGACACCAAAAATCCTGATACGGTATGCGTGACTTCAATGCTTAGGCACGCATAGGCATTTAACACATGATCCAGATATGAGCAGCAATTACCCAATGCCGTAGAATGTAGCCAGACCAGTCTTAGGTTGCGTGGAGCATTTTGTTGAGTTTACAGATGCAACTTGTTTTTGCATCACACGTCAATAAGACACTTCAGTGCTGCTAGAAGTCTAAAAAATCCTACAAATTAGTAACTCATTTAAATTAGACAGTAATAAATGCACATTAAAACTACAAATTTGGTGCAGAGCCCAACGTGAGGTCACCCGGTGCCATACATGTAAGTCCAAATGGGGAAGTTTTGGTCTGCTTATTTCAAATTATTTGTCAAGACGTTGACTATAAATGTGGCAAAATGCCCCACCCTCCAAAACCCCTCGACAGACTGCTAAAATTTTGCCTCAATTCCTTCCAGGTAAGGGTTGTCCTGTGCCCTAATTTTTGTCTTGGTGTGCTGTCCGGTTTCAGATGAGAAGTGAAAAATAAGGTCTTCCGTTACAATGCATGGGTGCCTTTGGGTGGCCTAATAAAAATTATATTCAACGACAGATATGAAGCAGACTACCACCTGGCCAATAGCATTGAAGCATTAAAAGATGCAGTGAAGTTACGTGATACATGTATACTGCATAGCTTCAGAAACCAATGGTGTCCAAATAAAAAGGGTCTCTTTTTCTTTCTTTCATAACTTGATTAAATGACAGTAAAAAATTTTTAGCATCTGGAGTAATTCAGAATGTTTGAATAAAACAGCATTAATCCTGCAGTGTATTCCAGCAGAGGCAGATAGAGTTGCAAACTGTCTGGTATGTAATTGGACAGTCTGGTGTTTTGAGAATTTGTCCTGCTAAAAAATAAAAAACCAAAACTGCCAAACCAGTCGTGTAGTTGTCCACTAGTTTTTGTGCCTGTTAATACACTGTGTCCCAAAAAACATCCCCGACATTATCGACTGTAACTTGAAAACTAATTATAAGATTTTGAATTTTTGGTACGAACATTCCTGACACAATTTGCCATCAAATGACTGTTCAGTTTCCCACCTCACCTAATGTATGCTTTTGCACTACCTAGAGAAAGCAGATCAAGTGAAATATGTGAAAACCTGAAAAAACATCCCCGACATTATCGATCATAACTTGAATAAAGATTAGCAGATTTTAATAATATTTGGCAGAAATATTTCCGACACAACTGGCTATTAAATAAGCATTTTAGTTTCTACCTGACCCAACGTCTGCTTTTGCACTATCTGGGGAAATCAGACCAAGCATAATACGTGTTAAAATGAATGAAAAAAACGCCGATAAATTCCATCTATCCTAATCTGTGGGCCCCAACAGCAGTCCATTACAGGGTTTGACTGTCATGCAGCAGTGTGTCTACCACATGAAGTTTAGGAATGTTTGTGAAGTCAAGAAGCAACCGGTACAGCCTGGATTGGTCTGGAGTAGAACATTATCGACAGTGCTGTCAATAAATGGAGAAAACGTCTTCTTGCCTATGTTCGCATAGTGGGCCAACGCTTCAAGCAGTTTTACTGCAGGCAGTTAAAAAATGGGCAAATAGATGAATTGTCAGCCACAGTGTCAGATATGTGAACAAAATGTGTTTTTATGCATTATTTTAATTAAGCAATCATATCGCATTGGATAAAAAAGTCATAATTAAGCAATCATATCGCATTGGATAAAAAAGTCATATTTCGCTGGTTGTGCTTTCCCTAGGTAGTGCAGAAAGAAACGTTGGGTGAGATGGGAAACTGAATGGTATTTGATGGCAAATTGTGTCAGGAATATTTGTGCCCAAAATTATCAAAATCTGATAATTGGTTTTCAAGTTACAGATGAAAATATCAGGAATGTTTTTTGGTATACAGTGTAAATTTCATTTTTAGTAACTACATCGCCTGCGTGCCTTGCTTGCTGGTTTTTTCACGGAATAAAAGAGTGATTTCTGCACATCACCAATTCCACTTGCTGCAGATTTTTCAGTCTTGCATTTACCACTAATGAAAAAATAACGACATACATCGTCTGCACAAGAAAATTGTTTACAATACTCATTTTCATAATCATTGATGTTTGTCTGGAGCTCGGGGTCTTTGGCGACTGAATGAGAAAAAAAATACCGTAAAACTGCTAATACAAGCCAGGGCTAATATAGTAGCTGGGTCTCTAATACAAGCTGAGGGTCTGAGTCTGATGTTTTAATAGAAGCCGGGTCTCAAATGAACCGGGTCCCTAATATAAGCCGGGTCTCCAATATAAGCTGGACATCCAAGTCGTTGTTGTTGTAAGTGTACCAGCAGTTGTAGTAGTAGTAGTGATTAGTTGTATGTGCAGTAGTCTTATACACTCGCTCTAAATTGTATTGGAATAGGTCAGTGCTAGGGATAAATCGGCAATCTCGCACTAGTGAGCAGAAAATTACTAGTAGTAGATCGCCACTTTATCTAATTACATTTATCACATTATTAAGGTAAGAATGCAGCCATATTTCTTCACTGCATTACCAGGACTGTGGTTGGGACTGAAATATCAGTCACTTTGTTATCAATTACCAAATTTATTCAAAAACAATATATTTTTAAGTCTGCGTTACAAAGAAACAGATATGGCTTAAGATGGACTCTGATATAATACTGAATAAGCCTGATTTAAATACGTGACAATGTCGTGGCATGGTCCTATGACTACCAGGAACATAAGTTCTACCATGTACCTAGCCGACCATGTACCTAATAATGTGCCTACCCGATCTACCTCTAGCAATTTTCCAGTGCTAACAGCAAGATCGCCGATCTACAGCTAGAATTATTGATTGTAATAATAGTATTGTGCACACTAACCAGAGAAAAAGTGTATTACCCTGGTATGTCAGGTTGACAATGTTTTCATAGAAGCCGGGGGTTTCTATTAGCAGTTCTACGGTACCGTAGTCTTGGTCTTGAGAAAGTCTGACACTGATCGATGAAATGCGGTGCCGGTATTTTGCATGTAGGATACTATCTCATCTGGCATCCCCAGAAGCATAAACACGCACAGGTCTACATGGTCAAACGTACCTGCAATAACTAATCACATCACGGGCATTTATACGCATTAAAACATAAATTCGGCCAATGTACTCAACTAGACACATAAATAAACACACGCACGGTCGCATTCATTACTCAACTGTGTCGCCTAGAAGTGTGCCGTTGTGTCAGCGACACTTTTTGCGCTGTAAATTTGTTGGATTAAATTGGAATACGAAAATAACTACAAATAAAGTCATATCACTTGTTACTCAAAAAGCTAAAACAGGCATATGGTAAAGAAATTTCACGTTAACTTTTCGGAGAGATGTCGGTCAACCAGCTCGATGTGTCGGTGTGTCGAAACTCTTTTAACCACAGTCTGGTGACAGCTGTGACGTCAGTCTGTGCAGCAGTTGAGCAGCAGCAGCAGCAGCAGCAGACAAAGCTATTAGCATCATTAGCAGAGACGCGCACGTCAGGACAGGAAAACGCGACTGCCAATTCTTGTCAATTTCGCAGCCAAATGTTGACCGATAATCGAAATTCTTTCACCGTGGCACTCAGCAGGAAATTTAAAACCTACGCGTGTAGTTTTTACGCGCGAAAGCAGCTACTGTTTTCAGCGCGTCTCAGCCATCGCAATTCTGTAGGTACGTAGGTTTAGTTTACTGGTTAAACCAGTAGGTTTAGTTTAGAGAATTAAAACATAAATTGTATGTGTTTAGGTGGCCAGCATAGTTGACCAGTATGGTTTTCTGGCAACCTGGTTCAGTAATTAACTGTTGTATTATGTTATCAGTTGTAATTGTATTTTTGTTTGAGTCAAATAAATTTCTTCTTCTTTTTCTTCTTCTGTCTGTCTGTCCGTCCGTCCGTCTGTCTGTCCGTCACACTGGTGGATCAGTCAAAATCGTTTCAAGCTAGGATCATCAAATTTTTACCGTCGGCTGCCTGGAAAACTAGTTTCAGGAACCGTAAAGCTTTTCCATAAATTCGAAGGGGGTCACCATGAACGACAGCGCTAAATGAGAGGGGGTGAGAAAAAATTGCGATTTTTAGCCAATAAGTCGCTGTATCTCAATAACGGTGCGAGATAGGGCCGATAGGTTACTATTAATCACTAATAGGAAGTCGTACACTGGTTCTCGATTGCTACCGAATTCAATGACCTTAGATGACCTTGAACGCTAAAATGTGGGTTTTTATCGATTTTTTGGCGATTTCGGGCTGCGAGACACATTTCATGAGCGAATTGCGTCGAAACCAATTGAGATAGACATGGACAAGCTGCGTATGAAATTTTCAGCATTGGACGTCGATTTCAACGGTTTAAGTCTCAATTTTTTTAGGTTAAAGGAAACCTGTCACGAGGGCATCAAAGAACGGTGCCTCTGTAAAAGTAGCTATTTTTCCGATGTTGGCCAGTCTATCGTGAAAATGGTTGCAGAATGATAAGCATGGGCAAGCCATGGGCTTTCGCGCGTCTCGTGAGCATTAGCTCAAATTTCCTGTTTTCCCATGAGTACCCAAATCTCAGTGTGGCCACCAATTGGCACCAAATCACAAAATTTGCGATAGATCATGGTTACAAATGGACGGACAAACGGATGGAGGGTCCGACGAACAGGAGATAATCGACTTGAGAGCAGAATGGCAAAACATCGTACCTACAGTTGACATACAGAGAGGATGCGCTACAAAAGTAGGCTAATTCTTTAAAGTTGTTTGCCATTTTCTGAGCAACCGATATTAATTTTAATGCAAAATTTTACACACTAGGCCTACCTGTTCTCACGTACACAAAAAGACCAAGCAACATCTCACATTCCTTTACTGTTGCAAAGTTAGGATTTTTAGCCGACCGTAGCCTACTTAATATAAGTAACGGTCGAGCTGTTGGCATGGTTGTCGTCCGTCTGTCCGTCCGTCCGTCGATTGTACTCTAGCTGACTAACAGGTAAGTCGTAGGAAAAAAAACCTTTTGCACGAATAATTAGCTATGTGTGTGAAACTAGGGGATGCAAAATTTCAGCTATCTAGTGCAGGGAACATTTTTAAATTGAGGGTTTAATGGAGTGGGTATAAAAAAATGTGCGTTTTCAACGGAAAACTGGCCATATCTTAGAAAGGTGAGAGCATGGGCGGCGATCCCGTGGATGAGGGGGATATGTCCCCTCCAATATTTGGGCGGAGGACAACATACAGGTTGCCCCCTCCAATAATTTGCCCCAAATGATCAAGTTTTAGTTTTAAATGTCAACTATGCGTTTCAAATCAAATCAAGGCGACATTTCTGCATCTACAGAGGTCATTTGTTTTCTGCTCGCTCTGCTCGCAGATTATTTGCAGCCCTACTTTTAAATTTCTGGCACCACCTTTGTTTGTTTTTAGGCATATTGTTTAAACTGCACTAAATGTGGTCAGTTAAATTTTCATTAAAATAGTTAAAATTGTTGCACCAGATCTCATTTTAAGGCTATATAGGCCTTAATGCACGAAACTTGATTTTGGCTGGGGTTTTGCCGCAAAATCGGCTGGGGAAGCCCACATCACGTCTTCTTCGCTGTCAGACGTTTTGTATTTGTGCCTTTCCGCTCTCCAGCGTAACCTAATTTGCATACAGCCTAGTACGCGAGTTAGTGGAACTTTTTGCAGAATTATGTGTTAATGCGCGGTATGCGCGTTGACCCGCGTTACGCGGCGTAACGCGCGTTGGAACGCACCTTTAGGGGGTCGGCGACGGTAGCTTACCGTTGGACAGGGCGATCACGATTTTCTGTAGGCCTATGTCAACCACGTGTTTTTGTCTGCAGCGGTTTGGTCGCAATTTTGAATGCAAAGTTTCTGTCTGCAACAATCAGCCACGTGCGTTGATTGACTGCATCGTTCGGCATAGCAGCGTCACCACAGCGTGTATTGGACTCTGGGAAATCGCTTTCTTATCGCGACCGGAAGTCAAACTCTGGCCTTCCGATATAGGCTATAGGCCTACGGTCGGTCACTCTGGCGATAGCTAAGCTTTCTGTTAACTATACCTGCATGTGTACTAATTTTTTGGCTTTTATTTTTTTATAATGTATAGCTAACCTATGAGCTTGTGTGTCTGAAATAGCCTAAACGTATATTTTGATTGATTGAAATGATGTAGCTGAGATAGGTCCTAATGCTTTCATGTGTAAATCCTGTAAAGTTTTAGCGTAGGCCCTTTATTTAGACCTAATAACTTGTTATAAACCTCAAATTTTGCATTCATTGTCATAAAGTAAATGCGGTTTGAGATATTACAAATTACGTTGTATAGCATTATTTACTGTGCTTGCCAGTTCGTCTTTTAAAGATGCGGTAGCCTATATTTAGGTCTGCATTTCGTGTTGAGTGATTTGATAAAATTCTAATACAACATATACAACAATGAACATATTTTATTGCAATTGTCTACAGATAGGCTAACGTTGAACACGATGACTGGTTGTCATCGTAGGCCTATATCCGTTGATAGATCTATGCATGATATAGGTCTACAGGAGAAACGATAAGAGATAGGCCCACTTTTATCCGTCTTAGTCGCTGCTATCCCTAAGAACAGTGACGCAAATGACTCGCTGTAATACTAGACTGTCTTCTATGTACAGAGTGGTCTAATAAAAAGTCAACCCGTAAGTTTCTGTCGCAGCTGCGTTAAGTAGTTTATTGACCAATTTTTGCAATTCTTTCACCGATAGGCTTATGCTTTGCGTTACAGCACATTTGCAACTAAGTCCAAAATTAAAGATCCCGTCGCACGCCATCAAGCGCGTCGTGTGAAATGGTCATCTTTAAAATAATTAGTGACAGCAGTAACTTTCAGAATATTCTAAAGCTAGGCTTATAGGGCCTAGTTATATACTGTACGTCACAGCGCGTAAATGTGACGTAGACTTCATGACGTATTTATAAAATTTGCCGCCGGTGTGACTAAAATAATTTTCCAAAATCGGTTAATCTTTGAGAAAAGTTACGAATGCATGAAGGTTATAGGGGTTTATTTTCTACTAAACCTTTCGGTACAGTTTGACACAAAGCCATGAAGCAGAAATGTGAGAACGGCTTTCACATGCACAGACATTTTATTTTAACAATAATATCAGTTGCTGGAGTACCGGTAAGAAGCGACGAATAAGCAAAACATCGCACCATTCCAACTATTGCTCGTCTTGCGCAAAAGCTGCACTGGTCGAAACTAAACCTGGATGAAGTAAGCTATTTACCTTTCACTTTATTCTTGACACTGTCAAGTTTAGCCATTGGAAAAATTTGCAATAACTTGACGGACGGCGTACTGAAATTCACGTAAAATACAGCACATCGGTATGCGATAGTCAGATAGCAAAGTCAAGATTATTAGATCGCTTTAAATAAGTTGAATCAATTATTATTATGTCGCAGCACTCATTAAACGCTAGTCGCCAGTTTTGTCGAATGTTGTTTGTGTGATACAGTTCAAACATAGACGTGCCAATCTGTCGCTGACACGCACAAATTAGTGACAAAATAATAACATTTGCTTAAATTAACGCGAGTAATAATCTATGGTGTTCCTGACGCAGTGACGTAATATGAGGGACTTTTTCAAGACCAAGACATTTCAATTCGTGCAGCACCAAAATGCTAATGTCACTCGCTGATTAACAATTTTCATCAAAAGACATGTAACAAAGTATACATGTATGCACAGAGGCGTCCATTCCCCCTCAGCGCCAGGAGGCAAAC
>Ga0209367_1002598_pt1 | contig 23975 bp, 8 predicted proteins | sample WorMetLIZISLAND2_FD_187412 | JGI IMG/M metagenome (GOLD analysis project Ga0209367, IMG submission 187412) | Marine gutless worms symbiont microbial communities from Max Planck institute for Marine Microbiology, Germany - Olavius geniculatus... ... | reverse complement strand
ACGTTGGGCTTTGCCCCAAATTTCTAGTTCATATATGACACAGTGAACATCCGCCACAAACCAATATCATACAATGACAAGCAGTAGGATCTAAATAATGAGCACTTTACAGTGAATGAACAATGACTGAACTTACGGATTAAAATGTTGGTACGAAAAAACATGCTTTTAATCTCGCGCTGAATGTCATCTTTATCACTCAAGGTATACTGTTTTAGTTGAAATTTTTTTTGCCGAAATTACTGACTGTATCGTTATCTTCTGATAAACTTACGTATTTAAATAACTAATCAGCTAGATAAATTCATCAAGTAACAACTTTTATTTGACTAATTTTTTTGACATTTTGTTAACTGCTGCCACTTTCTTTAGGACAAATTTTGTTTGCTATTGGATGTTGCTGCGATGAACAAGAAATTGTCAGCTGCAGTGACATCTAGCATTGAACGGAAATCATTTTGGGAAGGCAGCAGTGGTTACCAAAACATTAACAGATCAGTAAATACAGCTGTAATTTGATAATGAATTTGTATAGATGAGTATTGATTGCATTGTTGTTTTTGCATGTGTGGATAATGTGCATGTAGTGCAAGTCCGACATTGTCTGTCGGTGCATTGCCGGCCAATCAGAGGTCTCCGTCACCAAGCACAGCAGCACAGCAGGCCAGAGTTGATCCAGTTCCTGCTGAGCTTCAGCACTTGGCCGACCAATGGATGCTGGTTAGTGTCCGACTCATCATGCTAACTTTCTGTGATTGTCAGACAAATTGGTGTTAGCATTGTCAGCGAAAGCTGTCAGCATCAGTGTGTCTTCTGTCTGGAACTCACTATCATATAACTGTAGATCTGTCAAACTTCTCAGCACTTTTGAAGATGGTTTAATTACTGAACTGTTCGATATTGTCTATACATGAACACTCAGCCAAGTGTCTGTCGTTATCCGTCTCTGGTTCGTTTGCAACACGCGGTGCTGCTGTGTAAATGTGTTTTTGTTTGACTGGTTTGTTGGTTGGGTGATTGATCGCAGTTCATCTTTCAAAAATGCTGCTGCTGGTTAATTTTTTACACAACAGCGGCTACTGCTGTAGCGCATCTTAGCCATTGCAATTCTGTCTATCCGTCTGTCTGTCTGTCCATCTGTCACATGGGTGGATCAGTCCAAAACGGTGCATGTTAGGATCACCAATTACTGTTGGCTGCCTGGAAGACTTTCATGATTCGTAAAGCTTTTCCATAAATTCGAAAGTGGTCACCCTGAGCAAGGGCACTAAATGAAAAGGGGGTAGGAAAAATTTGCAATTTTCAGCCAATACAGCCGAGTGAGATCAGTCGTGCCGTCTGGCGTCCTCTGGCGAGTGTAAAAGAAACATCGTTGCTAGGTTCGCATTGGGCTTTCAGACATGCACCGCTGTTGCGCATTCCCCTTTGCGTTAGCTGTGCTTTTCTTGTTGTTACAGTGACTACATGTTTTTGGAATGCTTTGAGACGTCTGGGAATTTAATGGGGAATGACAGAAAAGATTCTTATCAAGGAAAATTGTCTAATGTTGTCCCATAAGTGCAACTAATGATCAGCAATATTTAGCAGCATTTTTGGTGCACTCTCTAGCATTATTACTGGCACATTTAATTTATGTACTGATACCTGTCCATTAGTGTACATGATGTGGGTAACTAGCTGCAACATGGGAAGGAGAGTGCTGTAAAGTGTAGAGCGGGGATATGTTGGGCCATATGTAGACACAAGATCAGTATCACATAAGTTGGATTGTGGCTGTGATAAAGTAGTTTGGTGAGAGAAAAAGAAGAAAGTAATTCAGTGATTATTGGCTGTTTACTTGCAGTTATGTGAATCTTTAATCAGTCGTTCAGCAAATTTGCAAGAGCACATTTTAACATAGTTCTTAGAGGGGCATAATGCGGTTGATAACTTTAGTTCATTCTGTTCTGTGTTGGCTTATGTGCTGTTTTTAGGTTTTCTCATATGAGGTGGTTGTTCGGCTCCTGTCACGTAGCTGGATGCAGCGTGAACATGGTCTTCGCATGATGTCACGTTATGCCGTCACAAGACTGCTTCTGGGTGTTGGCGACAGACAGTCTGACACCGAAGTGTTAGTGGAACATCAGGAGGCTGCACGAACGATGCTTGAATGTTGCTTCCGGGTGCTGACACACATGCTGTCCGATCCTGTCTACAAAGTTTTTGTTGCTGGATTGGTTCGTTGAATTTTTTTTACTTGCTCCCTTTGTTATTTCTTGTCTAGTTTGTGGTTAAAATTACACCTGAATTAAAGTCACGAGTCACGTTTTTTTGGTGTTACGATGGAAAGAACTCGTGTGCATATGACTATAGTTACATGACTAGTTGAGCTGCCAGGTTTTGAGTCTGTGTTTGAAAATAGACAGTTCGACTCATGCAAACCAATTGCACCCACCAAGTTCCAGGCTGATGGTGGTGAAAACTTGAATGCATGTCTTTAAAATGTTTGCCGGTGAATGCTTCTCCAAGAGTGGGATAGCAAATGTGTCGAGGTCAGAGTGGGATCAGACATAAGTTCTCTTCTTCTTTCAGTGATCTGCTCATTTGGCAGGTTTACAACAGTTTCTCTTTAATGTTCACCCCAAACTCTGCTATGTTAAGCTGTTTTTTCAGATTAGCATTAATGTTATTTTCAATCAACTCATCTAGTGTTCGTCTTGTCTTTTGTCCCAGTGTTAAGTTGATGGTGGTAATTTTGTACTGGTGTGACGTGTGGGTCCATGAAATCTGATGGCATATGTGTTCATAGAGAACTCTGCGCTTTGTGCTGCTCTATACTCCGTGCTGTGACGTTCAGCAACAGTCTCATCTTCAGTCTCTGATGAGTCCCATCGTTAAGACACTTCTACTGAAGTGTGTCGATCCAAACCGGTCAGCTTCTCGACATTTTTCAAATGCTATAACCCACTTTAGGCCCAAGATTGCTACTATCGGTATTTACTTTTTTAGCATACACCTGCCGTTTTTTTTATTTGAATATCAACAGAATAACGCGGTTTAAGTTTAGTATTTGAACTAATTTAAACTAAGAATGTAATAATTCATTATAGAAAGCAGTGCTTCGTCGTTCACTTGCCTGCTGCAGTGCTCATCCATTTTGAATGCCAGTGCTTACTCTGGTCATTGGCTGTTGCATTTTTTGCTAGATTTCTTTAACTTTAGTTGGCTAGAGTTTGTTTATTTTTTTCTAATTTGTTTACAAGTCACGACATATCGGACTGTATAAATATGTTTTTATTGATTGATTGATTTTGTGTGGTGTTTATATCAGTAAGTTACTAAGTATTATTGTGTGCCTTTGTGGTATTCCTGCAGCTGTGATTATATTCTGCTGTTCTGCATTTTGGAAATGTTTGTGTTTTTGCTGCTTATATGTCACGCATTTGGCAGTACTAAAGTACTGGTAGTGTTTCTTATTATAAGGACAAGATTCATTGTTTTAACCTGATGTCCATGTATTCAACCACCATTTTTGCTCGAATTGGATGAATTGATGTATTGTCAGTTATCATTGAGAGGGTGGGAGTCCAGATTTTCAAAATTTTAAAATATTAGTTGGTTAGGCTATATTTTGGCGGTTAGTTCAAGCAAAGCTAAAATGGTGCCCATGGCACAGCGTCAGTGGAAATTCTTTGACTCAGTTGTGATATTGACTGTCGATGTGTCTGCAGGCGTATGAGTCACTTGTCAATTGACACAGTGCTGGAGATGATAAAGGGTGATGCTGGTGAACTCGCAGTTGGCCGGGAAATCTTAAGTTCTGGTATGCAGTGCAGTGGTGCATATGCTGTATAGTATAGAGAGTGGTGCACAAAAAAGAGGAACACACTTGCTTTACGCATATTGGGCAATTGCCCAATTTCGAAGACGATTAATCGAAGGGACGTTAAACCCTACTCACTCACTCACTTAGTCATTTCATTGACAGGTGATCATGTTGAACATTTTAACATAATGTTGGTCAACATGACCACCCTTTATTGCAGTGATCAAGACTAATCATTTCCAAAACTCTTCTTCCCCCCTTTCTCCCCCCCTCTGTCCTTCAATAGACAGCATTATGAGATCGATGACTGTCTGGAGGATAACAGGGAAGATTATTAGAACTGCCATTAGTCTTACGTATGCACAGTTAAAATGGCACGTTCTTACAATGTTACGTTTAGGTTGTTTCTGTGTTATATGTTTCATATTAGGGTTTTCTGTAAAGGTGAAACTTACTGTTCCATTATTATGTGTATGTATGTGCATTTTGCCAGGAAAGGCTGTCCCCGAAATGATTTATACTGTGTAGGGTGAGACATTAAATCCTACTCACTCATTCACTCACACCCCCAAAACTGTCTGACTGCTCAATCTTTATACAGCATGTGTGTTTCATTTTTATGCTCCACCATGTAGAACCAATACCAATCTGTTGAAGACCATGTTCAGTGTTGTAACAGCCATTTTTCTGGTAAAGTGGTGTCAGCCAAGTTTCACTTGTGATTCAACTTGTGTTATACTTATCAACTTGAGAATCTCTTCCCACCACAAATAGGTTAATGCAAAGGTAACTTGATCAGGAAAGGTCACAGTTTTACGCACGAGAGCTAGCATGCTATAGCGTGTACATGTAATAGCTATGGTAATTCTGTCCGTCCGTCTGTCTGTCCATCTGGGTGTCACATCCCAGTACCGTTTGGAGACCAGGTGAGATAGAGACTTTGGGTTTTTACCATATGATAGCTTAGAGCTTCTAGTATTTTGTGACAAAATTACATGCCACTGAGTAAAGGGGGTCCCCACAAATGAGGGGGCAAAAAAGGGGCACCCCCCTTAAAAAGGCATTTTTCTACCACTATTGGTTCATCTAATGTGGAAATGGTTGCAGACATGCACACACATGTTGCTTATCGTAACAAACACTGGCAACATGCTTCTTAGAAATGTCGATATCGATGACCTTGAATGACGTTGAACCCCTCTAAAATAGGGGTTATAGTGAATTTTTTGCGATTTCAAGCTGCGACATGCATTTCAAGAGTGAATTGTGCCAAAATTGCTGGACATAGACCAGGACAACCTACATATGAAATTTTCAGCATTGAATGTAAATTTTTGCAGTCCTGTAGGCTTAAGGAGGCCTGTGCACGCAGGTGTCAAAGAGGGGGTACCCCTCTAAAAAGTGGTTATTTATCTACTGTTGGCTTGTGTGGCGTGAAAGTGGTTGCATATAGGCACAGACATGCTGCTTATCATAACAAGCACTGTTGACGAGCTTCTTAAAAATGTCAATGACCTTGAGTGACCTTGAACCTTAAAAATAGATGTTTTAGTGATTTTTTTGCGATTTTTGACTGCGAAAGAGCGAAGTGCGACAAAATGGATAGAGATAGACCAAGATTACCTGCGAACAGGTACTGCTATAGGCTCTCATGCGTATCATGAGCATTAGCTCAGATTTTTTGTTTGGTCTTGTGGCCAAGGTTGTCAGTATTTTGGGAGTTCATAAAGTTTTAAAATAACCTGTTAGTTACATAGCTGGCTAGTGTTAAACGTGATGTTTCGAAATATGAAACTCATATTGGCATTGCCAGTTTTGATTACTTTGATTATTTGCAATTGGCACAATATATTTTTATGTGTTTTGAGAAGGTTTGAGAACGATGTTTTTGTTGGTGTGTCAAGGTGCTGCTCTTGGTCTCGGTGGCATTGACTATCTGCTGCAGTGTGTCGTGGAAACTGATACGGGCTCTCCTGCAGTCCAGTGGCAGGGATTATTGGGACGACTTTATGTGCTGGATCAACTTGTACAAGAACGAGCCATGGATTTCAGAGCAGCAGCTCTTGTTGGCGGATCTGCCAGCGTGGTGACTGAGCCACTCGAATGCTACTATCGGACTTTACTCGTTCTTCGATTTGTCGCACGACATGTTTCGTTTCCACACGTGAAGGCTGCCAGGCTTACATACCGCGTTTTCTGCCAAGTTGCAGCATTGCAAATTGCCGTTGGTGGAATGGCAATTGTTGATGAGTTCTGCCAGTTGCTTGATTCTGCCAATGTTCAGATCCAGTGGCGAATACGTCGAAAGCTGGAATCACTTGCCGGTGACTATGTCCACGATAAACCAAGACCTTCCCATCATCCGACACATTCAGCTAACATTGATCCAATTCTTTTCTTCGTTTCTGCTCAGCCAACGCCGCAGATGGAGGTTGTTCCCGACCAATCTAGCAATGTTGATATTGTCGTAACTCCTGAATCGACGTCACAGCAGTTGCAGCCAGTGGTTCGCAGTGCAGATAAAGAAGTTGCCCACAGCATTGAAGCTAGCTCACCGCCTGAGAATCATTTTGTTTACGATGCGTCGGTTGTCGTCAGTAAGCAGTTTACGATGACTGATTCCTGCGTCCAGACATCTCCGTTGTTGCTTCGTCGGAGCAAGATGATGACTGCTGCATCAGTAGATGATAATAATTCTGATGCAGAACTCGGTGCCAGTTGTCAAATGAGTGAGACATTTAGCTTACACACTAGTGACAGTGCAGTGTTGCTAGACAGCCATGGCTCCATCAGCGTTGGCAGCCATGCTTCCACTGACCTGTCAGACTTCATCCGTGATCCACAAACTGCCGGTGAGAAAGTTTCATTCAAGAAAGAAGTTGTGTTGGCCCCAAGTGTCTCGCTGGAGCAAAACGAAGGTATGATGTTTGCTTATTATCTAGTGAAAAGATAGTTTTGTCATCTGCTGCAGTTAAAGCGTTTCTCATTTTCTTTCAAAATAGCCAAGGCATACTACTGCATCAGACAAACATCTTCATTAAGATAGTTTAACTTGTCGGTAATATGCTGTTCAGTTTTGGCGAGTGTAATTTATGTTAGTGAATGAACTTGAATGGATGCCTGCATTCAGTCTCTAAGCTGGCTGAACAACTTGTTGCGGGAATTTTAGCATGCACACTTTGAAATTAATTTTTCCAGCACTCTAGATGGTCTAGCTTTGTTTTAAAGTGATAGTCTATGAGTGATAGTGCCGCTGAAGCCACGCATTATGGCATTTTATGAATATGTATATTTTTGTATTTCTGTGTTGTGTGATGTCGGATGGCAGAGCCATGCCAGTGTAAGGAGGAGGTGGAAAGAGAAGAGGCCCAGGCATTGGCTGCCGCTATGGAGAGATCATCCGTCAATCAGGACAAACTGCCTCACATTCCCGGACTTACTCGCGAGCTTGGCGAGAAAACCGTCACCATTCATGTGCAAGATGAGGTGAGAACTATTTTGTCAGTTATCCAGTTGTTAAAAGGTCAAAGGTTGTGCATAGCTTTTTATGGGAAACCTATCACAGAGCCAGAGAGCATCACCTGCCATATGGGATCACATGTCTGACTCAGGTGAATGCACCCCATTCTAGCACCAGCCAGACAGGCCAGTACTCGATTACCCTACCCCAGAGGGATAGAATGCTGAGTTGAGCTGTGCTGTCATGTGATTTGCATTACTGCAGTGTTGCCTTTCTTTTGCCTCTCTAGTGTGTTTTGCTACCGGCATTTTTATCAAATGTTTTTCATCATGCAATGCACTCGGTGCAAAGCACAGTATTGCCAGTGTAGATTGTTCATCCATTTGTCTGAAATGTTGCTTTATCGTAGCCATTAGTTGCAGAGTAAATGCTTAGGGTCTTTATTCCTCGGAGCCACAGTATTAGTGACTGTCCTGAGAGAACGTCCTAAATTTTAGGTGGAATGCATCATTTGTGCTGTAGTACTTTCACTTATTTATTACTGGTTTCACTATCATAGAACTACTTTTATAAATGTGCTCAAGTGCATCCCATTGTTTGTTTACTACAGTAGTGTGGAACTATTTTAATATTTTTGATTATATCAATTGAGTTTATTCGCTCATAAATCTCATGACTATTGACGTTGGTTGTCTACTGTCTGCTGTCTTAGCTTTCTCGGTCTTGACATGATAGTTTACGTGTGCCTGTCACTAGGCTGCACTGTCAAGTACTGGACATATGGTCACATGGTGATGATGTAGTGCCAGCCTGTTCCTGCATTCTTAACAGCCAGTTGTGGAACAGTATGCTCAGAAGTGTAGCCTTCGGTTTGGATGGCCATTTCAAAATGCTGGTGTAAGCAGGAAAAAAGCTGATGGACTAACATATATTAAGTTGCTGACACATTGACCATTTTCTGGCGCCTGTAGTAGTCTGGTTCTAGTGCCAGAAACCACGACACACTTAGTCGGCAAATGATACCGGCAGAAAAAAAACAGATGGATTTCGATTTTGAGAGTTTTGAGAATGATGACGTTATAGCCACTGTTTTAGCATTCAGGTTGTTGAAAAAAATCCAAAAGAAAAAGCAGTCACATTCACAGTTTAACTTATTAGCCTGTTTCCAGCACGAAATTGAATACGCTCTATCCGGTGTCGGTTTCTGGCACCAGAAAAGTATGACAGACTGACCAGTTTCTGGTACCAGTTGACTGGTACCAGAAACAGGTGTCTGAAACTGGTCGGTGTGTCATCACTATTAGTTTCACTTTTGACGTTGTGATTTCATGGACGTCTGTGTATACTTACTGCACTTACTACAGATAACAGAGAATAGTGATCAGCATCTGTACAAGGAGGGAGTCCATTGGACGCGTGGAACAGTGCTGGGTACTGGAGCCTTCTCCACCTGTTATCAAGCACGTGACGTCCACACTGGAACTTTGATGGCCGTTAAACAGGTCGCTCTCAGGGCTCAGTAATTCAAAAACGACTTTTGAGATTATATGTCATCTTTGTTTAATTGGGTTTTTTTGTTTGTTTTTTTCAATTTTTCTGAAGTCCAACAAAGGTCTTCCAAAGCACAGTTGTTGCAGAAGCAAACTTTTGTGACATATTATTAATGACAAAAAAGTGACATTTGTTGATTTGCACTGTTTTAGTGCTGAACTAAATACAATTTTCAGAGCAGTTTTTATGATGGAACAAACCGTAGTTGTAGATGTTATGTTGATAAGTGAAAATGGTTATTTCCAAAAGAAATATGCAGATGTGTTGAAGGCACTTTTGAAACGAGTATTATGAATCAGCTCCCATTTGCAAAAGTGCATAGAGATGATGTAAAAGTTGACAGTTAGATAAAACTTGTTTGTATTGTTATAATGCATCTGATTTCTCTGTGCTTTCTTGTTGTTGGTTGGATGACAAGAAGTGCATCCAAGCTCTGCCGCAACGATTTACATGCTTTTGGAGACCAGCTTAACCTGGAATGATGCTGAGAAATTGGACTGGTCAAACAGAAGCAAAGTGAATTAGTTGGTTACTCTAAGGCTGCGTTCACATAGACACGAGTATGAGTACAAGTATGGGTCCGGGTTTCCGTTTATGGCCTGTAGAAGCTTCACTCGTACGAGTGAAGCATTTACTTCACTTGTACAAGCACATAACTCAACGCATGTTGGCCATATTGAATGAAATTGCTTTGAGGAAATGCTTTGCCATTAAAACAACAATATCCCATCACATTGCTAATAATTTTACCAACCGCGCACCTTTAACGATGAACAACTTTACAATGACGTCAGTTCTGACATCAGATATGCGCCACAGCTTTTATAAATTATATTAGTGCCATTTACGGGCAGTTTACTTCGCATGGGTTAGATAAAAATACGACCTGCGCAGAAACTACTCATACAAGTAAAATTTACAGGTAAGCTGTACTCGGATGTTTGTGAACGGCCGTCATTGATATACACACAAACTCGTGTTTGCCTGAACTCGTGTACACGAATCCGTACAGTGCCGGACTCATACTTGTGTTTATGTGAACGCAGCCTAATGCATGGTGCTTGTGGTCTGTTCAAAGTTTTGGCTGCATTTTTACACCTGCGTGCAGATTTCTCTGTGCCGCAATACAGAGGCAGAGCAAGAGAAAGTTATCGAGGCAGTGAAGCGGGAAATTGATTTAATGTCAAAGTTCAGTCACCCGAATGTTATGCGAATACTTGGAGCGACGCAGCAAGACTGTCATTTCTTTGTATTTGTCGAGTGGATGCCAGGTACATGTGTTGTTAGTGTGTGGTTGTCACTCGACTGTTGCAGCTCTACTACTTGGTATTAGTTTACTTGCTGCAGTTATGAGGAGGGCCCACAGTTTTCCTTAGGCCGCGAAATTTCAAGCCAAGCCGCGTAATTTTGATATTTCCGTGGAATTTCACGGAATTTTGCAGAAGTTGAAAATTCAGCAGCAATTAGTACAATTTTTGACTTGATGACGTATTTTTATCACGGAAAAAATCAAACTAAACTGCCGAAAGCCGAATTCTGTTTGTATGTTGCTAACATAACTCAGCACAATATCACTATGTCAGCCGGCTCTTCAGAATAAGTTTTTGAACAGGACAGAGCTCAGTTTACTTACAAATGGAAGGCCACGGTGAGCCACGGAATTTGGACGATTTTGCAGCAGTAAGCGGCAGAATTTTGCAAACTGGCTCGTAGAATTTGGCAATTTTTTTCATGGAAAGCTGGGCCTTAGTTATGAGTACTGATAGGTCTGTTAGTTGAGTGAGTGAAATATCCATTATAGGCATTGCATATTCTGAATATTGTTACAGTTCACGTCAGAGAAAAACTGTTTTTACCTGTAATTCTTAAGTCCTTTTACTTCAACTACTTGTAAGTCCGTCGATGTGGATTGTATTCTGTTCCACCTTGACTCAGTTTCAATGTGTACAGTTATGGAACTCATTGCTGTCTCTCAGTATTTATAAATCTATCAGCTGACAGAGTGAAGTTTTCGTTAGAATATTTGAATTTTATCAGAATTAGTTCATGTCATGGAAAGCTTATTCTGCTTCTAGTTCTTAAGTTTTTTTGCTTGGTCATTTGCTGATATCAGTTCTGTTCGTTAGATTCGCTGTTTTTACATGTGCATTACTCATGCATGCATTTGTGCTGTGGAGTTTTTGGCAAAAGATTTTCAGTACAGTTTGAAGAATTTTTGTGCGACGAACACCGATATACTTCTGAATGTTCTGGGGACATATTGCTGTAGGCTGTTCAGTAGCTTACCTGCTTGACAAGTATGGTGCATTCTCAGAATCAGTTATAACCAGCTACACAGAACAGGTGCTACGTGGACTTGCTTACCTCCACGATAACCACACCATCCACCGAGATTTGAAAGGTGAGCTTTTTCTTTCATACTTGCTAGTTGCCATATGCTGTTTCGGCATCTTGCTTTGTGCTTTCTTATTGTTCGAATAGCTGATATGCTTTTTTGTCCATAGTTACAACACTGACCCTGTCACGAAAGTGGCACATCTGGAAAGCAATCTAATGTGTTAGTCCATTTGTGAGTGAATGCTTTTTTGAATGATGCTGTGAGGCTGAATTGTATAATATTGGGGATAAATTTTATAAGTTTATAGATAAAATGGAGCATCGGGATGATTATGTTGAAAATTATGATAATATTATGCGTAATTAAACTGTGGCCTATTTTTCAGGATATCTTTTGCATTTTGTGGCATTTCAATCTCCCTTCTCCGCCAGCCTGTTAATGCTAAATACTCACTGAGCACACTGTTCATTTGTCTATTAATGAAACTGTTTGAGTACCTGCATGCCACAGGAGAGGAAATTTGTTATACAAAATTTTTTTAGCATTATAGGCATAAGCAGTGGTGCAAGGTATGCATGACATGGTCTATGATCTAGATATAAGCACTAAGCATGGTGTGAGCTGAGCTCATATTGGTGTATAATCTGTCATTAAGGCTCACTTTTTGTTGTTTTGACATGGTAGGTGCAAATCTGCTGGTTGACAGCTCTGGGCAGCATGTGAGAATTGCAGACTTTGGTGCAGCTGCCATGCTGGCTACACAAGTGACTGGTGCTGGGGAATTTGAAGGCCAGCTGCTTGGCACGATTGCATTTATGGCACCAGAGGTTGTACTGGCAAGATGTTTCTGTAATTAAAATGAGAGAGAAAACTATTATATAATTTATATAACTATTATATAATTATAGAATTTTTCAACCTTGATCCAGCACCATTTAGGGCCGGTTTCTGGATCTTAACTGGCCGGTCAAGTTAAGTTTTAACTGACAGATTTGCATAACTGCGTTTCCCGTTGGTTAATACACTAACCAACGGTTAAAATGGCCAAAAATTTAACTGGCCGAAATCGGCCAGTTAGCTAACCGTCGATTGTAGTTATCGTATTTAATGCAATTTTTGAACCATTTTGCAAGCAGTTAATTGACAAATGTGATACTGTAGAACGATTTACCGTATAGCAAGGTTTTCAAAACACTCGAGGAGACGTTTGCTGCTACAAATTTTACTACGAAATTCATTCATGAATGGACAAAATGGCCCTCTTCAATCAGTTGGCTGGCTCGTGGGCTGGTTGACATGCGCTTGCACTCATTAATACACATCACGCCCGCCTGCGCTAGGCAGAAGTGATTAGCGCCATGTGCATCGTTGCTAAGCAACTATAGTTTACCATTCAGTTAGCTAATGGCCAGTCAAGGTTTTGTTCAGAAACCCACACAAACTTAACTAGCGTGCATAGACTGCAGAACTGCGGAGGCAAGGGGGACAATTGCCCCCCTCGCTTTTTCAAGCAATGTTGCTTGCCCCCACTTTTCATGCCGATGCATAAATAAATTGTTGGTGCTGATGCTTTGCATTACATTATATTAAAGTTAAAAGCAAAAAATGCCTAGCATTTTATTCACTATCGTCAGCTATGGGATTCACGGAAAACAAAGGAGGTTTAGAGACTTAAGTTTAGTCTTAGCAAAAATTACAAAAGGTGATATTATTTAGCAGCACATTGACACACAGTCAATGTGATGCGGGCAATATCACCTTTTGTAATTTTTGCTGTTTTCGATGTGCAAGTCCTTAAATGTTGCCGTTAACAAGTGTATAAACTAACGTTTTGTACATTTATAAAAGTAAAAGGGGGTGGTATGATAGCCACATTGGCGAGACAATACAAATGTCTGGTTTTCTGTGTTTCTAGATTTCAGAAAAGTAGGCAAATTTGCTGCTTCAATTGAACGTCTAAAAGCAAAAAGTGTTTCAGCTTCAGGGGGGCTCTGCCCCCAGACCCCTGTTTGCGCTTGCCATGGTTTGCCCCCTCACTTTCAAATAGCTTTTGTGGTCTCTGCTAGCATGTTACAATTAACAGATGGTTTACTAACTGATCAGTCAACTAAAAGATCCACAAACCGGCCCTTAATCTGTGTTGTAAAAATGTTAGTTTTCTGCATAATTTCAGTACGTCTTATGCGTAGATTTTGATATGGTTAACAAAATTGGCATTTTTAATTACATCTTGGAATTGCTTCAGTATGCTTTTAATTTGTGTCGCACACAGATATCCAGTTTTCATGTAGCCAGCTTACTTGTCTCCATATAAATCTAGGTTAGACTGGGTTTGCAAGGGAAAATCTTTTGAGATTGCTGTAATGTTTGTCTGAAGCAGTGATGGGCAAATCTCAAATCATAGTATAAGCTCAAACCTTAGGTCTTCAAAGAAAATGATTAAATCACTAGGCCAAATCTCAAATTATTCTTATCTAAATCTCAACTTTTTTGAATACTAATCTTGCTTGTGCCTTGTTGGAGCAGGTGTTACGTGGACAGAGCTATGGCCGCAGCTGCGACATCTGGAGTGTTGGCTGCATTGTCATCGAGATGGTAACCACAAAACCACCATGGGGAGCACACTATGTTTCCAACCACCTTGCGCTCATCTTCAAGGTATCCATCTTCAACTATGTGTCTGTCGCAACTGGTTTGCATCGAAAAAATGACATTCAATCAGGCATGTACAGGGTGCAGCAAAATGAAGTAGCCCTCTGTACATATGAATCTGTTTCGATAACAGCAGCCACGATAATGTTGATGATAGAAACGTACAGGCTGAACCAAACATTCAAATTCGCAATGCCTATGTAAAACACTTAACATTCACAGTTAGGTCCTCCAGTTTTCAGCACTGTAACTGTGTCTGTCATTTTTCTGGATCTTGCATTTTCCAGCTGTTATTTTGTGGTTTATTGTTCAACTAGTGATGTTCAGACATAGAACAAAAAATTTTGTGTGTGGTCTCTGAGAAAATGTCAAAATTAAATTTTCTTTGTGCGTTCTGTTAGCAATAAAAGCAGCATCTTATCACAGGAACATTATTATTATCAGCAGATGAACAAAAATAAACATGTATGGTAATCACTGTTTTCTGTTTGTTGACTGCATAGATTGCATCAACACTGAGTCCTCCACAGATTCCTGAGAACCTGTCTCCACCGCTGCGTGACTTTCTGCTTCGCTGCATGGAGGTGAAGCCTGATGATCGGCCGACAGCCAAAGAACTGTTGAAACTGCCACTGTTTACAATGCTGAAACGGTGACCAGTCTGCAGGTTGGCTGGTCAGAAATAGGTCATTAATGCTGACATTGCTCTTTCATCGTGGTAGCTGAAATATGTTGATATATGTTTTAATGCACTGGTGCTAGACATATCAGTTGGAACTGCAGCAGGTGCTATTTGAGACATGTTTCTAGTGCGTTTGATTGGCCAAACATGCACAAAATGCTGAGCTGTCATGCCTGTTAAAACATCAGTGTAGTTAGCAGTTTCGTGTATTAACTATTTGGTCTCAAGAGTACATCGGGACAGCTATATACACTGTGTCTAAAAAAACAGTCAAAATTGTTTTTGTCATAACTTTGTCAAATTTCTACTGACATTGATAATTTTTGGCAAAAAGATGGCCAAGATGATATAATTATATAATGTGTACTTATTTTCCACCTCACCTAATTTATGTCAGTGCACTACCGTGTGAAACACAGATGTGCCATATTCCTGTATTACATGTTGATTATTTGTATCAGATTGCTCACCTTTGCATCGTCAGTTTGACACAGGGCACCATGTGATGCAGTAATTTTGTGGTATTAAATATTTTATGGCAAAAATAGCATACAACAAAATAACTGACTGATGAGCATAAAACACATTTAATCGTTGAGTGAATGCCATTTGATCAGTCAATTGCTGATTCCGGTATCAACCAGTGGCATTGCCTCTAAGCCATTGTCCATGATGTGAGGCACACTTTGGGCATAAACTCTAATAATTTCAAGCGACTTGTACAAATTTACTATTTTACTAAATATTTCACATTTTAGTTTATTCTGTGTTTAATTAAGTCAATACAACATTTACTGGAGACAATAATTCTGGGTAATACACCAATTTGGAGTATCTGCGTTTCACACGGTAGTGCACTGACATAAATTAGGTAAGGTGGAAAACGAGTGTATCTTACAAAATTCTATTGTCTTGGCCATCTTTGGGCCAAAAATTATCAAAGTTGATGGACATTTGACAAAGTTATGACAAAAACAATTTTGACTGTTTTTTTGAGACACAGTATATTTATCACAATGCATCGATTTAATTACATGTAGCAGAAATTGTGTTTTGTATTGCTTTGTTAATTGTGTGAGATCAATCACATTTAGCACGTTATTTGTGCTGTGTGTTTTATGACCTATTGTGTTAAAAGACAGTATTTTTCATAATGCAATATGTACTTTGTTATATGCTATAAATGGACCAATTTTCCCCTTGAACTTTAACTCAATTGTGAAGGTTATATGCCCTAATGTTGAGTGTTCTCTATATGTTGATGATTTTCTAATATGCCACAGATCAAAGCACATACATATAATAGAACGACATCTACAGCGCTGTCTCAATAAATTATAGTACTGGGCTGACATTAATGGATTTCGTTTCTCAACTTCCAAAACAGTTTGCATTCACTTCTGTCGTCTACTAAAACCACATCTTGATCCACAGCTGTCTCTCAATGGTATGGCTATTCCAGTCATTGAGAAAACTAAATTTCATGGTCTGATCTTTGATCACAAGCGGTTGTTCATACCTCATCTTCATTACCTCAAGGAAAAATGTCTCAAGGCTGTAAACCTACTACGTGTTGTTGCTCACAGATCAACAAACACTTCTACACCTTTACAGATATCTAATAAGGTCAAAGTTGGACTATGGCTGCATTGTGTATGGTTCAGGTTAAAGGACCACTAATAAACGTAGTTAATTTTGGAATTGGCCATAAAATAGTTAGATATACATGCTGTGTGATGTATCACCACTGATATTAGCAGTAGTCTTGCAAGAAATTGCTGGAGTGGAATTTGTAGCATATTTAATAATTCCGCATGTAATGCATATTGTATGCGTCTAACACACTGTTTACACTAATGACATATTTTTTTATATTGTGAGGACATCTGCATCATTTTACATTGCAAGCATAATGTGCATTATCTGCGACTTTGATTAAGCGTAGTTGTTGTTATAGATGTCTCTTAATGATAATTTGTACCAATTTCTAGATATGCTGCAGAATTGAAGCATGTGTATGCTGGGAGCAAAATGTCAAAACTGTTATTCCGGTGTGTTATTAATCCGGTGATTGTGATTGAGTTATGGCTTGGGCTCTATGGGCTGTTTTGTCTCGGTAATATGCACTTGTAGTCATTGCATTTTTAAAGCACACATTTGCACTAGGGATTGCAATCCTGGGATTCCGGCCTTTTTCGCCAATCCCAAATCCCGGGATTGGCGGCGTCTTAATCCCGGGATTTCAGGATCACAAAAAATGAGTTGAAATTGTACTTTTTCATGTGTTAAATAATAAAAATAAAATTTTTTAGACATCTCGTAAATAAAATATTTCATGTGTGCTCATAGTACTCCGTGCTGTGCACTGTAACTTGTATTTTTACAGTCACTGTCACTCCCTACAGTTCGGATATTATTTTCTGTAGGGGCCTATGCATGCACAATACGATAGAATTTTGTAAGGTACACTCGTTTTCCATAGGCATGTGCATTTCCTGTGCATGAAATAACTCATTTTGGAATACCAAAATAATGACCAATCTGTAAGCCTAATCCTGAAACGGGATCCCGGGATTACAAATTTCTCAATCCCAAGATTGAGAATTCGCCAAGATTGCAATCACTAATACACCGTGTACACCGTGACTCGGTAGAAACATACACCATTTTATCGTTGGCTGGAAATGCCAGATATTTTTATTGCAATACTGTGATGGATATAGTGGCTCAGTTTACTGCATATTGATTGGTTACATGTGGTCAGTGCCTTTATCGTTTTTGCTGCCTTTGTGTGATAATGCCGAAATATGTTAGCATTTGTCTTCTTGTCAGATATGTCTTTGCAAGAGTTGTCAACCATGCGCTATAGAGGTGTTGTTAAATATGTTTTGCCAGCATCTCTTAGTTTGTCTGCAAGATGTTGATGAAATTTTGGAGTTCTTGCAGTGGCTCAAGCAGTTATATGTTTGTGGCTGTTTCTCTAGATCAGAACTGGCAGATAACTTTTGTGTGAGAGTGCACTTAATTGTTGTTTTCATTGCAAAGTGTTATTTTTCTAGCATTATATGCATGTTTTTTTAGACCATTGGGTTGTAATATTTTTTGAGTTGCTCTTTTTTCTCATTAATACTGTGTTGTGAGTTGGCCACAACTCAGGCAACTAACTGTGTTACTGTCCATTTTCATTTCCCCTTATGCATCTGTTTTTACTGTCAGGCTGACCACTTTTCTGGAAAACCTGGAAATGTTGGATGTATTGCGGTAAACTTTGTTACTGAGACAACACCAGTTTAGTAGATGCAGCATGACATTTTTAATGACACATTTTTGTGGTGCAGTTGAACTTTTGTTGCATTAATATCCTGTTACTGCTGTTGTAATCTGTTATTATACAGCACATAACGTGGGTAACCGCAGTGTCAGGTAAATCTCGGAGTTGTACAGTGTTAGGGAGTGGTTCCCCTGTATTATGTGTTTTAATGCTAATTCTCACTTTGATCATGAATTATGCAGCAGTGCCATATGCATGGTTCCTACTACTCTGCAGAATTCATTTTCCCTGACTTTCCAGGACAAAATGAATCGTTTTCCCTGACTAATTTGTTCACGTGTAATACCAGTGTTGACTTTAAATCGCTTGAGGTCACACTAGAAACATGGATGGTGGAACAAAATTAAAAGTGGAGATACAAATAATCTGCGAGCAAAGTGAGCACAAAAAATTTTGAACTGTTATACACAGTTTGCATGTACAACAGTTCAATTTTTTTCTGCATCTTTGTTAACTTTTGCACCCTGGTAGTTTGATTTTCTTTCCCCTGACTTTCCCCGACCGTAGGAACCATGCATATGCTGTGAATGCACTCAGCCTGCAAAATTTAATTTGTTTTATGGACACAAAAATAATACGGCAAGACTTTTATTAATGAGTTCATCATAGAAACCAACCTGGTATATACAAAGTCTGAGATAAGCAAAATTTTGTATGCCTGCAGTGCAAACAGCCTTGTTGTCAAATCTTGTGTGATATTAGCATTAACTTACCAAGTAACACTTGTGATCTGAGATATTGACATAATCTGCTGGCATGCAATATTATACAGCATTTTACTCACATGTTTGTTCATGTTGTTTTTTATTCATCGATCACCTTAACTCAATTAATTGATCCAAAATGCAAAGTTAAGTAATGATGTCATCAACTGCTGGGTGTATAGTAGGTGAGGCACTGAGGCCATTTTCTTTTACAGCCTGTAACATTAGATGATGGACGTTTCTGTTGGCCATGTCACAGCTGGCTTTATAGTATCACTCATAAAATAAAACAACATTCTGCATTTCTGTACTTCATGGTGCCAGCTAACCTGCTGTTTTTATTTAGCCATATTTATCTTTCATTTGCCGTCAGAATCAAGAGACGTCACGACAAAGTAATATAATAACAGACGTTAGTGGCACGAAAAGCCAATGGACATCAAAGCAGCGCTTTTATGTGACTTTTATGTGATCAGTATGAAAATACATGATCTCAGTACTGGGTACTTAGAACAGGTTGGCACAGCAAACATACAGTCACGTCAAAATTCAGAAGACATCACATGCCATAGAATGCAACGCCCATAATGTTCATTATGCAAATTTTAACAAACACAGCATGCAGCAAGTATCTGCCATGGCTGCACTGTAAGGCACCTTGGTGATTAATGGAATGACAGTGATTAAAACATCAGTTGGCAAATTATCAGATAAGCAACGCGGTTCAACAGCAAGAGAAATGAATAGTATAGTGAACAATAATGGCAGATTGATTACATTCTCATTCAATCAGTCGGCACTTTCACTAACAGTAGCAAACACAATGCAACGATGTGTTTAGCATGGCTGAAACGTTATTAGAATTTAACGGGAAAAAAGTCTTAACGGTGTGAATGGGTCACCGACAAAACAAAGTCTAAGAACTTCAGTAATATGATGAAATTTTTCGAGGTGTAACACACTTGTTAGCAATGAATGCTTAAATATGTAGATATGGTGAACCATGTTTCATTCAACCATGTATATATTGCCATCAGAAATTAGTAAATCTCACCAGTTCTGCAGGTTACAATACAGCACAAAATAATGTCACACTCGTCATTAATGAATATTGTAGAAAAATATAACGTTTTTAAATAAACATACATGTAATGTCAGCAAGGTCACAACACAATCACTCTATCGCTCTCGAACAGTAACAAAAAAGACTTTAAAAGACAATAACTGGTAGTGTGTATGACTATGAAATGTTATCCAATGTAGAGAATTAGTTTACACGATTATTCCTTAAGAAATGTTGAAAATATGGTATTTTGAAGGGACTCACTTTTGTTTTTACCAAAGTTTCTGGAAACTACTGGAAACAAATAACTTAATCTTTTATTTCAAATGAGTTTTAAACTTGGCTTTCTTTAGCCTGTTTCAACATTTCATTTTATGCCTGATGCAATGCACACTAACTGAACCAATGAAAATGCAGTTCACCAACAGAACCATATCTACATTACACTCAACATTCATGCAAGCAATGACATCTCTCATTCTACACATGAAAATGTAAAGACTAAAGATGTAAATTACAAACAGATCTACTGGCAAAATAAAGCACTAAAAACTAGCACACTATGATTTGATCCTCTAGCACTTGTGGCCATTAACACATGCAAACATACAAACAAGTCTAATTTTGTGTCATAAAATGGGCCATGCTAAGCACATCTTAATTGCCAACATTTCTGTTTTCTCTAGATGCAAACCTCAATAACAGTGCTGCAGCTATTATTTATAAAACCAACAGCCCACTCTTGCAGCCTTAAATTAATTTAACTTCTCCACAGTCTACCCATACTAAGTTTATGTTTAAGGATGTTTACACTTTTCACCAGATTAGTCAAAGGGGGCCAGATCAATTTGAACAACAATGCACAAAAAAACAATATGGGCATAATTCTGCTGCACAAGAACTTTTTCTCTGGATGGAATAACAGCATCTGTTACTCATTCTTTATAATCAAATCTTTGTTGACACAAAAGTTGGAATTTCTGTAACCCCACAAAATGTGCATGTTACACAGTGGTTCACATATTCTATTAATGCAGATAGTAACAGCAAAAAAGAAGCCGACATATCAAAGCAGTAAGTCACGAGCTACCAATAATCGCATTATCTCATTCGTTCCTTCAATTATGTGATGCAGTCGGGAATCCCGGTAGTATTGTTGTACAGGGTATTCCTTCAGATATCCGTAACCACCGAACATCTGCATTGCCTGATCACAAATCTTTGAACAACTTTCAGTGGCAAACAACTTTGCCATTGCACAATGGGTAACATGATTTGGTGCACCTTCCTGTAATGCCTTTGCTGCACTACGAACCATGAGCCTTGATGCCACAAGATTGGTAGCCATCTCTGCCAACTGAAACTGAAGATACTGAAAGTTTTTCAACTGCTGACCGAACTGTTTTCTCTCGAGCAAGTATTCATGAGCAGCCAGTACAGCAGCATGAGCAGCACCAAGAGAAACCGACGACACATTTATGCGACCCCCGTTCAGTCCTTTCATTGCAATCGAGAACCCCTGACCCTCATCTCCAAGCAAGTTTGACACTGGAACAGAAACACTATCGAAAAACACCTGTCTTGCTGGGTGACTTAACCAGCCTACTTTGTGCTCTTTCTTGCCGAAACTAAGTCCTTTGGAGCCGGCTTCAACAAGAATACACGAGATGCCTTTTGGCCCAGCAGCACCAGTTCTGCACATAACAAGATATATGTCACTCTCCCCAGCACCACTTATAAAGCTTTTGGTGCCATTTAGAATATAATTTTCGCCACGCTTGATGGCACTTGTCTGAATAGATGATGAGTCACTACCACTGTTTGGTTCAGTCAAGCAATACGAGGAAAACTTGTCCATGGATGCAAGAAGTGGTATCCACTGTTTCCGCAGTGCTTCAGTGCCGTAGGTGTCAATCATCCATGCGCACATGTTGTGTATGCTGATGTATGCTGTAGTGCTGGGGCAGCCATGTGACAGAGCTTCAAATATGACTGATGCATCGAGACGACCTAAGCCAGTTCCGCCGTATTCCTCGCTGCAATAAACTGCTCCAAATCCGAGCTCCGCAGCATGCCGCAGTGTCTCGCGTGGAAACGTCTCTTCCAGATCCCACTTCATCATCTGTGGTGCCATCTCCTTCTTGGCGAAATTCAGCGCAAGCTCATACATCTGTTTAGAGTTTTCATCCAGTCCGTCGACAGCATCGATGCATGCCACTGTTGCCATGTGATGGCTCATTGGTGAAAACCAATGCCGAAAGTTCCCCACACATTTTGCTCCAAGGACACTGGAACTTCTCACCAACAGCTGCCGTAAGAACATACCGAGCACGGATGCAGTCTGTGTAGATAACACTATAAATACAGAAAACAAGTACATTACATACAATTTTCAGTTGGAAAAAACAGTGGATATCCTAATAAATATTCTCAGTAGACATTGCTCAAAAATCATGGCAATTCAAATGGAATAATGACGTTACTGGTAATTACACCAGAAAACTTATACCGAAGGTTGGTGTGAAGATTCATTTACCTGAAGATCGAAATGTTGGTATTTCTTATTGTCGTCTTTTACTGCACAATACTATGTTGAAAGAAGATGCATACAGAACAGGATTATCCGACACTCCAGTTTGTGATTGTGGTAATGACAGAGAATCTGCAGAACACTATTTGCTCAACTGTACCAAATATCATGAAGCTAGAAGTGAATTAAGAGATGCTGTAAATGATACATTAGAATCGGTGAAGGGAGAAAAACATTTGACAGAGAGATTGTTACTAGCACCTTATAATCAGTCAGAAAATATCAACAGAAAGCAGGATAGACATATAAAGGAAGTACTATTTCAGTTTATTACAGAAACTCGAAGAAAGCTTTAACTTTTGCACTGTCAACACTGGTTTCCGGTTGTCTTAACTCTACAATTGATGTTTTCACAGTTCAGTTGTTTTGATAGTGAATTTACAACAGAAGATTTTCCTTTGATGTGCGAATAGAGTTTTCACTCTGAGATCAACCAAGAAGTAAATCGACGCGTTTCGGTCATACTAGATACAAGAAGAAGAAGAAATATTCTTTTAGCAGCACTGACAAGGACCAGAGTTGCAGCTCTAGCAACAGCACAAGTCAACTGGCTGTCGCTACACCCCCCTACCGGCGTACTAACGGACTATGGTCCCGTGTACTAATAAATAGCCCAGTGTATCACTTGACCCACAGGACGGGTGTACCCGCCAAATGACATGTAAATTCGTTCACCTACGTGACAGACAGACGACAGACAGACCACCCTCGGCAGAAAGATTCCACCTAAAAGCTAAACTTATTTTAAGCAACAAAAAATGACTTAGTTACAATAACAATCTTGAACTAAAAATGTAAACAAGCAAAGAATAATTATACAAACCACGTCTTGTTTCCGGGACTTTTGTGACGCTGGGTTTTTCCGTCTCTAGAGATAATGTGAGCTATAAATAGTAACTATGTTTGTTTACAATAATGGATTATTCCGAGATAATTAGGTGTATGAACTTTGCAGCTGTAAAACACTGTAACCAGAGAAGAAAGGATTCTCAGCAGACACCTTACATAAATCATCCTGTTGGTTAGCCTTGTTATACACTGCTCAGATTTCAGATTGATTGAAAGGCTTAAATTCTGGCAATATGTCCGTAAGCAAAGCAATGCTAAAGTTGCTGCTAAAGTTAATACTGTTGCTGGTTGTGTGGGTGATTATGAGATCTCTTACCTGTGGAAAACACATTTTGATTCCCTTTATCACTCAGTTGATGATGATGGGTCAAAGCAGACATTCTTGCAACGTATGTCAGAGCTCAACAAACAACATGGCAGATATATGATTACTGTGCGTGACATTGCTGCGCACTGCAGCCAACAAAAGAGAGCAAAATCAGTTGGTCCGGATGCTATTCCTATGGAATGCTTTATTGTTGGTGGTACTAGTTTATACATTCACTTATCTATTTTATTCAATTGCTTCATCAGATACGGCTACTTACCTAAATCTTTTATGCAATCTTTAATAATTCCTTTGCTCAAGGTTAAGAGTGGCAATGTAACTGATGTGGATAATTATAGAGCTATTGCTCTCTCCACAGCTGTTTCAAAAATTTTTGAGTGTGCTATTGCCGATGAGATTGTCAATGTATCAGACAATGATATGTACCAGTTTGGATTTAAGAAAGAACACTCAACTGGGCTTTGTACTAATATTCTTAAACATACCATAAATCAGTACTCTTCTCGTGGAAGTCATGTGTTTTTATGCTTTGTAGATTTTTCTAAAGCGTTCGATAAGGTCAATTATTGGAAACTGTTAAATATGTTACTTGATGATGGCATTTCTAGTACTCTAGTAGGTT
>Ga0209367_1002597_pt1 | contig 23976 bp, 14 predicted proteins | sample WorMetLIZISLAND2_FD_187412 | JGI IMG/M metagenome (GOLD analysis project Ga0209367, IMG submission 187412) | Marine gutless worms symbiont microbial communities from Max Planck institute for Marine Microbiology, Germany - Olavius geniculatus... ... | reverse complement strand
AATGACTTGTAATGAAACCGACGGCGCCAGAAAATTTTGACGGTGACGCTGCTACAGACCGACTTGACCCGACTTGGAAGGCCCAAGTCGACTTGAGTCGACTTGATCGACCCGACTCGCAGGTCTACCAGTGAACAATGGTGCTAGTGCATTATTAACGCCAGTCCAGCACAGATCAACGTAACGAGTAACGACTTAATATGATTAGCCGGACTCAGTGGAGTGACCGGTTTAGCTTCAGTTACCGCGCTCTGCGTCAATCTATTTGCGTGAAACGCATACAACGGGGCATCACTACTGACCAATGCCCATGCTAGTGGAGATTGAATGCTGTAGGCTTATTACCAGGAAATAGTAATTCAATGCACGCCTATTATTAATCACTGATGCATGCTGCCGGTATCTGCAATGTTCTTGCCAGATAGTATTCGCGCGTAGACTCGTGTGTACAGAGCGACGCAACTGAACTGTCATGGTTCAGTTTTTGACGAATGACGGGCAAGCAGTGGGCCTAATGCATAACAGTAGCCACCATCTAACAGCGTTCGTGGCCTACGTGACTGTGACTACGCTCACGTACGCGTCAACCAATGAACAGTGGGCTCGCTTTGCTTGCCCATTCGTCAGTTCGTCCAAAGCTAAACCGTGTCAGTTCGGTTCAGTTCAGTTACGTCGCTCTGTACGCGCCTTAACAGTTGTTATTACAACTTACAAGAAGCCCAGCTGTCGTTAAGATACTGGTTGTCAGTGACCTTCAAGGTCATCCAAGGTCGATGATTTTCATTTCATTTGAAAGCCAATAATGCGATTTCCTATCAACGATCAATAACAACCTAGGCCCTATATTGCACCGTGACGGACAGACGGACGACAACCGTGACAACAGCTCGACCGTTACTGAAGTACGGTCGGCTGAAAAGCAGTCAAGTGGGGCCTAATGCTAACATGATATATTACGTAGGCCTAGGCATCCGCCCACTGCACTGTGCAATTAGTCAACGCTAACCATAACCTTGATCATTGACCTTTAGAACAAACAAGAAATCTGAGCTAATGCTCACGAGACGCGCAAAAGCCTACAGCAGTTCCAGTTCACGCTAAGTTAATATACAAATAACAAATTTTCCATCTGGATCGCATAACGATAGTAGCGTGCCGCCATCTTGTGAATCATATAGACTTGTGTCGCAGCCCGAAATCGCCAAAAAATCCATAAACCCCCTATTTTGGCGTTCAGGGTCATTCAAGGTTATTGAATTAGGCGCCAATCGAGAGCCAGTGTACGACTTCCTATTAGTGATTAATAGTAACCTAGGCCCTATCTCGCACCGTTACTGAAATACAGTGACTTATTGGCCAAAAATCGCAAATTATGCCCACCCCCTCTCATTAGGGCCCTCGTTCGGGGTGACCTTTTTCGAAATTATGAAAAAGCATTACGGTTTCTGAAACTAAAGTCTTCCAGGCACCGAGGGTAAAAATTTGGTGTTCCTAGCTCGCACCGTTTTTGACTGATCCACCCGTGTGACGGACGGACGGACAGACAGAATTGCAATGGCTAAGACGCGCTGAAAGCAGTAGCTGCTTTCGCGCGTAAAAACTGGCCTACCGGTTACTCACTGCTCTGGGAAACGTTTCCATTAATTTGGGTTTTCCTAGGTTTTATTTTCGAGTTACGTAAGAGCCTCTACAGCACAGACAGACGGGCCGAGACTGGCACGACGCATAATGCGGCCTGTTGGGACTGGTGCATAGTCGCACTAAAAACATCATTTGAAGTACTAGCCCTAGTCCGGTTATTAGAGAATAACAAGAAATTTGAGCTAATGCTCACGAGACGCGCGAAAGCCTATAGCAGTTCCGGTTCAGTAGTTTAGCTTAAAATTGGGGTGCTCACGCTAAGTTAATATACACATACCAAATTCTCTATCTGGATCGCATAACAATTGTTCCGTGGCGCCACCTTGTAAATGATATAGACTTGTGCCGCAGCCTGAAATCGCCAAAAAATACATAAAACCCCCTATTTTGGCGTTTAAGGTCATTGAATTTGGCGCCAATCAAGAGCCAGTGTACGACTTCTTATTAGTGATTAATAGTAACCTAGGCTCTAAATCGCGCCGTTACTGAGATACAGCGACTTATTGACCAAAAATCGCAAATTCTGCCCAGCCTCTCTCATTTAGCGCCTTGGTTCGGGTTGACTTCCTTCAAATTTATGGAAAAGCTTTACGGTTCCTGAAACTAGTCTTCCAGGCAGCCGACGGTGAAGATTTGGTGATCCTAGCTTGCACCGTTTTTGACTGATCCACCCGTGTGACAGACGGACGGACAGACAGAATTGCGAAGGCTAAGACACGCTGAAAGCAAGAGCTGCTTTCGCACGTAAAAACATTACATTAACAGTAACGTTTAAGCTTTTCATTTGCTAGACGACTGCATATGAAAATAATTGAGCAAGGTACTGCCTACCGTTTTTTTTAAAAAGACATAATTAGGCTGGTCCCCTGGAGACCAATCAGACTGTCTTGTTGTTGACGGGGGCCACAGTAGGCCTACAGTAGAGAAATGATTGATCAGTAGAGACAATTCTGAGAGGAGGCTGCATATAGGCAACTAATGATAAACGATTCTCCTGAGAGTCTTCAATGGACAATTGATCATCTGGTGACTGGCATTAGAGACACTGTTATTGACGCACCGCTAATTGAAGATATGGCTGGCAGTAGGTCTTTCAGAGAGTGAGGTGGGTTCCCACTTGAAAGACAGAATCAAAATTCAGGACTTTTTCAGCAAACAAAAAACCTATCGACACACTTAGCTAAACTACAAGCACCTGAGTTATTTTAGTGAGAAAATATGATACATGAAGTATTACCCGACAGATTTATGATGTATGTCAATCAAGCACATAATATTTATATAAAAACGTCTCGAAAATCAGCACAAATGTTAGTGGAAAAAATTACAATTCAGCATCTTGGTTTTTTAGGATAACACTAGCAAAAATCAGGACTTTTTTAGCACCCATGTCCAATTTCAGGACATTTCAGGTCCTGAAAAATGAAAAGTCAAATTTCAGGACTTTTCAGAACCGGTGGGAACCCTAACTAACATCCCGCATTAATCAGCTGCATTTGCATTAAGTACTGTGCAATGGCACCTATTTCAACGTCAAAGTTAAAAAAAATCTATCCTTATACTGTATTGTTGGTATGATTCTTAAGCTCATGCAACTTGAGTGTTGATTCCAGCTCTTTTTAATGCAGCACTTTCAGCTTAATAGGGGGCTCTAGTCAGTGGCATCATCGATAAAGGCGATTTTTGCTCTTCCACCCCATAAATTTTGGGCTGTCATAAAATTTCCACCAAACTAGGTGGTGATTATGTCTCCATCAATTATTATGTCTCCTCCAACATATGACAACTGCAAGACCAAACAGTGCACTTTGGGGCATATTTGACCCCACTGTGACCTTGACACTTGACCTCAAAATTTGACACGTTCATCCTTGCCCCAAAGTCTGTTAATGGTGAAAGTTTGGTCAAATTCCGTCAACAAGTACCCAAGATATCTTGCTAGCAATGTTTGTTCGGGACGCACGCACAGATGCATGAACACTCTGGAACATAATGCCTCCGGCCACTACGTTTGCGGAGGCATAAATGCAAAATTTGTGCCTGAAAACCCCATTTGAGGATAATTCAGGTGCAAAATTTATTGTTCTCTGACAAAAATTTGCAGTTGTCTAGTCAGAAAATAGCAACTTCCTGCTTTGCCTTCTTTCTTAATGCGCACAATGCCACTGGCTCTACTTATTATAATAACACCCAATGTTGTACAGCAGTGTAGTATTCACATCGTATGACAGCAGTGCACATAGTTTAAAAACCTTGTTATTGCAAAATAATCGGACAATCCAATATGGAAAACATGGAAATGAAAAACAAAGACACACAACAGAATACATATCAGAATAATAGCGCTATGCAATGCGCCGGAACAACGCACCATCAAAAATATCGTGCTAATAGCCTAATAGCTAATACTAAGCTAATGAACACAAAATTTGGACCTTGATGTGCAGTTAGCAATCAGCATGACTTGTTGTTCAAGAGAATTCCAGACTTTGGTCAATTCCAAACTTTTTTCCGACAGTGTACACTGTACAAATTCTCGTACAGTTGCAGGTTTTCCAACAACTTGTGTGATCAGCCTGACCTCCAGTCTTAGTTAACAGATAAGGTCCAGGTCCAGTTAATAATCGGGTTGCATTTCTGAAAAAATGCAACTTCCAGATCAGGCACTTTGGGGCAAAAGCTTCAGAAACCCCAACTTTGGAACATAATCCGCAAAGCATGCTGAATTCAATTATTCCAGTTTCCGGGCTGAATGTTGAGTTTTTACCTTCTAATTTGCGTGAATAAAACATCGCCATTTTGCAAAAATACAGCATAATAAAAGATATTGCATTTCCAATGTGTAAAACAGCAGTACCTTAGCATTAATCTCCTAGATTGCAGCAGTATAATGCAGACATTGAAAAATCACATCTCAGTGGAGTTCAGTGCTGCCTGAGAGATGCTTCAAGTCACATTACAATACCGGTATCTAGAAAACAACGTCACAGGTGCCTCATTTACACAAATTAAGTCATCAAACTTATAGAAAACTTCAGAGAAAATCAAACTGACGACAAAATAAGCACAGCATATAGTAAACAAATTAGTAAAACTTGACAAAAAAACTATAGCACAACAAACGCCTTATTTGCTGAGTTAGGAAAAGCGTATGCTGGAAAATACGACCAAAATTTGCATGAAGTTCTGTAAATAAGGCTCCTGAAAATATCTCGTCACAAACATTACTATATTATGCAGTCAATAGTCAATACATTAAAGCAATCATTAAGTTAAAGCAATCAAAACACATGGCGCGATAATCGATCAGCAAACACGTAAGCTACGGACCGATAATAATGAAAATAAGTCAACATTGAACGACAACCAACATGCTAATTTACAGACATAAAACACCAAAATACAAGCCATGCAAGGTCAGTAGTTATAGATAACAAGACAGACAAACGAACATATTAAGTTACGTAGATTCATCAATAATACAAAATTACTGTTAACATTTCGGCAACCACTGCTGCCTTATTCAGAACAACTATCCACCAGGTGTCAGTAGGCAATCATAAATGTGTGGAAGTTGACAGGATAGGAGCTGCTTGGTGTCTGCTGCATGTCAACAATAATTTTTTAAAAAGGTTGTATTATCGATGAATCTACATAACTTGATACTTACTGTTTCAACTTTATGAGTCTATTCAACTGACAGACAATTATCAAATCACATAACGAGATGAGTACAAGCTGCTAGATCTATTCAGCCTACAAGCAGCGTTTGGTCATCCGTAAACTGGTACGGCGGAACTTCCAGGTTGAACGGAGCTGGTCCCTTGCGAATACGGCCCGAAGCGTCGTAGTGGGAGCCGTGGCATGGACAGTAGTAGCCACCAGAGTACTCCCCCTGGTTGGGAATAGGCACACAACCTGCAACATAATGCGTTAAAACAGCTATAATATACGCTTGTAAATATTTCTTTTTATTTTTCCGAAAAACACTTCTCAACATTTTTTTGCAACTTGTCACCTGCCACATGGGATCACACACCTAACATGGGTGAATGCACCCCACAGTAACTGCAGCCAGGCAGACTGATGCTCTTATTTACCTACCCCGGAGGGAGGGAAAGCTGAGTTGACCTTAGTGGGTAGTTTAATACTAAGATGCGACATTGTTAACTTACTCGCTCATATGCTAATAAGATATATGACAAAACGCTGATCAAGAAGAGTATTGTCCAAAACGAATTATTGAATAGAAAGAAAATGAAGCTAAAAATAAAAATTACAGACATTTTGTCCACTGATCATATGACACCAGCTTAGCATGCCAGACTTAATGATAGCCACGCAAATCTATAAATAACCTGAGCAATAGCAACAGGAACGATGTTGACCCCGTGCTGACTTAATATGCAGGCATCCACCTCACTATGCAAACTTGCCCAATGCACTTCTCAGCCCCAACCCTGCCCCTTCAGACGTTCACCTTTTATAATTGAAACTTGGCACATTGGTAGCCAACTGATACTACTGCTACAACTACTAATTACTACTGACCAAGATGGGTGCAGACTCCCAGTACAACGAGCCACTCCGGACGTTGTACACGATCGTTATCAAGCTCAGCATGACGTAGTCCCGCGGTCGTCACAGCCTGCTCTCGTGATATTTCATCGACCGTGCGATGTCGAACAAACAGCGGCTTGCCACGCCACTTGAAGGTCACGTTCTTGCCCTCTGGTATGCTACTGAGGTTGATCTCGATCTTTGCCAGCGCGAGGACGTCTGCCGAGGCACTCCACGTCTCAAGCATGTCACGAACGATCACCTTCGTGCCATACGTTGCAGGCACACTGGCAGCTGTATCACATACACGAGAATACTACTACAAATACTACTACACTGCAGTACTACACAGTACATAAACCAGCAGCTAGATACCATAACACTGGCACAAACACACATGAGAACACTACTGCTATTAACCTATTACCTCTGCAGCTGCTGCTACAACCCAAACGCTCTGCGTCAACAGAGTCGAAGGAGGTAACACCGACCCCAAAAAATATTAGGGCGGAAGTAGTAACTAAAAAAAGGTACGACACATCGGTGCTAAGTTTTGATGTAACATAGCTAGAAAGGGCAGTCAGAAAATCGAAAATTAAAAATTACTAATATTGGGGGTATTGATTGTTGCATAATCAACATTAGTGATCTATTTGTTTAAATACTGCTGGCCCCGGACTCAACCCGTCTGCATCGTGCCTTCACTGCACATCCATGTCCACTGCACATGAGTGACATGTAAGCGTAACTCCATTATTTAGCAGTATCAACTGTCACATAGATGCAACCAAAATTAATAAATAACTTTTACAAAAATAATGATAGAGAATGAACAATATTAGTAACTGTTGCAACATAAGGCCTACGATGAACCTGGCTAGTGGCCAGTGCTGTATAGTTTGGAAAAAATCAATACACTGCTTCACTACGCAGCAATATGGTGGTATCAACAAAATCCAATAAAAATGTGTATTTTGTAGCTTTCTTGGTATTGTTTCAACCACATGGTATTCTTTCAAAACTTTGGTGTACAACACTACTACTACTACTACTACTACAACTAGAGTTACTAGTCAACTACCCATCACTACTATGGCTATGGTGGATCAAACTGATCAATACCGGCTAGAGTGAGGTAGGCGAAAGCTTTGCGTGAAGGTGCTGAGGCCTCTGAATCAACAGACGCATCTTTGACTGAGTCGTGGCGATACGGAGCAAAGTCTGGAAATGAAACGTCTGTGTGAGCATAACGCATCTGACCTGAACCTGACGACAAAAACAATCACAATTTACAGTGACAATTACAACACAAGGACATTATCACCTACACAATATGACCATTATCATGAACATCACTCTAATTATTGCTATTAGAAACATTTTTGATAGTTTTTTGTACCTAGAAACAACAAGAAATTTGAGCTAATGCTCATGAGATGCGCAAAAGCCTATAGCAGTTACGGTTCAGTAGTATAGCTGAAAATTTGGGTGTTCATGCTAAGTCAATATACAAATACCAAATTCTCTATCTGGATCAATGGATCGCACAACGATAGCTCCGTCGTGACGCCACCTTGTGAATGATATAGACTTGTGTCGCAGCCCGAAATCGTCAAGAAGTCTATAAAACACCCTATTTTGGTGTTCAAAATCATTGAAGATCATTGAATTTGGCGCCAATCGAGAGCCAGTGTACGACTTCCCATTAGTGATTAATAGTAACCTAGGCCCTATCTCGCACCGTTACTGAGATAGAGCGACTTATTGGCCAAAAATCACAAATTTTGCCCACCCCCTCTCATTTAGTGCCCTCGTTCGGGGTGACCGCCTTCGAAGCTATAGAAATGCTTTACGGTTCCTGAAACTAGAGTCTTCCAGGCAGCCGACAGTGGCGATTCGGTGATCCTAGCTTGCACTGTTTTTGACTGATCCACCCGTGTGATGGACAAACGGACAGACAGACAGAATTGCGCTGAAAGGTATAGAAACCCTAACCTTAACTGAGGCTGTTTTAGTAGTGTATGAGATAAATAGTGCCACCACTCTAATAATATCTACTGTCAATTCAGCCAGAGTTTAAGGTCCAAGATCTGAGAGACTTAACAGGACTACAACTGCAAGTGGAATAGTCTGCTATAGGTCAAAGTGCTAACAACCTTTGCGCAATACTGCAGACCCTAGCTGCATTTTGAAAGCTTAAAACGTTCATATTTTTTCATAGATCAGTATATTAAAAATATGCAAATTTATGCACGTGGACCTGATACTTTTAATATTTTAATAGTTTTAACTAATAGTTGTAATCTTTGCTGACTGCATGGCAGTTTTGTTTTGCTCTACTGAGACAATAGTAAATTTGTCTGTCGTGCTTCAGCTTGGGCACAAAAATGGCATATTTGTAATATACTTATCTATGAACAAACACAAACATGTTAAGCATCCGAAACGCAGCTCATGCAAATGCAGCAACTGCAAAAATTGTTTATAATCAGAATGGTACTGCGGAATCCAATATAGTAATGACTACGATTACAACCAATAAATCATTTTTTGTGTACACAGCGTTTAAATTCAGATTACCCATAATGCACAAGTAGGTCACACCCATTGTTTCATGGCAAACATCATAATCGAGTCGTCCCACTTGATTTTGCAAAGACAGAGCAACTAAGATGCAACTTTGTCATACATATAACTTTTTTGGGTAGTGTGTAGTTTACTGGGCGCCACAGGAATACATTGCACCTATTATTTCACATATATACCGTATAACTACCAATAGGGTTAGGGTTTAGGGTTACGTGTATTCCTATGGCGCCCAGTAAACTTCACTCATCCCAATTTTTTTATAAAGCAAACCAAAAAACTCACATGTTGGGCCGACAGTTGCGCGAGGGTTGATCCAGCCAGTTGGTGACAGATATGCCTTGGCCAGTCGACAGTTGCCGCTTACAACCGGACGCGGTTCGAATATTATCTTTTCCGCCTGCTTCACAAATTCAACAATAGTTTTACGACTCGACGTCGGTACGCAGTGAACAGTTGCCGATATCTGCGGCGCAAAGCCAGTTACTCGCGCAATACTGTTCATGGCGGTGTTCTTTCAAAACTTTGGTCTACAAATTTTCTGCGAACTTCGAATAAACAACCAAAGACTATAAATCAACATCGAGGTCAATATGGCGACCACTATCAAGGGCATCTAGTAAGTAAATAAGTAAAGCGAAGATCGCAAGTTATGAGATCGCACGCGGTATGAATGATGCCTGTCAGACTTTCAGATTATTCTATCCGAAACCGCCAAAAATGCGAATATCTGCGAGAATTTTAGTTCGCGTTGAAAGGAAAGCGATCTGATAAATACGGAAAACTAACACGTATAAACTTTTACAAAGAAAATTAAATTTGCTGGCGGTGGAAACGACGTAGGCCCACAAGTACAACATCTAATCTCATGCAAATCAGCTACCACCAAGGCTGTTTTAAGAGAAAACTTTTAGGGTTTTTGGTTTTTATACCTTTGGTGTTAAATGAAACTCGTACACATAATGACGACCCAGGAAAACCATCTCATGAGTGAACGACATGGTGACATGATTGACACAACTCAAAAATCATTATTATAATATGTAAAAAAATAAATATCATAAATTTCGCAGCAAACAAAAAAAACCTGATGTTGCTGTATTCAAACACTGACTTTTGTCATATGTAAAGAATTTTTCTTCTAAACATTTTGCTGAAAACTGCACGACTCTGATATACGGTTGCAAAATTATGGTGCCATAATGATAAACTTCAGGCTGTTTTTTGGAACACTCTGTAGTATCAGTATCCCTAATAGACTTTATTTCATGCCCGGGATGCAGCAGGTGCCTGCCGTAGATATATCAACTGTAAGGAGTGATTGTGACTGTCAAAATGCAACTTACAGTGCACACTGCATTCTTGAATGCATGAATAACGTTTGTGAGGCTGCTAAAATTGCCATTATATCATATAACACTATTTTTAAAAAGTACCATCTTTAGCAAATCTTTGTAATCCCGAAATTCTGGGATTGGGTTGCTACCAATGCCAGGATTGGCTAAAAAGCCGTGATACCAGAATTTGAGATTGCAATCACTAAAGGGTGTAAAACAACATATGCATCAAAGTATTGTAATTACTTGTATAAATTTAACATGATCTTAAACTGCTACTTAAAATTACATAACAGTTGCCAGCCCTAATGTTTATATCACTGCTATATGCTAACTGCTAAAAGTACAATGGGTGCGTAACTTTGTTGTATCAAAACAGCAATATGATAATGGTGTCGTAGCATTTCACCTAATCTCATTTCGCCCAATCGCTCCCCCAATTGGGTCTACTGCAGAGCCCCAACCGAAATTGAACCAGGGTTAGGGTTAGGGTAAGTATACAACGCGAAATGAGATTAGGCGAAATGAGACGACACCTGTCGTATATTTACTTATGGTCGGCCAAAAAAATAGTACAGAAAAAATGATGAAGGACAAAACAAAGCTTGTCAAAGAAGCAAAAAAACGACAAAGCACGTCGTTGTTGTTGGTCCGCCTATCAAAAAAAGATTAGGCAAAATGGGATTAGGCGAAATGCTACCCAACCACGATAATAATCCCGTAAAAATGTGAATTCTGCTAAATGTGTAATATTATTAAACAAGTGCCACCACAAACAAACAGCATACTGCAGATAACTTTCCTGCACGATGCACATGTTCACACAATATTATAAACAAAACTAACCGAAGACTAGGCGTTAAATGTCATTACTTATACCGGGATCATTAGTCAGAGGCAACACAGAACTACAGATTTATCCTGTCACACTCACACAAAACAATAGACTTCATAACAAAGAAATGGCTGCAATGCTTTATAATATTTACAACACTGCAAAAAAGCAACAAAACTCCCAAACCACAGCTTAGCGAAAATGAATAAAGATAATACCCTAATTATGGTGTAACACAAAATTAAAAAAAACTAAACTAAAGAAATACGCCAGTCAAACAAAGGGTCTATTCTTAGGCAGTACACACTTTATATGTATTATGATAACTATCTCCTTCATTTCTGTTTTCAACTGCAATGACCTTGAAAGGCTCGAATGGACATTCAAGGCTGCAAAGTCTATGTGAGTTTACTTCTTATTTTGTCGGCAGATTTGCAACAGTATAGCACATGAGTGTGCTGGACAACTGGACATAAGTCAAATGTGTGAATGAGAAAGGAAGTATGTAAGCAACATTATACTGACACTAGCTATAATATTCATTTTCTTCTCCTTCTTGTACCTTGATCGACAACCCTTGGGGCAAAATACAATCTTGCTCCAACACAATACATATGCTTATATACAAACCATATCTTACACACAGCATACCAGACTGCAATATTTCTACAGTATCAAATACCCTGTACTATGGGAGTTCATAATAAGATGAGGACTGAAAACAAGTGAAAAAGAACAAGCAATAGCAAATCTGACTTAGCACAATCTGATTGCTAACACAGGTTGAGTCAATTACTAACAGTGCTTGACATGATACATGGCTATCTCACTCGCTATGGACATACAGCAGTTTCAAGCTAGAAGTCTGCTTTCACACAATCACTACTGCACAAACCGTGTTTATGATATATACATGACAATTTCCCAGGTTTTTTGATGTTCAATGAACTTGAACTTTGACCTTCTGAACGAAAAGTTGGCACACTGGTTGGTTACTCATTACAAGGGAAATGTTCATATTAAGTTTATCTATGGCCTTTTATTTTCACTATAAAAGCCAGTACATAACTTACAGACAGACAATCAACACCCATAGCAGTCTATATTTTGATGGGTAAACTAAACATGTCAAGTTACATGCTGAAAGAAAACAGCAATTACTATTAAACTTTCAGCAAAATCAGCTGTCTTTCAATGTCATCATCTGATATGGCAGCACTGGCAGGCACAGCTTTGTACGAAGCCATAAAACTTTGAGGTTCAGATAGAGCTGCTGACAACTACAAACACATTATACAGACGACTACTATTACAACTGCTACTAAAAATTACTACATCAGCAGCTGCAATTGTGTTAGCCACAAAACCTAGACATATAGATGGATCTTGAGTCTGCTAAGTGACATTACCACTGCATCATAACATTTCTGGTTCATCAGTCTTATGACACACGACTTTCTAGACAATCTGCATATAATTACGCGTGAGAGCTAGCTGTTTGTCCATCCGTCCGTCCATCATGGCGTCATGTCCCGGTACAGTTCCAAGACCAAATGAGACAGAGATTTTGTTTCTTACCATATGATAGCCGTGAGTCTCTAGTATTTCGGGACAAAATCAAAGGGGTCCCCACGAACGAAGGGACAAAAGAGGAGCACCCTCTCTAAAAAGAAGCTATTTTACAGGTATTGGCTCGTCTAGCGTGAAAATGGTTGCAGATAGGCACAGACATGCTGCTTACCATAACAAGCACTGGCAATGAGCTACTTAGGAGTGTCAACATCAATGACCTTGAATGACTTTCAACCCCCGAAATAAGGGGTTTTAGTGAATTTTTCTTGATTTTTGGGCTGCAATATGCACAAGTGATGGTTGAAAACCAAAACTATTACAAAGTTGCACAGCCACTATTGTACATCACTAACTGTGGTTTCATTTATGACGTTAAGATTTAAATGACGGGCGTTGACGTTTGGCAGTCAGAGAATAATCATAAAATTTTCTAGTCACAGATGACACAAAAGGTGCTGAAATTAGTAAAATTTATTGTAGATTATCTGTAATAATTAGCAGTGACACTTTATTGCGTTTGAAAGTATTTGAACAGTTCGCCCGCTTTGGCAGCGATCATTAGTCAGTTAGTGGTGATGTCAGTTTGGAGCACTGCATACGGCAAAAATGGTCGGCTGCAGACAAAGCATTTTTTTGGTTTACTTGGAAAGTAATTTTTGCAGACTTTTTCCCTGAAGGACATACTGTCAATGAAGAATATTACTGTGCATTATTGTCTGACTGATTACGACTAGCAATTCGCAGCAATTGACCAGGTTTGCTGCCTAAGGGTGTCATTTTTCGAAATGGCAGTGCCCCACCATACAATGGCCCCATTAGAGTTAAAAAAATTGAAGAGATGGACCAGAAACTGCTACAGCATTTGCCATACAACACAGACTTAACTCCCAAGTAATTTTCTTTTGTTTGGACTACAGAGCGAATCACTTGGAGACATTAAGTTTAAAAACGATGAAGATTTTCTACAGCACTGTGTCAGAAATTTTTTTACAGATATGTCAATAACAAACTTAATGCTACACGTTCCAGCCGACTTGTAGAACAATGGGAACACTGCAGTGAACTGCAAGGATAATATGTTGAAAAGTAAAATAACTGTCAGAAATGTGCGACTTACTGTCTACGTATTAAGGATGTAGTCCTGGAATTGTCCGCGTTCTTGTCAACGCGCATTTGTGTCCGCGCTATTGGGTCCGCGGTTTTGACTTACGCGTTTTTGACTGGTCACCCCTGGAATTCATTAAACACCCCTTGTAGTTGTTGATTCTTTTCAAGTACATTTTAAAATCTCATGTTCAGTATCATCAACTGGAAGTGCTAGGCATTTACTAGCCTACTACTTAAAATCCCATCTGCAGTAGCCACCAACATACTACCACAATGACAGTGACCAGTTACTGCTTCTGCTACTACTACAAAAACTACTTCAAGTACTACTACAGAGTACAGACCTATCGTGTCAAGTGTAAGCATGCCGAGGTGTCTTAGTTAGTCAACCGACACATCTTTAACTGACTCTCGATGATAAGATGAAAAGCCTGGAACATCCGTGTGAGCAAAACGTATCTGACTCGTACCTAACAGCATAAAATAATTACAATTTCCACTTATTTTGATAAAAATTTACATTAGCTCTGCCACCCCTGATTGCTTCAGAAGTGACTGAAATAGTAGAATTAGTGTTGTTAACTTGTTATGCATGTTTCAGACTAATTTAATTATGGGAAACTGCAAATAATTGACTATTGAGACCCGAGAACAAAGTTCAGTTTTAACGTGAATTCCATCATTCTAAAGAGGGATTTTTTGATAGGGTCTATAAAGAAAAAAGGGGCTAGGTCTTTTGGGAGGAAAAACAAAAAAACACACGAAGAAACACAATAATGGCGCGACCTAAAGAATGAAACAAGTTTTTCACCGAATTCACTGAAGCCACCAGAACTACTGGTGGCCTAAGTAAGCACAGGCAAAAGCCATATTACGCTTACTATTCTAATAACTAGATTAACTGTGTGTTTCCGGTTGCAATTCCCGTTTCAAACATTTTTTAAATTGATTTATTGTATTACTGGTTACACACACATCAGACAGTGCATTCCAGTGATCAATTACTCTGTTGCTAAATACATACTTTCTCAAATCCAATCTACTGCATTTGTTATATAGTTTCTTAGAATGACTTCTTCTTTGACCTTCATCATATGTAAAAATAAATCTGATTTCAAATTATAACAATCATTAATAATTTTAAATGCTTCTATTAAATCACTCCTATGCCTTCTTTTTTCTAATGTCATTAAATTTAATTTTTTAATACGTTCTTCGTAATGTAAATTTCTTACATCGTCAATCAATTTAGTTGCACAACGTTGAACTCCCTCGACTAACTCAATATCCTTTTGATAATGTGAGCTCCAAATTGGAACACAATATTCTAAATGCGGTCTTACAAAACTTTTATACAAAGGCACTAAACGTACTAAACTCAATAAGAAAAAACAATTTTATAGCTGAATAAGCCGTATCAACAACCCATAAAACTAGCTAAAACAACTTAGTGACGCCACCTAGCGAATAAATATTATACCCAAAATTTTTTTAAAAAATGAATCAGCTGATTAAGCAGCAATGAAAATCATAAATGAATACAAAAATGCCCAAAAACACGAAAAGCAAACTGCCACCCCATGGGAAAAACAATTAACTGCAGATACTGAATAAGCAGCATATAAAGAAGGAAGAAATTAATATTATTGCTTATCCCCACTCAAAACCCCAAATTTCTTCTCAAGTAGCAAAACTCACATGTAAGACCGACAGTTGCGCGAGGGTTAATCCAGCCACTTGGTGACAGATAGGCCTTGGCCAGTCGACAGTTGCCACTCACGGCAGGACGTGGCTCAAAAACTATTTTTTCTGCATGCTTCACAAATTCAACAAGTGCTTTACGATTAGACGTCGGTACGCACTTAACAGTTGCCGAAATCTGCGGCGCAAGGCCAGTTACTCGGGCAATACTGTTCATTTCCTTGTTATTTTCCACCAAAACAACCGAAAATAAACAGGAAGTACAATATGGCGACGATTGTGAAGGTCATAAATAAGTAAAAAGTCAGAGTGCAACAGTGTAAGCGCTGTTATAGCTACGGTTCGCATGTCTGTATGTTTGTTGAGAGAAGATATTTGGTCAAAAACGACAGAGTTATGACAAAAAAGCTACACAGCCCAAAGTTTATTTATTTATTGTTTTTAGTTTGACATATAACACACGCAGAACGCACAATGGCTTATCGAGAACGGTGGGGGGAGAATCGTGAACTCCCCAGCAGGGTTTATGGTGGAGCTCCAGCCAAAATCAAATTTGGTGCGTTTCAGCTTTAAAATGAGATATAATGGCAACCATTTTAATTATTTTCCTGAAAATAAACTAAACAAGTTGCCAAATTTACTGGAATTTAAACGTATGCTCATGTCATGCCTGGAGGATTGTGGTGGAGGCCTAGCCCCACGCAATGGTAGTGCTAATAAGTAATAACTTTCCCTGTTATTCCCTACAGAGTAATCAACTTCAGAATGCTGTCTATTAGAGAGCAGGGGGGCTTACACCACTTAGAACACAGATGAAAATACAGAAAGCTAAAGACTAAAGAATATGATATAGGCCTACAATGTGGATGTGCGACAATGCTCGTATACAGCAAGCTTAGCATATAATAAGATTACAATGAGCAATCGTCTGTGATGAATATAGATACGTGAAGAAATTTGAAAGAGTCATGTTAAGTAGGGTGTTAATGACCTTGACTGATGAGCTTGAACAAACCTAAAACAGAGTATGCACTCTCCAGCACAAAGCATCCACTTTTTGTAGCTGTGCAGCAAACTATGAATAACTAGAAAAGCAGTCAGAGACCGCAGACCTCCGCCAACGCCATGTCGTTCGCCAGGTGGCAGCACCATATTCGGTTTGGCACCTTATGCCCCATAAAAAGCAATGTTAACGAAAATTTAAAAATGACCCAGAATCCAGGATTTGGCAGAAGTAAAGATAAACCCACAAAGTTAGCAACAGAAATGTAGCCCATGGACAGTGGCTTTTTTCCCTATAACTGGTGGGTGCAGCTTGCACCCAGTGAAAAATAGCGGGAAGAGTTTTTATAAGGTGCAAATGAAAATTCCCCCCCCATTTTTCACTGGGCAAACTACACCCTTAACAAAAATCTCCCCAGAAAGGGAAGAAGCCCAAAATGGAGGGGGAAACTTGAGTCAGAAATTGGAAGGGAACCTGAGCCCAAAACTGGGGGAAAAGTTGCGCCCGATTCAGATTCCAGATTTGGGGGACAGAAGCCACTGCCCGTGGATGCTTTTGGCAAAACACTCACAAATACTCGTACATGACAAATCGTTCCATTAAGTTCCAATATTTATCAGCCCAAATATTTACAACATTACACTACTGGGCCAAATGTGAAAAATATCACCAATGCACACTGTACAAGCCTTGATTCAGAAAAAATCTACATGTTACTAATGCAGAGTAAACATGGGCTGCCAAAACAGTATACTGTTGTTGACTTCTCTCCAAGATATTGACACAATATTTATGTCTGTTACAAGGTCACATGTTCCAACAGAAACCGGGCACTTGAATTAAAAGCTTTACGATACACCAGGCTCATCAAGAGGCGGGCATGGGGGTAAGTTACTCCCGAACCCCACGACATTTGTGGGGCCCCACCATTACTTTTAAAAAGTACATCAGAATGCACCATTTTACAAAGCAAAATTCAAAAAATGGGGAGAGAGTTTTGTTAAAGGTATACTTTGCCCAGTGAAAAATATGGGGAAAGTAAAAAATGGAGGAAATTTTTGTTAAATGTATAGATTGAAAAATAGGGGAAAAGTAAAATTGATATTGACACATTACTCAGCTGCAGAATTTATGCTCAGATGGCTGCTACAAAACAAGTTAAATGGATGGAGCAAAGTTGAATGGGTTGACAAAAGAAAAGGCCACATCATATACATGCATAACATATATGCATAGAGGTATTACAGCTCTGACTAGCCTAACATTGGCCGATCAATCTATATAGAGCACAAACATTATGAATACCATAAGACTTCTAATATCAGCCAAATTTCCCACAGAAGCCAGGTCTCAATTTCAACACCTAAAAAGGTCACCTGTTTTAATACAAGCCAAGCATTCAAGCTCCCTGACTGATATGGCACAGATAGTGACGTTATCTGGTGTATTTTAAATTACATATATGCTGCACAGAGAACAATGCCAACATGTACTTCGTAATCTTTTGATACAAGCCGAGTCATTCACGGAAACTGGGTGTCTATTACAAGGTCATGTTCTAACATAAGCCAAACACTTGTTCAGTCGATTGCTTAAACTGATCACCTAAACACCCGCCAGGCGATCGATTTTTTTGATCACCTATTCACTGGCCATGCTCAGTGATTTTTGGTCGCTGGATTGATGCAAATTTGCTATCATTTTATAATTGATAAGCAAACTTCAGCAGATGCGAACAAAAAGAAAACTCTTCAAAATACTTTTTTTACCACTTTTTGGTCATTTTGTTTTAAAATTTCATCTGTAGCTGTTCAGTTAGGTTTTGGTCTGTTCTTTTCGCTCACTGAACGTGAAGAGTGATGCTGGTGGGTCTATAGTCTTAACCAGATGCCGGGATGCACTCCTTTGACAGGCAGAAGCAGAATGTTTCGTGGAAAAATTAGGAAACTAGAGGAATTTTTTGTATTACACATAAAGAAATTAATGTCGGTGCAGGTGCATTTTAAGAGCCCAAAAATGCATTTGTAGCCTCGACTCCTTAGACCCCTATAGCTATATTTTTGAAGAGAAGGAAAGAAGTGGGGAAAAAATGGGGAGAAGAAAAAGAAAGTAAAAAAAATGGAAGAAAGGGGAGGGGTTGGTGTGACTTGGAGGTGGTTGCTTCATGGCACCGATGGGAGTGAGTGAGTGAGTGGGTAGGCTTTAACATCCCACCCGACACAGTATAGGTCATTTCGGGGATGGCCTTTTCAGGCAGAATGCACACAAACACAATAATGGATTGGTAAGTTTAAACTTTTCAATAAGCAGAAAGTTTAACCTTTAAAAAAAACACAAAAATGAGGTTAACCCAAAATTGTAAGAACTCCATTATACGTGTGCATATGTACTTAACATAATGGTAGTACTAATAATCTTCCCTGTTATCCTCCAGCGATGGGGACTTTAACATCTGATCTTAACATCTACAATCTACATGATGTTTCAAACAAACAATGCCTTTTTCTTTCTTTCATAATTCACTCAAATGATGATCAATTTACATGAAATTTTTACCAGTTGTAGCTAAAGAAATACTAATTCAAAATATTTTAACAAAATATGGCAGTTGATTGAATATTCTTTGCTTTGCTAGTCATGACATAATGCTAACATCATAATGTGTCATAGGCACAAGCTTGCTAGTCTCAATTAGCGCTGACAGTTCCTACCCTGCTTTGATGGTGAATTTAATGTGGTTCGCTGATGAAAAATGTTCATCATGTCAGCATTATGTAACATCAGGACATGAAATCAGGCGTACCGCGGTCCAAAAAATCAACCTTCTCGCAAGCTCGGTGTGCTAGTGCACTGTCCTGCTCGAACATGTGAAAGTCCAACTATTTCTACGGATACGTAAATGCGACTGCTTTGCACGGATTTTTTTGTGACGGCAACTGTAAAACTTTCAGAATTTGTCACAAATCTCACCATCAGAGCAGAGTAGCAACTGACAGCACCAGCTGAGACTATCCAGTTTGCACCCGTGACACATTATGACGTCAGCATTACGTCATGACTAGCAAAGAATATTTAATAAACTGCTATACTTTGTTGAAATATTTTGAATTAATTTTTCTCCAGCTACAACTGGTAAAAATTTCACGTAAATTGATCATCATCTGAGTGAATTATGAAAGAAAGAAAAAGGAGTTGTTTTTTTAATGAAACACTGTGTATATCTCCGTCATAATCGATCTCCTACTGATCGCCTACACTGCGCGGCACAATTGATTTTTCAATCGCCTATCATTTTCAAATGGCAAGCCCTGAACATTCGTATTAAAAGTATTATGACACAGCACACATTGTACAGCATTTCTGCAGCATTAGACTCTGTACAAAGATTGACAGCACAATTTATGATGATGCCACACATGCGAAGTGACAATAATCATTAAATGAATGAACTCAAATGCTGAAGCAGTAACTAATAACTGACATAAATTCACAAAATTATAACCTTTACTTGCAAACATTTCTGCGTATTCGTGACAAACTTCTCACTATGTTAGCATCTAACATCAAGGAGAAATCTTTCCAGGCAGGCAACAGCGGCTGCTAAAACTTTTTAAAATCAGCAAATAAAGGTCATAAAATGATCAATTTATGCAGCTGAGTGTGTCAGTTGACGAGCTGAAGCAAAACCACAAGCACCAACCAGCATGGCCATGGCAGACAAGTATGAAAAAGTATGAACAAAAAGAACAACAGAGTAGTGATTGCATTCCAATCCTGAGATTTAGAGATTATGACAAATTAATTAAATAATACTTGTTTGAGTGCTATAAATAATAAAATCACATTATTCTAGCCATTTAATAAAATATCTAGAGCACACAAATGGCATTGCTGTGAACTGTAAATTGAATTTTGACAGTTACATTTAATCAGTCCCAAGTTCTTGATAGCTTACTTATTATTCCTACCATGCATCGTATTAATGGAATAAGTCTAGTAAAACTAATACATAAATACTAAATAATGACCAATCAATTAATCTTGATCCCAAGAACAGGATTTAGGAATTACAAACTTCTTAAGCCATGAACACAAAACTGAGAAACCAATCACGAGATTGCAATCACTACTAAAGAGGTTCAAACTGCAGGGCCATGACAAACAGCAAAGCATTAACAACTTGAAAGCTTTCAAGTCTAGGGCCGTGGCAAACAAGTCAGAAACTGTACAAGCAACTAGAGGGCTTTCAGCTGAGCGAGTTGTCTTTCAATGTCATCATCTGACACAACAGCAGTGGCAGCTTTGTCAGCGACCGGGCCTTGGCGGGCGGATGGAGCTTCCGACAACTACAAATCACAGACATCTACTAAAACAACAATCATTACAAACTACTTCTACTACAACTACAAATAATACCACTACAACGGCAGCAGCTTTGTTAGCAACGGGACCTTGGCGGGCTTACAGAAATTCTGACAGCTATGAACAGAGACAACTACTAAAACAACTACAACAAATACTACTACAACTACTGCGTGTTAAGAAAAAGTAAACACATAAAAATCTGGCAACAACAACCACAAATCTGCATAGAATCAAGCAAAATTTTACGCACACAAAATGACATCTATTTCGTTAAGTGATACCAAATTTCACACAAATCCATCTTTATGTATAAGACATTATCATTACCTCCGCCAAAGAGGTTGTTTTTGCCAGACTTTGTTTGTCTGTTTGTTTGTTTGTTTGTCTGTGTGTTAGCAAGATAACTCAAAAAGTTATGGACGGATCTTTATGAAATTTTGAGGGTATGTCGGGCATGGCATAAACTACCAGTGGCTCAATTTTGGGTGTGATCTGGCAGGAATCCTGGATTCTGGATCATTTTGAAATTTTCGTTACCACTGCATAAAAGAGGGCATACGGGAACCGCTGGCAAAGCGGTAGCGTATCCAATCACGGTTTTTTAGGTCACGCAGAATTAGGTCACTGTGGAAAATGCAACTATAGTTTGAAACGCGTAGGCGAAATCTACATTACAATCTGACAAGAACTTGGCGGAGGTACCTGCGAGCTATGATTGCTTTCTAGTTTTAACTGCTTTCACTCACCTGCATTTTCAGCAACATTTGACAGTAGTTGTCAAAAGATGATCGACGTTTAACCAAAATGCACAAAAATGAAAATAAAAGTACTACCACTAAAATGACTACTACAATATCTACTACAATGATAAATACTAAGTACTACTTCTATTACTACCCCTAGTACAGACCTTGCCGGAGATCTCAATGCCTATCTCATCCAGTACTTGGCTGACAATTGCGTCCTGTTCCTCCTCGTCGCCAGACTCGCCAAGAATGTCATCCAACGAGTCGTTAACTACACACCACACAACAAAGTCGATCTTCTCAAACAATCAACCAATTGCCTCAATACTAGAGCTACTTCAAATCATAAATTTGAGCTAGTGCTCACGAAACACGCGAAAGCCTATAGCAGTTCTTGTTCGCAAATTGTCTTAGACCATCTCCAGGTATCGGGGCCGTTAAAATCTACGTTCAATGCTGAAAATTTCTTATGCAGCTTGTCCTTGCCTATCTCTATTGACTGCGGTGCAATTCACTCTTGAAATGCATTTCGCAGCCCAAAATCGGCAAAAAATCCACAAAACCTCTATTTTGGTGTTCAAGGTCATCCAAGATCTTCGATTTCGATGTTAACTGAAAGCCAGTATATGACTTCCTATTAGTGATTAAGAGTAACCTAGGCCCCATCTCGTACCATTTCTGATATATGGTGACCTATTGGCGTATAATCACAAATTCCCCCCACCCCGTGTCATTTAGCACCCTCGCTAGAAGTGACCCCTTTCAAATTTAAGAAAAAGCTTTACAGATCCTGAAACTGAACATTTGGTGATCCTAGCTTGCACTGTTTTTAACTGATCCACCCGTGTGACAGACAGAATTGCGATGGCTAAGACGCGCTATAGCAGTTCCTGCTGTCGCGTGCAAAAATAGTAGTAAAAGAACAAGATTTTTGTACGCAGCTTGGTCTGTTGCATGGGAGCTTGTCCCCTTTTTCAGTGCTTTGAGCTAATGAGGGTTAAATCCAATTGAGTTAGCGTACAACCCAAGCCTGCCTGGTGGCCAGCACCTTTAACTGGCTTAACCATTAGCCAGTGAAAGGCCAAACGTGAACTTGAGAACTAATCGAAGCTGGTTCAAATAGTGGTAATGTGTGAGCCAGATTTCAAGATGTTGTCAAATGGTCACATATGTCAGATGTCGTTATCTCTTTACTGTTTCCCTCTGCTCTACACTTCAGACACTTAACGAACTTTGCAATCACAGCACAAATTGTGTAATACCAGTAACAATCCTACGTCACAATTACGATCAAAGTAAACATCGTGTCAACACTGACATAAAAATTAATAAGTTCTTGAATTAAACAAAAAGAGACTGTATAGTACTAAATGCAGACAGTTGGCCTAAAAGCAGATACGTAGACATATTTGCTGCAGGCATTATTTGCCATAGCTTAGATAATACTATGCTGGAATGCAGTAGAAACCTCTAAATAGCAGACTCAATATACACTACATAGCACAGAGCATACTCATTTCTTCTGTCATTTCCATCTTCATGTTTTGTTTCTCAAACTCTTGCATCGTCCGAGCAGTCTCCCGCGGGTCTATCACTTGGTTCATTGACGTCATTGTCTACACATCAACAGACAGTAGTAGTAGTAGTAATAGTAGTAGTAGTAAAGGTGCATAGTTTTATTAACTGTCAATACAGTCTCAGACTACAAGAGCCCCTGTAGCAAATTTTACCAAATTCCAAATGAAATCCCTCAGCAACATCATGTAAATTGAATACCCTGTGTTGGGCAGTAAGATGTAATTCTGTTACAGTAACAAATTACTTTTCCTAGTATCAAAGCAAAGTAATCGATTAAACTTGAAAACAAAATAAAAGATAACTAGAAATTTGGGGCAAAGCCCAACGTGAGCCCGCCTGGCGCCCTAAGTCCGACTAGGGGAAATTTGGGGGGGTAAAGAGAGGGGAGAATTTCCCCGGCATCAAAGTCACGTGGCCCGAACTCAAATGCATTGGCATACGCCAAACGTGCATTGTTGACTTAGGGTAGGTCAACATTAGCGCTTATAACTTAGTTCGTGGTAGACGGAATTTCACAAAATTTTTTTTGTTCAACGCCGAAAGGATCGCTCTCGTCAACGCCGTTTAGATTATGTCGTTATCTTCATCGTTTCCAGAGATATTTGCGCTCAAACTCGAAAGTTGTCATAAATCACACCGATTTTTGAACGTTTTTTGCTCTCCCAAATTTCAAGGAGGGCGGTGCCCCAAAATTTTTACTTCCGTTAACACCCCAACATAGAGACACGTCAAGTGCCAAAGTTTCGTCGGGCTACACCCCCTAACTCCGAAGTTATAAGCGCTAATTTATTACATTTTAAGCCAATTTTTGACCCTTTTTGAAAAAGTTGTAAGGGGGCCCCCGTCCCCGGTGGGAGGTGCGCTAGTAAGACTTAATCATTCTCTAGCATGTGTAAAAATTTGGGGGCGCAGCGCCCCCTAGGGGCCGAAATATGTTCTTCCGAA